>Ga0172382_10013211_pt1 | contig 10667 bp, 8 predicted proteins | sample Leawel138RmetaG_FD_122245 | JGI IMG/M metagenome (GOLD analysis project Ga0172382, IMG submission 122245) | Leachate microbial communities from a municipal landfill in Southern Ontario, Canada - Leachate well 138R metaG | ecosystem: Engineered > Solid waste > Landfill > Unclassified | place...
CAACTGTCGAACTCAGGTCACAGTTGATTTCTAATCGGTACTTGCGTAAAATGTCGTAGGAACATCTCCGCTTCCTCCTTGCGCGGGAACATCGCCTCCATGGCGTTGAACTCGCGGTCGTGCGATTTCCGGAAGGGATGGGGGCTCTGGATCAGATGCAGGATCTCGTGGAACACGACGTAATCCAAGACGTGCTCCGGCACATCGGGATCGTCGAGCAGACAGGAGACGGCGATCACCCGCATCGACACGGCGCAATAGCCGATCCTCTGCCTGTTGGGCCTCCTGGTCCAGGTGAAGCGGGCGTCCCCGACGTCGTCGGCTCCGATCAGATCCGCGTCGATCAGCCGCCTGACCGCATCCCGCAGGTCGTGATGCGTCCCGACCGGGGTCCCCGCGAGGTTCCTGCTGCGGGCCAGGAAGAGGTCCTGTTTCCCGACGGTGAAGCCCTCGCACGCCATCCACTCCGTGTACAGCGGAGTCGGCGGGCGGTCGCGTTTGCGCATGGCCGCGGCGACGAACTCCAGTATGACCGCGTCCGGCGCGTCGGCGAGGTAGTCGGACAGGCCGATCTCGATGCCCCCGGCGGTCATCGACCAGCACACCGACGGATCGCGCGTCCCTCTGAAGTACGCCTTCACCCCGCCGTAGGTCTCGGTCAAGGGGGCGAGCGCCGCCGTCAGCTCAGCGTCGTCTCTTCGGCGCACGTTTCCCGTCTCCCGGGCCGACGATCCCCTTCTGCCGCTGGCGCATCTGCACCGAGTGCTCGGCCTTGATGTCCGCCGTGTCCTCGATGTTCCTGCGTGTATGGTACATCATCGTCGAGCGCGTCGAGGGGGTCGGCGTGAAGACCTGGATCTGCTCGGGCTGCATCCGCAGCTCGTCACGTATGAACGCATCCAGTTCGCGCATGTCGTTCTCGTAGCCTCCTGGGTGGGCGGCCATGAAGTAGTAGGTGAGGTACTGGTCCCGGCCGGATCTGCGGTTGGCCTCGTCGAACATGTCCTTGAAATCCAGCAGCACGTTGGAATCCGGTTTGCCCATCAGCTCCAGCACGCGTTTGGACACATGCTCGGGGGCGATTTTCAGCTGCCCCGAGATGTGGCCGTCCGTCAGGCATTCCAGGTAATCCCTGCCGAAGGCCCGGTCGAAGACGACCATGTCGTGCCTCACGCCCGAGGCGACGAAGACCTTCCTGACACCCGGCACGGCGGCGATCCGCTTCAGCAACCCGATCTGCGGGCGGTGGTCCAGCGGCAGCTTGTCGCAGGGCCGCGGGGGCAGGCAGTGCCGGTCCTTGCACGCGCCCATCACCTGCTTGCGGGTGCATTCGATGCCGTACATGTTGGCGGTCGGCCCGCCGACGTCACGGATGACGCCGTCGAAGCCCGGTGCCGCCGCCAGGCGTTCGGCCTCGGCGACGATCGAGTCGGCGGTCCGGGAGACCACCGTCCGGCCCTGGTGGACGGCGATGGCGCAGAAGGAGCAGTCGCCGTAGCATCCGCGGTGGGTGACGATCGAGTTCCCGATCGTGTCCATCGCCCTGACCTCCCCCTGCTCCGCGTAGTAGGGATGCACCGCACGCATGTACCCGAGCGAGTGCACCCGGTCGAGCTCCTCGGGTGTCAGGTACCGCTGCGGCGGGATCTGCACCAGATAGCGTCCGGCATGCGCTTGCACCAGGCCCTTGGCGGTGACCGGATCGCAGTTGTCCATGAACATCCTGGTCATCCTGACGAAGTCGGGGTTCTTCTCCCGTCCGTCGCTCACCGCTTCGTAAGCCGGCAGCTCCGCGTAGCCGTCGGGGACCGTCGGCGACATGTAGCAGATCCCGCGGATGCCCTTCCAGTCCCGTCCGTCGCGCAGCGCCTGCGCCAGCTCCAGATTGGAGAGCTCGGCCATGCCGTAGGTGATGATGTCCGCTTTGGCGTCGAGCAGGATCGACCGGCGCACCGAGTCCGACCAGAAATCGTAATGCGCGATGCGCCTGAGGCTGGCTTCGATGCCGCCGAGGACGATCGGCGCGCCCTTGCAATGCTTCTTGATGAGGTTGGTGTAGGCGATGCAGGCCCGGTCCGGACGGCGGTCGTTGACGCCGCCCGGCGTGAAGTCGTCCTCCTTCCTGAACTTGCGGGTCGGGGTGTAGTTGGCGACCATGGAGTCGACGCTGCCGGCGGTCACCGACCAGAACAGCCTCGGCTTGCCGAGGCGGGCGATGTCGGCGGCGGAGGACAGGTCGGGCTGGCAGATGATGCCCACTCTGAACCCGTTGTCGGCCAGGTGCCGTCCGATCACCGCGGCGCCGTTGTAGGCCGAGTCGATGTAGGTGTCACCCGAGACGATGATGATGTCGAGCGCATCCCAGCCCAGTCGTCCGACCTCCTCGGCCGTCGTGGGCAGGAACCCGCGTCCTTCAGTAGACATACTCGTAGATGTGGTCATGCATGACGTATCCTTCGCCGATGTCGACGATCGAATCGCGTTCGGCGATCGTGAACCCGTTCTTCTCGTAGGTGGCGATCGCCCCCTCGTTGCGGACGTTGACCCGCAGGTACATCCGCTTCAGCCCCAGGTCCCTGCCGATCCTCAGCATCTCCTGCAGCGCCTGCGAGCCCAGGCCCTTGCCCCTGAATCCGCTGTGGATGTAGAGCCTCCCCATGAACAGCGCGTCTTCCTCGGGACGGATGGCGAAGTACCCCGCCTTCCGGTCGCCGTCGAAGATGAATCCGTATTGGAAGCCCTCGTCCATCTGCTGCCGGATGCTGCGGGCGGTCTGGAACTTCATGATCATGTACTCTGTCTGCTTCAACCCGATGATGCTCGGGAAATACTCGTGCCAGATCTCGTTGGCCATCCGGGCGATCTCGTCCGCCTCCGATCTGTTCGCGAATGTCAGTGCCATCTCATCCCTCCATATCCCTGAGCAGTCCGGCGATCCCCGCCTCGAAGTTCACGCCGAACCTCACGTCGGTCCCCGCTTCCCGGGAGCGGATGATGCTGCCGACGGTGAAGTCGACGGCGAACCTGTTGGCCTCGGCGAGGCCGAAGCCGTTGACCAGGGCCGCCACCGCCACCGAGCCGAAGACGTCCCCCGTGCCGTGGTAGTAGCCCGGGACGAGGTCCCTGAAGGCGTAGTCGGTGGTGCCTGCGGCCGCATCGTGTGCCACGGCCCCGAGGGTGCCGGCGTCGAAGAACACCCCGGTGAGGATGACCTGCCGGGCACCGAGGCTGCTCAGCCTCTCCAGCAGGTCGTCGACCCACTCCCGTGCGTACGGGCCTTCGACGTACTCCTTGCCGGTCATCAGGCAGGCCTCGGTGATGTTCGGCATGATGACGTCGGCTTTGGCGCAGAGATCGCGCATGCCCCGCGGGAAGTCCTCGGGGAAGATCCCGTACAGCTTGCCGTTGTCGGCCATGACCGGATCGACCGCGATCAGCGTCCCCTGCGCCTTCAGCCGGTCGAAGATCCCCGAGACGATGCCGATCTGCTCGAACGAGCCCAGGAAGCCGGTGTACACGGCATCGAAGCGCAGATCCAACCCCTTCCAGTGCTCCACGATCGGCAGGATGTCCTCGGTGAGGTCGCGGTAGGTGTATCCTTCGAATCCGCCGGTATGCGTCGACAGCACCGCGGTCGGGATCACGGTGCACTCCGACCCGGTGGCCGAGATGATCGGCAGGGCGACCGTGAGCGAGCATCTCCCGAAGCAGGAGACGTCATGGATCGCCAGTACACGTTTCTGTTGCATGGGCACGGTTAGGCGCGGGTCCGGATAAATACTGTTCCCCTGGCAATCCTTATCATGCATCAGGGTGATGCCCTCGGCGATGTTGCAGGGCAAACGGCTGTATCAGTTCATGGCGGTGATCCCGAATGCGGTGCTGCTGCTGATCCTGGCGGTGCGTCAGGAGGGGATCGTCGGCGGTGCATCGCTTTGGACGGGCATGGCCATCACGGCCGTCGCGGTCGTGCCGCTGCTGATCCTGGGTGCGTACATGGCGGCCACCGGCAGAGGCCGGATGCTGATCGCCGGATTCAACACCATGACCAGAGACCAGCAGGCGCTGTACGACGGCGATCGGCTCGCCAGAGCCGTCGGGTGGTTCATCATCGACATCACTCTGCCGTTGCTCATCGGCCTGTCGGCGATCTTCCTCTTCCGTGACACCCTCGTCAGCTGGACGTCGTTCATCGTGATGACGGTCATCCTCTTCGTCATCCTGATCTACATGAACACCGGCGGGCGTTACCTCCGCGACCCCGGGGTGAAGCCGAAGCCATCGTTCAACATGTCGTCCAGAGGCAGGATCGCCGTCGTGATCGTCGTGATCGCCGTCACGGCAGCCACGATCGGAGGGGTGTACCTCCTGTCGCAGCACGGTTCGGTGGATGTCGGGCTCGGAGACGACCGCCTGAGCGTGGACGCTCCGTCGTTGAACGTCTCCGTCGCGTACGCGGATATCGAGTCCGTGGAGCTCAGCTACGACCTGAGCAAGGGATCCAGGGTCATGGGGTTCGGAGGTTCCAAGGTCTCTTCGGGCCTTTTCCATAACAGCCTCTTCGGCGATTACGACCTGGGCTCGTACAACGCGGTCGATCTGCATATCGTCGTGCATAGTGCCGGCAACCGCGTCCTGGTATTCAATCAGGATTCGGCCGACGGCACCGTCGCCCTCTTCGATGAGCTGAACGGCCGCATCGAGGCGTTGACGACGACGGACGCGTTAAATCCGCACCCGGAGCCGTTCCTCGTATCCGCCGTTTGATTTTTATCGTCGGAAACCATAGGAGGCAGCCATGAAGCCGCCGTCCGACGGGCATCTCGAGGAAGCGCTCAGGGATTACAACGAGGAAGCCAACCGGCTCGAATCCGAAGGCGGTCCCGACAGGGAGCTGATGGATGTCTACCTCAACCGCGGCGCCGTCCTGTCGATGATGGATTCATACGTCTCGGCCCTGGCCGATTTCGACGACGCGATCGAGATCATGACCCATATCGAGGCCGCCGGCGGGGAAGTGGACGCCGGCGCTTTCGTCAGGGCGTTCGTCTCCCGCGGGGAGCTCCTCTCCAAGGACATCCGCTGCATGGCCGACGACTACGCCTTCGCGGCCTCCCGGCTCCACCTGCTGGATGCCGACAGCCGCTACTACGACAGGAAGCGGATCGTCCTGATGTGCATCGGCTGCGCCGAGGACCTGGTCGACGTCGGGCTCCCGACCGAGATCGACCCCTTCATCGAGAAGGCCTGGTCGTTGCTGATCGCCAAGGAGGACCCCTGGTCGCAGAACCGCTACCTGGACCTGCTCAATCTCAAGGGCCAGGCGGAGAGGGTCCTCGGCGTCGACGAGGCGGAGGAGACGTTCTCGGAAGCGGTCGCGGTCGGCACCGCGCTGCTGGAGGAGGGGTGCCTCGAGGACATGATGTCGTTGGTGTTCCCGTTCGCCAACCGCGGGGACCTCAGGCACGAGGACGGTCGGATGGACGCGTACATCGCCGACAGGAAATCGGCGATCGTCCTGCTGGAGGAGATGCTGGGCGCCAACCGCCTGGACGATGTGCGCCTGCTCGCGCATATGCATCAGGACCTGGCCAACACCTACCTGCTGCTCGACCGGGTTAAGGAGGCCGAAGACCACCTGCTGCGCGAAGTCGCACTGGGCATCGGCAACGCCCGGGACAGCCTGAGGCAGTGAACCGGCGGGCGTGAGCGGACGGACGCTTCCGCCGTTTTCGGCGACCCCTCGGATAACGTTATATCCTCGGCGCCTCTGGTGAAAGCGATGCGAACCAGATTCTGTACCAACTGCCACAGTCTGATGCTGCCCGGCAGCACCAACTGCACCACATGCGGCAGGCGGCTCTCGGAGGAGGCGGAGAGCAAGCAGACGGGCCTGACCGGGTTCTTCGGGAAGAGGAGCAGGCCCACACCGGCCGAACCCGTCTACCAGGCGAACGACGCGGCCCCCTTCATGCCCTATAAGCCCAGGGAGGGCCAGATGGACATCATCAGGGACATCCGCGCGGCATTGGACGACAACCGCCACATCGTCATGGAATCGGGCACCGGCACCGGCAAGACCATCGTCTCGCTGGCGGCGACGCTGGAGCATGCCGCGCGGACCGGGAAGAAGGTCGTCTACCTCACGAGGACGATCTCGCAGAGCGACCAGGTGATGAAGGAGCTCAAGGCGATCTCCACGGTCAGGGAGGTGTCGGGCATGACGCTCACCGGCAGGAACAAGTCCTGCAAGCTGTTCGTCGGCGAGGAGTACGAGGGCATGCCGCCCAACGTGCTCTCGATGATGTGCGAGGACCGCAAATCCCGGAGCAACCGGGGGCAGGAGGGCGGCTGCAGGTATTACGACCGCACCGCCAACATGCTGCCCCAGGTGACGGCGTTCTGCAAGGCGTCGTTCCCGACCTCCGCCGAACTCGACGCCTTCTGCGTCGAGAAGGGGATCTGCCCCTACGAGGTGCGGAGGATGCTGATGAAGGATTTCGACGTGGTGGTCGCGCCTTACATCCACATCCTCTCCGAGGACATCCGCGCCAATTTCATCAACAACCTCGGCGGCGAGGACGTGAGGATCGTCATGATCGTCGACGAGGCCCACAACCTCGTCGACGCCGCCCGCCAGCAGGAGAGCTTCATGATACCGATGCATACGATCGAGGCGGCCATCGACGAGTGCTCGGCATTCAGGAAGCCCGAGCTGCACGAGGGAGTGGTCCTCGACGACTTCCTCAAGTTCCTCAAGGCCGCCGTCAGGCAGTTGGCGAACAAGAACCTGACCTTGGGATCGACCGAGGCGGCTCTGCCGCCGGGAGCGGTCGAAGACCTGCTCTGCAGCAGGTTCGGGATCGACCGCGAGGCCCTGGAGGCCGCGATCGACAGGATGATCTACCTCGGCGAGGAGCGCACCGACATGATCCTCGGCTCCGGCGAGCAGAGGATGTCGCCGGTGTACACGATCGCCGTGGCCCTGAGGAACTGGACGGCGGCCGGCGGCGACCGGCACGTGAAGGCGGTCAAGTCCGACGCCGACGGGGAGTACCTCTCCGCCGCCTGCATCGATCCGCACGACATCGTGATGTTCATGCGCGGTCTCGACAGCGCCCTGCACATGTCCGGGACCCTGCAGCCGCTGGAGCAGTACCACAAGGTCATGGGGCTGCCGCCCACGACCCTGGCGCGCACCTATCCCTCGCCGTTCCCTCCCGGCAACAAGTCGGTCGTCTACGTCGAGGACCTCACTACCAAGTACGACGTGATGCAGAGCGATCCGGCGATGAGCACGAAGATCGCCAGGCGGATCGCAGCCCTCTGCAACGCCGTGGACAGGAACACCATCGTCTTCTTCCCCTCGTACCGGCTGATGAACGGCATGCGGCCGTTCCTGGAGAGGGACGTGCGGCGCACGCTCTACTGGGAGGAGTCCGGTCAGCCGGCCAGGACCGCAAGGTCCATCGACGCCTTCCGCAAAGGCGCCGGCGGCGTGTTCTTCTGCGTCATCGGCGGCTCGGTGGCCGAGGGTATGGATTTCCCCGGCGACGAGCTGTCCTTCGCCATCCTCGTCGGCATCCAGTTCCCGCCGCCGTCCCTGGAGCTCAAGGCGATGAGCGGGATGTACGATCAGCGCTACGGACCGGGGATGGGCTGGAAATACATGCAGGAGACGCCGGCGATCCGCAAGATGCGCCAGGCGATCGGCCGTCTGATCAGGACGGAGACCGACCGGGGCATGGCGGTCATCCTCGACTCCCGCGCGGCACGGTACAGGCGGCAGCTGGAGGCGAAGCCGACGGAGGACGCGGTCGGAGACGCCGCCGGGTTCTTCCGGGACGGATGAACAACAGATAAATACTCAGGTCAAAATCATGCGTGCATGGCGTTGCTGAACATCCTGACCGATGTCCGTTGGTGGATCGCGGCAGGCGTCGTCTGCGCCTTGTCGTTCGGTTCGTGGGGCGGGATCACCTCCACGCTGCTGATCATCGTGCTGATGGTGCAGATGTCCCTGTCGATGGACGGGCTCGCCTTCCGCCGGAGCGACATCACGGAGCATTCGAGGAGCATACTGCTCGCGACCGTCTCCTGCCTGGCGATCAGCACCGGGTCGGCGTTGCTGATGGGGCTGCTGTTCAAACAGGCCCATCCCGACGTCTGGAGCGGCTGGGTGATGCTCGCCTCCGCTCCGTGCGCCGTGTCGGTGATCACCTTCACGCTCTACCTCAAGGGCGACATGAAGCTCTCGGTGCTCTCCTCGGTCGTCATCTACCTCTGCGCCCTGGTGTTCACGCCGGCGATGACGCTGCTGTTCACGGGAGGGGCGGTGAACCCGCTGCAGGTCCTCAAGTACGTCGTCCTCTTCATCGCCGTGCCGTTGGCCGCCACCTACCCGCTCGGGCGGCTGCGGCTCGACCGCAACGTCAAGATCGTCGGCATCAACATGATGATGTTCACGATGGTGGCGCTCGCGGTCGGATTCAACCGGGAGAGCTTCTTCTCCGAACCCCTCCTGGTATTGGGCATCGCGGCGGCGTCCTTCGTGAGGATCTTCCTGCTGAGCTTGGCGATGTTCCGGCTGATGCGGAAGGCGAGGGTCGACAGGGACCGGGCGGTCGTGTACCTGGGGATGGCGGTGTGGAAGAACTCCGGCCTGGCCGCGACGCTCTGCATCCTGCTGTTGGCCGCTACGCCCGCGGCGCTGCTGCCGTGCGTGGTGTCCCTGCTGATGGAGACCGTCTGGTTCGGGGCGCTGAGCGGTCATTTCAACAGGAGCTGGCCTCACATGTCCGAAGAGGATGCGACGGATGCTCGGAGCCTGTGATATATACAGGTGGATGCATAAAACAAAATCATTATATAGTCTTGAAGTTGTATACACAATTAGCAGTGTGCGGCTAGGAATCCTCATGGGTTCGGAACCATTACACGGCAAGCCCCGGCGGTAATGCGGGACGGTTGAAGACGAGCGAAGACCACTGAGGTCACGTCGTTGACGGGAGAACATCCGAGATGATCGGATAGTGAGGTCCCGAAGCCTCCGCGCTGACAGCCGAAGACGAATGAAGACCACGCAAGTCATTTCGTCAAGGAGCTCCGTGCGTCCGGCCATGGTTGGACAAGAAATCCTAACGCCGACACTGCTTGGGTGTGTCCCCGGAGTCTGGGCATGTATGGATACAGCAGACTCCTGGGCACCCCTGTTGTAAGATGTTCTCCGCAGTCGCCTCCGATGCGTGCCGTTTCATCCTTCTCTTCTTGCGCCCGACTTTATCAATCATCGTGCCGTCCGCCGTGCGCGCCCGTTCATTCCCGGTGCGTCGTGAATTTAAATAGAAGTATTCGCTAAGGAGCCCCGAGCGGAGATAGCTAAGCCTGGCCCACGGCGCCGGTCTTGAAAACCGGTGGTGTCTCACCTCGGGAGTTCGAATCTCCCTCTCCGCGCCATCCTCCGCATGCTTCTCCGTAACCTTCTGCCCGATCGCGTGACGGTGCGGCACCGGTACAGGATCGGCTCAGCGGTCGTTGGTCAGATATTCGTATATCTCCTCGCGGACGGCCTGTCTGAGCCGCATCGGGATGTTCACGACCTTCTTCCCGCCGGTCTCCGACTCCCTGATCCGCTCGACGATCGGGTCCACCAGCCCCATGTAGTAATGGTCGGCGCCTTCGTCGTCCGCTTTCTTGATGAACAGCGGTATGATCAACCCGGTCTCCCGGTGCTGCCTGATCCGGACGACCTCGCTGCCTTCCAGATCCCGGTTCGGCCTCGTGATCCAGCTGAATGTCCGCCTGTCGAGGAAATGATCGTCGTATTTCGTCGTCTCGCTGATGTCCTCGCTCTTGTCGTAGGTGACGAAGATGGGGCAGGTGCCGTGTTTCACCTTGTATCCGTAGATCGTCGCGTACTCGTTCTTCTCCCAGTTCAGGATCCTGCAGGCATCCTCCCTGGTGTATTTCGAGAACAGGACGAACCCGGCTTCGTCGCGATCGGAGTACTCCTTCGCGTTGATCTCCAACCCGCAGTCTATCGCGTCCTCGAGGTACTCCCTGAACACCGGGTCCCGGAGGCTCTCCGACAGATCCCTGCCGATCTTCAGCCTGTCCCGGTCCCTGGCGACCAGTCGGCGGTGGGGGTGCGCCTTGGCCGTGGTCCCCACGACGAAGCCGCCGGACAGGATCGATATCGCCGATTCCACCGACTCCGCGCTCGAGCCTCCGGCGATCAACCCGTCGATGCCGATCTCCCCGTGCTCGATGATCCCCTTCAGGATCGCCAGCTCCTCCCGGCGCTTGCCGTTCAGGAACTGGGTCGAGACGAACCTCAGGATCGTCTGCTCCTTGACGGGCATCATCCTGTCCTCCGCCTTCAGCCTCGTCCTGAATCCGTACAGGCTCCCCGAATGGGCCACGACGACCCGCGGATCCAGGGAGCCGCTCCCGTAGAGGCCGGTCAGATCCGGCTCCTTCCCCAACCGGGCCTTCGTGTTGCCGTACTCCTCCTTCAGCATCCTCAGCTTCGAGAGGTTGGTCCTGTTGATGCTCTCGTAGATCCTCTCCTTCGCTACCGGGTCGAAATTGATGCTCGAGCTTCCCGGCACGGTGCTGCCGCCGACGATCAGCTGCTTGCGCGCATTGTCCTTGTTATGGGATCGGTC
>Ga0172382_10013212_pt1 | contig 10666 bp, 19 predicted proteins | sample Leawel138RmetaG_FD_122245 | JGI IMG/M metagenome (GOLD analysis project Ga0172382, IMG submission 122245) | Leachate microbial communities from a municipal landfill in Southern Ontario, Canada - Leachate well 138R metaG | ecosystem: Engineered > Solid waste > Landfill > Unclassified | place...
ATTCACATCCTTGCGTGTCCGACTCATCGGTGCAGTATAGCTAACTGACAACCGAGCGCAAGATTGGCGGGCCTGACTGTGGCGGAAGAGAGACGCTAAATGGTGCCGACCACAGAGAGGGAAGAGCGGAAAAGGCTCTCGTTCCAAGGAGTATGGCCTTGGGCAGTCAGCGGGCGGGAGAAGGAATGGAGGTGATAGATATGAGGTTTAATAGAATAATTCACCCCAAAAACGTAGAACACCATGTATCTATTCTCCCGCCCAACATCCTGCCACCACAGAAAAGGAGCATCATGACACGAAACCAGAAAATAGCGGAATTCAAAAAGAAAAACCCTTGCGTTACGCTAGTCGAAATTGGGAAGCATTACGGCATATCAGCGGAGCGTGTGCGCCAGATAATCAAAAAAGCTACTGGCAAAGGATGCGGGCAAATGACGAAGCCTCGACCGCTCTGTCTCAATTGCGGACTGCCATGCAAACAACTGACCCACATTTATTGTTCACGAAAATGCTATAACGAGGCGCGCCTCGTGACGATGGAGTGCTACACGAGCGGGAAACTGTTTACACACAGACAATCACAGGTCATGCGCACGGCGACATCACCGGAGTACAAAACCAAACGGTATTACTGCTCCCAAAAATGCTCCGGTACGCAGTGGGGATTGGAGCACGGACGGGGAGCACAATACAGGAAAGTGCATATTGACAATTCTGCGACACGGGGGTTAAACTCCTCCCATGACAAACAGATCAAACTCCAGAAAAAATCTCGCCAAAGCCGAACGCAACCGGCGCATCTACGGGTACTCGCTGATGCACCCGGAGGCTACACTGAGAGAGATGGCTCCTATGTTCGGGCTCTCATTCCAGAGAATCCATAAGATTATCCAGAGGGAGGCCGGGAATGAGAAACGCTAACCGGACATGGGACACCCCGGTATGGGTGTCGGCCAGAGCAGATGCAGCAGAACGCGGCATGAAAGCAGCTTATGACTGCTGGGGCACTACAGGATACATGGACGAGGACATGCAGTTTGTCACTCCGGTGAAAGTGTTGCCGCCTGTCGCGCCCAAGAACACCATCAGAATGCGGGTGAAGCGACTCAGATTTGCAGGTGGTATTGATTGAATGAGTAAACCCATCGTTGTTGAGGATATCAGCGGCTATACGCTGGCATGGGAACAGGAACAAATCAAAGTCACGATAACCAACGTCCGTAATCATGCGAGCGACGGCTCTATCAAGGGCATGTTGAGGGTTGAGACAACAAAACCCGGCAGTAAGCCCCTTTTACACTCGCCGGCACAATTCAATTTCATGGCTACACGTTCCCGTGACGAGCTGGCGAAACGCCTCACTCAGCGCATGGATGATACGGACTGGTACGCCATTCTCGAACAGACGGCCAATGAGGTTATCGCCAGGGTGGCCAGAGGGGAACCTGTCGAGGACTTATGCACAGAGGGTGATATTGAGCCGCCGAAGATGATCATGGCCCCCATCGCTGTAGAAGGGCTGGTGACTGTGCTATTCGGGGATAGAGGTGCTGGTAAATCCACAATCCTGCTGACATGGTCACAGGTCATGCAATTGCCGTGGATTGATAACCCGCTCGGATTCACGGCGCCGGACACCAGTTACCCATGCCTCTATCTTGATTGGGAAAATACCAGCTCGGTGGTGCGCTGGCAGTTGAAAAAACTCCAGAATGGGATGTCGCCCGGTAAGCCGTTCTTTCAGTCCTACCGGCGCATGAGCCGCCCACTATGCCAGGATGTGGAAGCGGTCAGAAATGCAGTGCGGGATGCCAGAGCGTCAGTATTGTTCATTGATAGTCTCGGGCCAGCCTCCGGTGGCGATTTGAACGCCACGCAGCCCGCTCTGGACTTTTTCGGGGCGCTCTCTCAGATAAACGCCTACAACAGCAGCAACCGCATCACTGTAATTGCGCTGGCACACACAGCCAAAAACAGCGACGGCAAAACCCGTTCAGTCTACGGCAACGGATTCTATGAGAACGAAGCGCGTAACATCTGGGAAATCAGGGCGTTACAGGAGCCGGGCGACGACACGCTAGAGGTCGGATTGTTTCACCGGAAGCCGCTCCCATTCTACGGCAAGCAAAAACCCTTCGGCTACAAACTCACTTTCACGGAAACATCCACAAACGTAGAGCCGCAGAACCCTGAGGTGATCAGAGAGTTTCATGCGGCCATGGGATCGCAGAAACAAATAGAACAATATCTATTGGATGCGGGACAACAGACAACTGAAAGTATTGCCGATGCCACTAGCCTTACTCTAGCAGCAGTCCAACAGGCATTAAAGCGTCTCAAATCTAAAAACAGGGTCGCTTGCCTGAAAACAGGCAACGGTTGGAAATGGTGTGTTTTGGTTAATCAGGAGGTTGCTAATGGTTAGTGTTTTTACTGGTACACTAGTACGGTTTTGTCTAGTACTAGCAACACTTTCCCCCCCCCCTTAAGGGGGGGGGAAATAAGGGTGTACTAGTACGGCAATTTACAGGGTGTACTAGTACAGGGTGTACTAGACGACGAAAGAGGAAATCATGCAGGTAAAAAACAGGGCAATTCAGGGTGAATCAATCGGCCAGACCCAGCGCCACTTCACGGTGCCGGAGGCGTTCAGTGTTGAGAACCTGTGGCTCGGAGGACTGAACTGGAAACAGCGTATAAAGGCCAAGAGTCTGATTCGTGAGAAGGACGTATGTTGTGACCGGAACTTCGGCTGTGACGGCTGCTACATGCTCAATGAGTGTACCCGTGACTGGGACAGGAAGATGGCACGGTAATGATGTGCTTCCAGGACTCGCACACCGAATTGCACATGGGGAACTGCCTTGAGGTGCTGGCATGAAATACACGATAATCACATCACATCTGAACCAGTCTGGTGAGTACGTTGAGGTCAGTAGAGGGGTCGTGGATCGGAAACCATTGGAGAATTACCAGGCCGAGGGTACACACTGGTACGCCGGGGCTTGGGTGAGAGTCGAGATAAGAGAATGAAAGTTTTGGTCGGTTGTGAGTTTTCAGGAATTGTGAGAGACGCTTTTATATCTCACGGACATGATGCTATTTCATGCGACCTGCTGCCGAGTGAACGACCAGGACCGCATATTCAAGATGATGTGTTGAATCATCTATCAGACGGATTTGACCTGATGATAGCACACCCTCCGTGCACATATTTGGCGGTATCTGGTGCCAGATGGTTTTCGGGAAGACGAGCAGAACAAGAGGCTGCACTGGATTTTGTGAGGATATTACTACAAGCACCGATACCACGCATAGCACTGGAGAATCCGGTGTCTGTAATTAGTAGCCATATCCGTAAACCTGACCAGATAATACAGCCGTGGATGTTCGGCCACCCTGAGACGAAAACCACATGTCTATGGCTGAAGAATTTGGCTCAATTGAAGCCGACACTGATTGTATCTGGTCGCGAGGGACGTGTGTGGAAAGAGCCTCCAGGGCCTGAACGATGGAAGAATCGCAGCCGGACACTATCCGGAGTTGCAGATGCTATGGCTACACAATGGGGAAATGAAGAGCAAAGGAGAGATGAGCACCGAGTGGGTATTCAGGTACGGCCTGACGGAGGTACAGAGATGCCGAGAGTCCTAAATAAACGATATGACGTCATACCAGAGGACGCGGTGTATGTCGGTCGCCCTACAAAATGGGGGAATCCGTACAGGATTGGAGTAGACGGAGACAGGGAAACAGTCGTACGGAAATATAAGGAATATGTCCATGATAGCGGAACCCTCGACGTATCCGAGTTACGTGGCAAGAATTTGGTGTGCTGGTGTGCGCCTTTGCTGTGTCATGCGGATGTGCTACTGGAATTAGCAAACAACAAGGATGTAGAGAGATGAACGAATTAGAGATGACAGATAAGCAGATTGACGAATTAACCTCCGACTGTTACGGGAGGAATATCACCCAGGGGCACGATGTCGCACGGGCCGCGCAGCAGAAGTTGATCACATGGCTATTTGAGATATGTGATACGCAGGACCATTATGGAGTGGGCATCTGGCCACGGGCGGACTGCCCACAGTGCAGGAGAGAATTGAAAAAGGAGTTAGAGCTATGACCATCAAATCCTCATGCTGTAATGCCCCCGTCACAGTCGAGGGTGATGATACACACTACTATGTCTGCGGGAAATGCAGGAAGGCTTGTGACGAGCAGGAAACACCACTTGACACCTTAATAAATCTGCGGCGAGAATCCGAGAAACGCATGGGTGAACACCTGAGGAAGCAACCCAAAAATGCTCAAAGCCGATATTACTACAAGGGCTATCAGGCTGCATTGCAGGATGCCATAGACTCCCTGTTTATTGGAAGGAGAAAGAGTAATGGAAGGCAATAAACATAAATACATGGATGAATGGATGGATGAATGGGAGGAGATTGCCGACCTTCGTGCTCAGTTGAAAAAGGCGCAGGCACAAACGGATACCCTCTTCGAGGACGGTATTCGTAAGGCAAAGCGCATAGACAAGCTAACGAAGATTGTTTTTGGGATGCATCATGCGCCGTTTACGGCTCCTCAAAACAAGTTTGCCTCCTACTATTGGCTATCAGAGGATGAGTGGGAAGCTGTATTCGAGGACAAGGAGTAGATATGACTGAACGTTGCCATCACGAAATTGAAATCAAGCCCGGATATCCAGACGACCGTATCTGTATGAACTGCCAAAACATCTGGTATATCTCAGAGTGCATGAAAATGACCGCTACGCAGTTGGCGAGAGTGCCAATGGCAGTACGCCGGGAGGTAATGCACCTACAAGCCAAGGCACTCATGGAATCAGAGTTGGGAGAGAGAATAGAATGACCTGGGCAACAGAACATATCTGCGCCTGCACTGAAAAACCATGCCCGGACGACAGACGCCGGTACGCCTGTAGCGTGTGCCCGGTATTCAGGGAATGGCGACGGACGCACAAGGAGAAAAAATGAAAAAACGCATCAAATACTGTGAGTTGTGTGGGGTGGATATGGAACACCACGATGAATGCCATGAGTTGAAGCGAATCAGGGAGGAACGGCATGATAGAGCCATACTGTCAGGACGAATTGGGAACCCATGAGGAGGCGAGATGAAAGCATTGAGCATAAAACAGCCGTGGGCGTGGCTCATAGTCAACGGCTACAAGGACATCGAGAATCGGGGTTGGTACTTGTCACAGAAGGGTATATGGCCTGAGCATTTGCCAAAGCGCATCTATGTCCATGCGGGCAAGACGACAGACGATGACGCTATGTTAGCTCTCAGCAATGAGGGGTTTCCGTGGATGACCGATGACCAGTATATCGCAGTTATTGGCGCAACACTGGTACTCGGCTGCATCGTCGGCGAAGTTGACATCACTGGCTGCGTGGAGAAGAGCGACAGCCCGTGGTTTGTAGGTCCCTATGGCTTCACCCTCGCCAATCCTGTCGACTATGACAAGCCGATACCATACCGGGGCCAGTTGGGCTTCTTCGAGGTGCAGTTATGACCATCCCCGCATGCCCTATGATCTCTGAGCGTGAATGGCAGAAACAGGTGGTCCACCTAGCTAGTCTGGCCGGATGGAAAGTTCATCATAACTGGACTGAGATACACTCCCCGAAAGGGTGGCCCGATCTAACATTCTGCAAACCACCGCGGTTGGTTTTCGCCGAATTAAAATCCGAGAAAGGTAAAACGACACCAGAGCAAGACGAATGGTTGAATCAGCTCAGGGAATGCGGCCAGGAGGCATATGTCTGGAGGCCGTCAGACCTCCAGACGGTCGGTAATATTCTGGGACTGGAGATACTGTCATGAATCCAATAACAGAGGCAGCGCCGTCAACAACACGCCCACATCGCTGGAACATCTCTGATACATCATGCGAGGGGTTTTATGCAGGCACACCTGCCCGTGTCTGGCGCGCCAGGTGTATGAACGAGGGCTGTAATGCCAAAACTGTGTTCCCCTGTCACCCTGAGGAATTCAAGGGCGTTAAACCCGTGCCCGTGCCCCCATGCACTGGCGTGGAAACCCCTAAACAGGCTTGTGTTTGCGCTACCGAGCCCGTGGCAGGGCCTTTACCTGCAGAGGTGGCAGATTCACCAGAGACCCCGGTAACAGCCCCGGAATCAAGCGAGAACGCAAAAGCCACAACGCACCACAGTGATACCACAGTGATAGAACATAGTGGTGAGCCCACCGAAATGATAGAGAAGGAGAAGACGATGCCAGCAGGCGGGAACACAGCAGAAAGAACAAAATACTATTGGGAGAACCGACAGGAAATAGCAGCAGATGTCAGGCGGCTGGGGAAGAAAGAGGCAATGAAGAAGTGGGGAATACCCGAATCCACATTCAGGGGATGGGAAAAACATCCGTTATGGATGCCGTTGTTAGGCGATGAATCCCGCACTGAAGTGGAAATCAGGTTCCCTCCGGAATCCAACGGTATGCCATTCTCTATATCAATCACGATCGCAACACTGACGCAACTGGCCGAGGGTTACGAGCAGAAGGCCCGAGAATTCAGGGATATAGCGCGTGAGTTAAGCGCTGTGGAAACGGAGGAATGAAAAAGGAAACTATAATGACAATACTCATAACACCGAGTAGTTTGATCTGGAAAGGTGCTGGTTCGCCAAAGCCTAAGTGGCCGTTGGAGCAAATAGATAGGACAGTATGCTCGACATGCGGTATAGGTATCACCGAGGGCGTACATCGAAAAGCTATCGAATCAGTCTCGTATACACAGCATGCCGATTTCCATAAATTTAGTGACTATGATTGCCCGGCCTGTGCGTGGATGCACTCATACCCGAAGGACAATCATCGCAATATTCTGGTGGCTGGAGACCAATTATGGTGGCCCATGATAGGAGCAGATTCAGCTACAGAAGATAGACCGCACTGGCAGACTGTATTAAGAGAAGTGGCTAAATTACCTGGCAATACTCCAGTCTGTGGATGTCTGACAACAGACCCTAAACCTCGCCTATGGCCTCGATATCGTCTGGCCACTGTGCGTGACTTTGGATTGTATGTTCACGCACCGGATTACGATCAGTCAGGGTTTGTAGCATTCGCTCTTGAGAGATTATTCGACTGTGTCGAGGTAGTGTCTTATTGTCTCAGAAAAGGATTCCCCAAACGGGTTGTGTTTTTAGGACTGTGGAGCGACTATAAACGAGCGAGCGCAGATATCAACGTAACTACTGAAATGGAACTGGAATTGAATAAGTGGCGCAGTCTCCCTGAATTCGTTCCTGCACTACTGGTATCACATAAAGGAGAGAACAGTGGACATAAATAAGACCATGGAGAAGCTTTCACAAGGGGAACAGCTTGCCGTCAAATTCATTAGGACGGCATTGGATATCTATAATTCCAAGGACGGGACAGGCTTGTTCACCGGGACAGAACGGTATCAGGTACTGACTGCCAGAGTAGAGATTGCGGCTATCCAGGCCCGCAGTCAGTTTGAGCTCTGGTCGCTGTTACTGAAACGATTACAGTGGCCACCACCTGCGTCAATCCATGATATTGACGTGTTGGAGTTGCTGCAAGACGACCACGCCGGAGAATTACCATCTGTGTTAGCCAAAAATGCGGCAGCAACAGTCATGCTGGCAAGATACTGGCACACCGAGGCGAAAAAAGCGCGCAAGGAAGCCAACACCATGCTGTCAATGCCAGCAATAAAAACACAGGAGATGTTTTAATGAACAATAGATGTACGGTAGTGCTGGAAGCCGTGGAGCCGGTTGCACACGGGGATACGTTATCAGGCATAGACAATTCGACAAATGTACGGCTGTTCATGAGGTCGGCCATCCTTTATAACGGGCAAGGTGTCCGCGTTCCTGATCTATCCGAAAATGCTCTCCGGTCGGTATTATTTCGCAGGACTCTCCATGACCAATTACTGCGAGCACTGGAGATAGGACAGGGACAATTATCACAGGCAACTCTCAATCTATTGTACTCTGGTGGGTCTATGGCTTCTGGGGCACAAGCACCCACAAACGAGATTGAACTGGGGCACAGGGTAAAGGATTTGTATCCTAGCCTAGACCTATTAGGTGGGTCAGTTAACGATTTCATCCTCCCACGGTCGAGGCTACGTGTTACATGTTGGCCATTGGTCAGAGAATATGCATCTCTGATATCTCTGCTGTACCCGGAATATGTTGCTGAATCCGAGAAGGTCAGCATCTATGACCTATTATCTGAAGAAGTGCGCACCCGTGGCACCGGGGACGAGAGCAGTGGCAACCAGATGTTGTACCAGTATGAGGTATTGGCTGCAGGGGCACGGTTCTTGGTCGAATTGACATTCGATGAATGGACACCGGAGGCAACGCGCAGTGCGGCCACTTGTGCGCTTCAATCGTGGGATGGATTCTTCGGGGGGCAGAATCGCCAAGGGCGTGGCAGAATGGTGTTACGTGACAATGAGGGATTACCAGATGCTAACATATACACAGAATTCGTTACTGGTCATGCAGAGGCTATGAAAGCGGGTCTTTTGGATGGTAGTTTGGGGACAGGGAGAATGTTATGCGTATGATAGGCCCTTTCCCTGCAATGGGAAGGCGTGCAGTTGATATGGGGTATAGCTGGGCAGGTATGCACCATGACTGGCAGCAGTCCGACATGACAGGGTTGCTGGTAACGGCTCATATGATGACGCCATATGCCCCAGCCATGCCCCATGCCGATGTGCACATTGACAGCCTGCTGACGTGGGCTGTTATGCAGTCACTTCCGGCGCCGGTGTTCTTTCCGTCGCACAGCGCAGCCGTAATGCCGTGCCCGTTGAGGTTGTTATGGGTTGACGGTGCTGGCCACCCATTATGGGCTTCGACACCATTGTTACCTGCGGGGGACGCGATAGCTGCAAAGGAATACTGGCACAAACGATACCCGTCTGACAGGGCTGAGTTATCAAATAAACGGGCAGCGAATACTAGTGCCGGGCGCTGGAAAGAGGCACGGGTACCAATGGGAGTTGTAACAACGTCGAAATTGACAGGGTTGTGTATTGGCGTAGAGTTTGAGGTGCATCGGCTGCTGTCTACCATTACACATATCGGCAAAAAGACAGGTACTGGATATGGACGTGTTGCCAAATGGGATGTAACTCCAGTGGGAGGGCTGGAATTGTCACAGGTTTTAAGTGGACATCCTGTACCGGTAGATAGTCCTATTGCGGAAAACGTCACAGGATACTACAAGCCCAGCACTGGATGGACTCCCCCATATTGGTATGCCCCATGGCATTCATCCTGTATTGTACCGAGCGCGCAGTGAACGAAATACAGATAGCAGGATTTACGGCCCACTCTCATACCAGTGGTTTTTGTGCAAAGGTGAAGCATTCCGTGGACGTCATCAAATGCACTCCTAAGCCATACGTTGCATTTTCTGGCGGGAAAGACAGCCTTGTCGTGTTAGCTCTAGCACTGAACGTACACAGCAACATACTGGCTATGTGGTGCGATGATGAACTCGAATATCCAGAACAGGATACATATATTCCTGATGTATGCCACGCGCTGGGAGCCGAACTGGTAATTATGCAAGGTGGTTCCATTCATGCTGATTGGTTTCGGCCATGGCTAACACATCCATACTGGAAACAACCATCGCCTGATATGGTATGGGATGCCAGACATCCTTCATGGTGGGCCCTTGAACACGGATTTGAGAGCACCATACTGGGGTTACGCCGGGACGAGAGTGTTAAACGACGGCTGTATCTCAGCCGCGCTCATGAGCTTTATCAGGTAAAATCTGGAATGACTATGTGTCACCCACTGGCGGGGTGGACAACCAACGATATCTGGGCTGCGATTATGTCATGGGGATTGCCATACAACCCTGTTTATGACCGGTTGGCGGGTATAGGCGTGCCTTTGTCCAAGCAAAGGGTTGGCCCATTGCCACTGAGCAATGGTGGTCACCTGCGTGAGGGGTGGCCAGAGATGTATGCTAAATTAACTGAGAGATATGGCAAACATTGGGATTAAGTAACGGAGGAGTAAATGGTAAGAACATGGGATAAGACGTTGGGATCGTTATCTGTCAAAAGGGCTGGCCTTCCACCAGAAGAATTAGACACAAGCCAGTTAACGTATAAGGAACTCCGATTCGAGCTCCGTGAACTTGGCAACAGGCTGGAATGCAATCTCGTCGGCGTTATGGCCGGAAGCGAACCAAAGGAGAATTGATATGGCAAAACTAACCACCCGCCAGAGAGCCATTCAGGACGTGCTGGACCTCATGCATGACCATGACGTTGTGATGTTGGGGAGTAAAGCCCTTAGGGAACATTGGCAGGCTTTTGTCATAAGCAACGGCCTGACGGTGCCTGCGGAAACCGACACGCAAACGCAGATAACACGGGACATCGGGGATTCAGTGATTTTCCGTCCACTGGCACAGAATGGCCGGGCACAAAAACTGTTTTGGAGTGAATAATGGTCTATACACCCGGATACGTCCGAGCGCTCATACGTTATTATGTGGATTATCTGGAGTCCGGTAAAGTCCCGCCCCTGCGCTATACCGCGTTGGGGTGGGTACTCCATGATGTGGAGGTGATTTCAGATAATAAACACAG
>Ga0172382_10013214_pt1 | contig 10666 bp, 7 predicted proteins | sample Leawel138RmetaG_FD_122245 | JGI IMG/M metagenome (GOLD analysis project Ga0172382, IMG submission 122245) | Leachate microbial communities from a municipal landfill in Southern Ontario, Canada - Leachate well 138R metaG | ecosystem: Engineered > Solid waste > Landfill > Unclassified | place...
CGGTGACAGGCAGCTAAGACTGTATCAAGAATTGATTCTCGGTATAGCTGGTATCAGATTGCTCGGACAAATTAATCTTGGAATTGATAAATATCACATTAATGAAGGACATGCAGTATTTGCTTTGTGGGAATTGATATTCTCTGAAATGGAAAGTACAGGCTGCGATTTTGACTCAGCACTATCCAGTATCCGTACTAAATCTGTCTTTACTACTCATACGCCGGTTGTTCACGGAAATGAAGAATTTGATATACTTTCTGTTCGAGAGGCATTGAAATTCATTAGACCGGAATCCGATGTATTTTTTGAAAGAATAGTGGAATTAGGTAGTGATGAGGCTGTTGGCAAAGATAATATTTCCTTGACAGCTTTAGGAATCAACATTGCTACTCAATCAAACGGAGTCAGTAAGCTTCATGGAAAAACCGCCTCGCAAATTTGGAGTAAACTCTACAAACGCAACAAAGACGTTAATCCAATGATAAGCATTACTAATGGGATTCATATCAATTCATGGCTTGCTGACAAATTTAGAAAACTATCCGATAAATCTACTGAATCGAACTTGAGCTATGAAAAATTTATACAAAAATATGACAGCAAAGAAATATTTGAAATCAAACAAGAACTAAAAAAAGAATCAGTAAATGAATTCAGGTCGTTGCTTGGACTCAACTCAAATAATATTTTTTTTGATGATTTACTTAATCAAGATACTCTCTTAATAGGTTTTGCACGCAGATTTGCTCCTTATAAGCGGGCTGACTTAATTTTCAACGACTTAAATGAGTTAAGTTCAATACTGAATAATTCTCAAATACCGATGAAAATTATCTTTAGCGGTAAGGCACATCCTAAAGACAAGGACGGTAAAAAGTTGTTGAATGAAGTTCTTAAAGTGATTAATTCGCCGGATTTTGCAGACTCAATTATCTTTATACCGGATTATGACATACGTATCGGCAGGCTTCTTGTCCAAGCTGCGGATGTATGGCTTAATACACCGGAGAAGCCATTAGAGGCTTGCGGAACATCAGGAATGAAGTCTGCGCTCAATTTTGGTTTAAATCTCAGTATTGACGACGGATGGTGGCATGAAGCTGATTCTGACAGCATGGGTTGGACAATTAAACAAAATACCGAAAATCTCGGTACAGCCCGTGATATCTATAATATTTTACAAAAGGTACTGCTTCCTGCATTTTCGTCTCAAGTTTTCGGATTGGATACAAGATGGTCAAACATGATGAAGAACTCTCATATCAATTCCTATACTAAATTTAGCGGTAGCAGAATGTTGAATGATTACAATACAATTTACAAATTATAACTTCTGAACTTCCAGATATCTGAAACAATCGCTCGTATGGTCGTTAACCATTCCTGCTGCTTGCATGAATGCGTAGCATATAGTCGAACCTACAAACTTGAATCCTTTTTCACGTAGGGCTTTACTCATAAGTTCAGAAAGTCGAGTATCGGCAGGCACCTGCTTGGGATCAGTCCATGAATTTATTATTGGTTTACCGCCTGTAAACTGCCAAATAAAGTTATCGAAAGAGCCATGTTCTGATTTTACTTTCAAAAAGCGCTCTGCATTGATAATTGTTGATTCAATTTTTAATTTGTTTCTGATTATTCCCGGGTCCTGTAACAGACTTTCCAATTTCTTTCCGTCATAAGAAGCAATTCGTACTGCATCGAAGTTGTCGAATGCTTTTCTGAAATTCTCTCTTTTCATTAGCACTGTTTTCCAACTCAATCCTGCTTGAAAGGCATCGAGAATCATGAACTCGAATAATTTGTTGTCATCGTGTAAGGGCACACCCCATTCCGTGTCGTGATATTTCATTTCCAAATCACTGCCTAAACACCATTTGCACCTTATTTTGTCCATTATTAGTCTCCTGTAAAATTCAACAAAAATTCAATTCTGCCGCTAAGGTCATCAAGAAACTGCTCATTATTTGCAAAACCTTTAACAAGAAATCTTACTTTCGACTCCCTGTCGAATATTGCCAATGTCGGAAGACCGTTCACTCCCATCTGTCTTGGAATGATATCCATTACATCACGAGCAACAGGAAAATTTAAGTCATGTTGAACAACAAATCTTCTTAAATTTTCCGTAGAATAATTCTTTTCCAAAGTATTGACAGAGACAATCTCCACTTCCGGGTTTTCTTTATAAAGGTCAAACAATTCTTTGAATGCCGGAAACATAGCTATACACGGGTCACACCATGATGAAAAGAAGTTGAAGACTACTACCTTGCCTTTCAAATCCCTGAAATCTGTCAAAGTACCTTCCATCGTCTCCAATACATATTGAAATTCATCAAGATTCAAAATCTCATTTGAATACATTTCACGATTAAGTTTTTGCTTTTCGACAAATAATGAATCGGAACGTAAACTATACAAGGAGTCATTCAGATATAGCAGAGTTTTACATGCATCTTCGTGATATTCTAATATGCGACTGCTCTGCTTAGCTCTGACAATAGACAACTCGCTTATTTCGAGAGCTTTAGCCGAATCACCTAAGCTGATAAGAAGTTCTAAGAGGTTCTCATATAAATTTTCGGTCGCATTAGTTCTCATAAGTTCAATTGCTTCACGCAGATGTACAACACCGTTTACAGGCTCCACTTCTTTCAATATTTCACCTTGAATTTCTTTGGCGGCACCCAATTGCACATCAAGTATGTCGAACCACTCCCCTTGTGTGTATAATTTTGGCTTGGCAGACAAATCATTTCTCGAATTATATGAAATCATATCAACTGCTTTTTGAGCCAGAGTAATTAAGAGTTCCTTGTTAGCAGGAATTTTAAGCAGGTCATTAGATTTGTAAAATTCAAAAAGACTTCTTACAATTCGCGAATAAGCATACCCCGGGACATTATTCATTTTGTCGAGTTCGTTTATGAGTTCTTTCACCAGCCCGCTTTGAAGATAAGCAGTGATAAAAGCAGTAAACACTCTTTCACGACTTACAGAAGATGGGAATTTTTCAAAATACAGTTTGCAAAGCCTCACAAAATCTATCTGATTATCGGCTGCCGTTATTTCGGATATTAAGGCATCCTCGGCTAATTCTGAATTGGGATAACGTTGAATGAATTGTTGTTCTAGTGCATTTGCAGCATTAGCATCATTGACAGCAAATAATGCCCGCATTTTTGTTCTGACAGCCGATTCATTGTTTTCGTCAACATTTACTTTCGATATTGCTTCAAGTTTCTTTTGAAATTCATCGTTATTGATTTTTTTTGTATCGAACAAAGTAGTAATCAAACCAAGCTCTGCTGCAATATTGTCAGGATATAATTGCAGCTCGGTTTCAAGAAATTGAATTGCTGAATGAAATTCAGGCAATCTGTCAATATTTGAGGAAATACTGCCCAATCTTGCAAGTGCAGCGCGGAGATTTGCTCCTCTTACATAGTTGTCAGATGACTTGACAAGTGCTTCGTAATATCTTCCGAAATTATTGTCAATCAAGTCAATATATTCACCGGCACTGAATATTTTAAACATCATATATACTGTGCCGGACTGAACTAAGAATTCGCCTTTCCACATATCGCCGTTTTTCTTCAGAATTGACTCGTTACCTACGGGATATAAACTCGTTTCATCGAATGAATAAATCTGAATATAGAGTTCTTGTATATCGGCAAATCTGTTGTACCCTGTATATTCAAATCTTATAGTATCTCCTGCTTGAGGCTCTTTAGGAATCACCTTAAGTTTAGCCGTGAGTGTGGCAGTACTAAAAAATATGATGTAAAATGAAAGCAAAAATATTTTTTTCATATCTGTTATCCGCTTTATTTGTCATACAATACAATATGTTCTTTGAGAAAATCAAAGGCTTCGTCTGGATGGTTAGCATATTTGAACAAGTTTAAATCATCCTTGTTAATCATACCCATTTCGACGAGATAATCAAAATTTATCAGATTTTTCCAAAACTTTTCATTATATAAAATTATCGGCAGAGGTTTTGTGATTTTCTTGGTTTGTTTGAGTGTAAGAATTTCCATCAACTCATCGAGTGTACCAAACCCGCCGGGCAAAGCAACTATGGCTTTAGCATAATACACAAACCAGAATTTACGCATGAAAAAATAATGGAATTCGAAATTCAAATCAGGAGTAATATAGCTGTTTGGATATTGCTCAAACGGAAGACTGATATTCAAGCCGATTGAAGGAGATTTTGCTCTCCATGCTCCCCTGTTTCCTGCTTCCATCATTCCGGGACCGCCGCCTGTACAAATAAACATGCGTTGATGTGGTTTCAACGTCTTCGACCATTCTGATAATTTCTCTGATAAAATCACAGCATCATTATAACATCTCGTCATTTCATAAGTCAGCATGTGTTTATCAATTTCTTCCTGAAATTTAAGTTTCTCGTTTGCTTCAGCAAGTGCAAGATTATCATTTAAATCTTTCAGCTTCATCTCAAATTCATCAAGTGACAGTGTTCTCGCAGAACCGTAAAAGACTATGGTTCCGTTTATACCGTACTTTTCGAAATATTGTTCAGGGTATAAGTATTCTGATAGGATTCTAAGCATCCTACCATCTTTTGAATGAACGAATTCTTTGTTGTCGTAAGCTTTGTCCGCTTTTTCAATTCTTCCTTTGACCACATCTTCAGGATTTCTGAATTCCATTTGTATCTCCGTTTTTGTTAGAATATTTTTTATAAGTTAAAACCACCATCAACGTTTATGTTCTGTCCCGTGATATAAAGAGAACAGCTGGAAAAAAAGTAAACAGCATCAAAAACATCGTCGGGTTCACCGTAACGTTTCATGGGAATACTGTCAATTTTCAAGTTTCCTGATTCGACAGCTTCCTCACCTTTAATTTCAATATAACCCGGAGATACCGAATTGACAGCTATATCCGGTGCTAAGTCCTTAGCCAAAGCTTTTGTTAATTGTATTAGTGCAGCTTTAGATACATTATACGAGATCCTTCCCTTCCATATTTGATATGCACCTAACGATGCAATATTAATAATCCTTGAGCCCTTGGCGGCATTTTCCGCAAACAGCTTGGCTGTATTAAAACAAGCTTTCACATTGCTGTCCATCACCTTGTCCCACAGTTCGAGATCGGTTTCTGACAAACTGTGTCTTCTCGGATAAATAGCAGCATTATTAACAAGAACATCCGGATGTCCGATTTTGTCTATGGTATGTCTGTAAGAGTCTGCATATCCACTGAAATCTGTCAAATCAGCTCTAAATTTAATAACTTTGCGACCTAAGTCTTTAATTACTCTTTCAGTTTCAGAAGCACTTGCTTCTGACTGATTGTAATGCAAAATAATATCCCAGCCGTGTCTTGCAAAGGAAATTGCCAGTGCTTTACCTAATCTTTTACCGCTTCCTGTGATAAATATCAATGACATATATTATTATATTAAGAATATGTATTATATTATATTTTTAAAAACGTGTAGTTTTAATTATACAGTTTATTTATGAATACATTTCAAATAATACGTTTTACATTGTTTTTCCTTTTAATTTTTATGTATTATGATGCTCAGAGTCAGTCGGAGCAAACTTACAGAATATTATTCAAAGATAAAGGAAAGAATGATTTTACAGAATCATCAAGTCTATATGTCGAAACACTGAACCTATTTGAGCCTGCTGCCCTCGAACGGCGTAGAAAAATACTTCCTGCCGGTGAAATAATTTCAATTGAGGATGCACCCGTAAACAAAGACTATTTATTGGAAATTGAAAATTTGGATGCCAAAATCTTAGCTGTTTCAAGATGGGAAAATTTCTGTACTGCTTATTTCCCTGATACTTCGCAAATTGCTTTGCTAAGTAATAAGGATTACATTTTGGACATACAGAAGACAAGTTCTAAGTTTATACGCCTTGATATAGATGAATATATCGAATCTCACAATTCAAAAACAGTTTACTCTGCAATTTCCCTATCTGATGAAACCGATGATTCCTCGAACAGTATTTATAGTGATAATCATCAAGTAATTGATTTTTTGAATATTCCGTATTTTCATCATCTCGGATTCTTCGGTGAAGGTGTACGTATAGGACTTATTGACTCAGGTTTCAGATATAAGGATTTGGAAGCTTTCGAGAATATTAACATTTTTACAGAATATGATTTCATCAATAAGGATAGTATCAGTACAAATCAACAATTTGACCATCCCTCACAACATGACCATGGAACACATGTTTTATCAATTGTAGCATCAACAGATACAAGTAAATTTATTGGAGTATCGCCAAAAGCATATTTTGCACTTGCCAAAGCAGAGAATCTGCATTATGAACGTAGAATTGAATTAGATTGGTATATTGAAGCTGTTGAATGGTTAGAATCTAAAGGTGTTGATATTATTAATACTTCACTTGGATATTTCCGGTTTGATTCGAACTTTGTATCTTATGATTACAGTGATTTATCAGGCAACACCTCATTGGCAAGCCGGGCTCTAAACCATGCTTCGCGTCGAGGAGTTCTTGCAGTTACAGCAGCCGGTAATTACGGACCTAACGAGAGAACAATTACCTGTCCGGCTGATTCTGACAGTAATTTAGTAGTCGGTTCAATTAATTCTAATCGCGAGGTTTCTAATTTCAGTTCACGTGGTCCTGATGCCCTTGGAAGAACAAGACCACATATCGTAGCCAAAGGTGAAAAGATTCATCTGCCTTCAACATCAGGAGATAATTCTACTGTAACTACAAGTGGTACTTCACTTGCGACACCTGTAATCAGCGGTTCTGCAGCTTTATTACTTGAAGCTTTTCCTGAACTGCAAGCGTATGATTTAAAGGAAATGCTTATCAAGAGTGCCTCCAACCATCCGAATAAGAACAACGATATAGGTTACGGAATTCCAGATTTAAAAAAAGTTGCTCTTGAATACGATTTATTGATTTCACCTCACCTTGTCCAAGGTCATGATGATATAATCAGAATTATCGTCAAAGTCGCTTATAAATATCCAATTGATCAAGTAAAGATACACATTGACTTTAATAATTCAGGAAATTTTGAAGAATTTGATATGCAATACATGAAGGATAATACTTATTTTATTGATAATTTTGAATCACTTTTCCCTTATGATTCGGCAAGAATTTACTTTACTGCACAATCGGGTGAACGAATTAGAAGAAAGCCCTTCAAACAAGACAGTAGTCTGGTTGTTCATATTCCTGATAAAATTTCATCTATAGGCTTTATACCTGATTTTATATATGGAATTCAGGAGAATTCAAAGGTTTTCCCTTCTGAGGTATCGGGAGGTTCAGGGGTAATTACGATAGTAAGTCAGAATTTGGAGCATCCTAATCTTACTATCATAATAAGTGATCTACTTGGTAGAACTGTTATAAAAAATAATTTCTCCAACATTAATTCAGACCGATTTGAACGAGGAATCAACATATCTTCTTTATCTAAAGGTTCTTACTTTATCAGAATCATATCCGGCAATCGAAGTGATTTTGTAAAATTTTTAATATATTGATTTTTTTTTCTTGCATATCAAAAAAAAATGTATTACTTTTGAATCTCCCAAGCGGGACGTTCCTAAATAAACCAGTCAGGGGCCCATAGCTCAGCTGGGAGAGCGCTTGAATGGCATTCAAGAGGTCAGGAGTTCGATCCTCCTTGGGTCCACAAGAAAAAGGAATGGAGCTGTAGCTCAGTTTGGTTAGAGCGTCTGCCTGTCACGCAGAAGGCCGCGAGTTCGAGTCTCGTCAGCTCCGCAAAGCCCTTCAATGATTAATATATCAATGAAGGGTTTTTTTATTCCAATTTTCTCAACTATGTTGCAAATTCATATCTTACCCAGCAAAAATAACTGTGTCAAAAAAAATCAATCAGACAGCTTATTTATTATCATACAAGTTGATGATTCCCACATAATTTGAATCATAAATCATAGTAACATTTATCCTAAATTTATGAAATTAAAAAAATCCCTGCCTTTTTCAAAACAGGGATTTATTAAGGTTGTCAATTGAAAAATATCAATCGTCAATTGATTAATACATACCGTCCATACCGCCCATACCGGCAGGCATTGGAGGCATTGCAGCTTTTTCTTCCGGTTTTTCTACGATAGTACATTCAGTTGTAAGCAATAAACCTGCAACAGAAGCAGCGTTTTCGAGTGCAACACGGCTTACTTTAGTCGGGTCAATAACACCCATTTCAAACATATTACCATATTCACTTGAAGCAGCATTGTAACCATATGCACCGTCACCGGATCTAATGTTGTTAACGATAACTGAAGCTTCTTCACCGGCATTGGTAACAATCTGACGAATAGGTTCTTCGACAGAACGACGAATGATAGCGATACCTGTCTTCTGGTCATCGTTAGCAGTCTCAAGATTGTCCAACTTAGCAATAGCACGGAGGTAAGCAACGCCGCCACCGGGTACGATACCTTCTTCGACAGCAGCACGGGTAGCGTGTAAAGCATCTTCAACACGAGCTTTTTTCTCTTTCATTTCAACTTCGGTAGCAGCACCAATTTTCAGAACTGCAACACCGCCGCTTAATTTAGCAAGGCGTTCTTGAAGTTTTTCACGGTCATAATCACTAGTAGTTTTTTCCATTTGAACGCGAATTTCGTTTACACGTTTCTTGATGTCATCGCTTGAGCCGGCACCTTCGACGACTGTTGTATTATCTTTATCAATGATAACAGTCTTAGCGCTTCCAAGATAAGAGATTTGAGCCTGATCAAGCTTAAATCCTTTTTCTTCACTGATAACTGTACCACCGGTCAAAACAGCGATATCTTCAAGCATAGCTTTTCTGCGGTCACCAAAGCCGGGAGCCTTAACAGCAGCAATGCGGAGAGTACCTCGTAGTTTATTGACAACTAATGTTGCAAGAGCTTCGCCTTCGAGGTCTTCAGCGATGATAAGGAGTGAACGACCGTGCTGAGAAACCTTCTCAAGAATAGGTAACAATTCTTTTATGGCTGAGATTTTCTTGTCATAAATCAGGATGTAAGGATCTTCCAACTTAGCTTCCATTGAATCAGCATCGGTAATGAAATAAGGTGAAAGATATCCTCTGTCAAACTGCATACCTTCGACTGTTTCCATTGAGGTATCGGTACCTTTTGCTTCTTCAACTGTAATGACACCGTCTTTGCCAACTTTTTCCATTGCTTCAGCGATGAGTTCGCCGATTGTTGAATCGTTGTTAGCAGAAATAGTACCTACTTGAGCAATTTCTTTTTTGCCTTCAACTTCACGGCTGATGTCTTTCAGTCCATCAGTGATAGCAGTTACAGCAAGGTCGATACCGCGTTTCAAATCCATAGGATTTGCACCTGCAGTAACGTTTTTCAAGCCTTCACGGTAGATTGCTTGAGCAAGTACGGTTGCTGTGGTAGTTCCGTCACCGGCAACATCTGAAGTCTTTGAAGCGACTTCACGTACCATATTAGCACCCATATTCTCGATTGGGTCTGTCAATTCAATTTCTTTAGCAACGGTTACACCATCTTTTGTAACAGTCGGTGCACCAAATTTCTTATCAATGATTACATTGCGTCCTTTAGGACCAAGTGTAACTTTTACTGCGTCTGCAAGCTGGTCAACGCCTTTTTTGAGTGAAGAACGAGCTTCTACATCATAATTTATCAATTTAGCTGACATCTATAAAATCTCCTTTGATTTATTAATTAATTTACGAATTAGTCAATGATAGCAAATACATCGCTTTCACGCATGATTAACAGTTCTTCTGCATCAACGGTAACTTCTGTACCTGCATATTTGCCGTAAAGAACCTTATCGCCAACTTTAAGCTGAAGCGGAGTAACTTTTCCGTCTTCTGCAATCTTACCGTTACCAATTGCGATTACTTCGCCTTGCATTGGTTTTTCTTTTGCGGTATCGGGGATGATGATACCACCCTTTGTGGTTTCTTCTGCCTGAGCAGGTCTTACGATAATGCGATCGTGCAATGGTTTTAAAGCCATAATGAATCTCCTTAAAATTTGTTAAAATGTTTAACAAAAAATACAAAAAATATTTTAGTGAAATTTGTTTTCAAATTACATCTGCTATTCTAATTCTTGAATCTCAGAAAATAGTTAGCACTCATTTGTTGCGAGTGCTAATGCTATCACGTTGTAAATTTTATATTATTGTGTTTCCCTAAGAAATTTTTTTAATAAAATATCATTTTTTTTAAATTCTTAAAATCAACTAAAATATTAGTTATACAACTAAGTCATTAGTTATGTTGCTTTAATAAATTTTAAAAATGATATTCGATGAAAGTACTTACAAAAGCAGAAGAACAGATAATGATTGAGTTGTGGAGACTTAAGAAAGCTTATGTTAAAGATATTGTTGAACAATTACCCGAACCTAAGCCCGCATATAACACTGTTTCTACAATAGTGAGAATCTTGGAAAAGAAAGGATTTGTCAGCCACAAGGTACACGGTAAAACCCATGAGTATTACCCGATAATTGCTAAGGATGATTATAAAAAGTTGAGCTTGAACAATTTAGTACAAAATTACTTCAGTGCCTCGTACAAACAATTAGTATCATTCTTTACCGAAAAAGAGAATCTTTCATTGGCTGAATTAGAAGAA
>Ga0172382_10013215_pt1 | contig 10665 bp, 11 predicted proteins | sample Leawel138RmetaG_FD_122245 | JGI IMG/M metagenome (GOLD analysis project Ga0172382, IMG submission 122245) | Leachate microbial communities from a municipal landfill in Southern Ontario, Canada - Leachate well 138R metaG | ecosystem: Engineered > Solid waste > Landfill > Unclassified | place...
ATAAAACCTTTTACCAACGTTTTAAAGATTACCTGACTACTTTAAATACCTTATGTTTTATTAATTTATTAAGCTGTAAACACGATGATAATTGCATAAATAAGTTCATTTCATCTTTAAAAATAGATTGGGAAGCAGTATTAAATGCAGCATCCTATCCTATAAATAACGGAGTAACAGAAGGAAATGTGAATAAAATAAAGCAGATTAAAAAAGATATGTATGGTAGAGCAGGTTATGAATTATTAAGAAAAAAGGTCATATACCAATCCTTATTTTTTTAGCAACAATAACCGATTGTGAGGAAGAACCCTAAAAGTATCCTAAATTCTAATTGAAAACTCCCCTAGTAGGGTAAAAATTATTGCCTTTCTAACCAAAGCTGAGTCTCTTTTAACCTGTATGAATTCCCATTCATATTAACCTATATAGGACTTATGGGTAAGACCCAGGAACAGTGGCAAATGGTTACGAGGACTTTGTATTTTTGGAAGCAAAACAAAACAGTAAGGCTTTGCGTGATACGATTCACGACGAAGTGCCGAAAGTCTGGGTCAATGCTAACAGAAAAAACAGAGGTATAAAAGAAGCAAATTTTGCAGTACTAAGAGAAACTAATATGCCAGCAATTATACTGGAAAACTGCTTTTTAACTAATAAAGAAGATGTGAAATTACTAACTAATGAATCTTTTCAGGATTCATTAGTAGAGGCTATTTCTATTGGACTTGTAAAAGCATTTGACCTTCAGAAATTAGATAAACCAGTAATGTCTACTTTGAAAGTATCTGAATGGGCAAAAGAAGCCTGGGAGCGGGCAATAGTCATGCTGTTCGTATTCCAAAAGCGATTATAGAAATGGCAAAAATAAAAGAAAACGATAAAATATCTATAGAAGTAAAAGGTGGGAATATAGTAATTTTACCTATAAGAAATCATAAAAGCCATGATGATAGAATTAAAGAATATGAGGGCAAATATGAGTGCGAGGAATGGTGTTAGAATATGCACAGAAGAAAGCCTTGTATTGTTCGTTCAAGAGATGTATAATCTAAAATAGAAAATGAATATAACGAGGTTTGGACGATGGGTTTAGAATCGGAACTGATGACAACTAAAAAAGCAGCAGAGTTGTGGGGAATTACAGTTCGCCGTGTTCAAATTCTTTGTAACAAAGGATTGGTAAAAGGTGCGATTAAGATGGGTAGGACCTGGATTATACCAAAAGATTCTGTTAAGCCTATTGATGGACGTACCAAAGCAGCTAAACTGAATAAAAATGGGGAGGCAGATGCTTAATGAGCGATATTGACCTTGATAGCATTAAGTTATATCATATTGTTCATGTTGACAAATTGTCTTTTATACTTAATTCTGGAAGAGCAGGACAGCTGATGTGTGACAATGATGTGCAAAAACAGCATCTGTTGGGAACAGCCATTGGTATGAGCAAAATCAAAGAACGAAGAATGAAAGAGCTCACCTTACGCTCTCACCCTGATTTATATATTGGAGACTGTGTTCCCTTTTATTTTTGTCCGCGCTCAATAATGTTGTATATGTTTTACCAGAATAATCACCCTGATATAGAATACAGAGGTGGACAAAACCCGATTGTACATTTAGTTTTCAAAATGGTAGATGTTATTGAATGGGCATCACAAAACAAACGAAGATGGGCATTCACTGATTCAAATGCTGGGTCGCGTTATTTTAATGATTATTGTGAACTTTCCTATATTAACAGTCTTAATTGGGATGCTATTAAAACGAATTCTTGGAGCAATTGTATTGAAGCTAAACAAGCAGAGTTTTTAGTTGAAAATTCTTTGCCTTGGAATCTTGTAAAAGGAATAGGAGTTTATTCTCTTGAGTATTACCATAAGGTTTGCGAGGCCACAGCATACGCAATCCACAAGCCTACAATTAAAGTTAAATGCGAATGGTATTATTAGTGAGGTGATTAGAAATGATTAACTATAAGATTGGTAATTTATTTAATGATAGTTCTGAAGCTATTGTTAATACAGTGAATTGTGTTGGTGTTATGGGACGTGGCATTGCTTTACAGTTTAAAAAGCGTTATCCAGAAAACTTTAAAGAGTATGAAACTAGGTGTAAACATGGTGAAATAATCCCCGGACGTATATTTGTATTTGAAACTAATAGTTTTGTCAATCCAAAATATATTATTAATTTTCCGACCAAACGTCATTGGCGTGGGGTAAGTCATATTGAAGATATTGAGTCCGGTTTAGCCGATTTGGTCAAAATCATAAAAATATACAATATTAAATCGGTTGCAATCCCTCCTCTTGGGAGTGGCTTAGGGGGACTTGATTGGTTTCTTGTTAAACGTAAGATGGAGGCTGCCCTTACTAAAATAGAGGGAGTGGAGATAAATGTGTATGAACCAATGGGTGCACCCAAGGCTAAGGATATGGTACGAAGCAAACAAGTTCCCTCTATGACTCCGGGACGTGCAGCACTTATAGAATTAATTCACTTATACCTTAAAGGATTACTTGACCCATTTATTACTTTGCTAGAGATACATAAGTTAATGTATTTTTTACAAGTTGCAGGCGAAAATCTTCGCCTGCAATATATAAAAGAAATATACGGTCCTTATGCTAAAAACCTATCTCATGTGTTAAACAAAGTTGAGGGGCATATGATATACGGAAATGCAGATGGTGGGAACAATCCAAAAAAACGGTTAGAATTAATTCCTGGAGCAATAGATGAGGCTAGGGAGTTTTTATCTTCTCAACCCGATACACTAAAACGTATGGAAAGGGTTTCTGAACTAGTAGATGGTTTTGAGACACCTTTTGGATTGGAACTTCTCGCTACAGTTCATTGGCTTGTGGAAAATGGTGCTAATTCGCTAAATGAAGTAATCAAGGAAACATATGCATGGAATCAGCATAAAACTCAATTCAGTACAAGGCAAATTGAAATTGCTTTACGTAGATTAATTACATTGCAGTGGATAGAACCCGTTGATGGATTAAACCTATGTAATTAGATATTACTTAAGTTACAGGTGCTATAAGTTACAGGTGCAGTCACTTTCAACAAACGCCTCAAACTTATTTTCACCTTTAGCTTATTACATAGCGTAAATTATCACCACGCTAAAAGTTTCCTACAATAACTTTACGCTAAAAATCTGTGACATACTTTGGAAAAATAAGTTTCTCTATACCATCTAATAATAGTCCGGTTGCAGCTTTGGTTCATATTGAATTTCCGTCTTATTCAAAAATACCTAATATTCAAGAAAGATTAACAAGGAAGAATTTAAATACTATATAGGTACAAGCTATAGATTATTTAAAAAAGATATGAAAAACTATTTAATAAAAATAGAACCTTATGGGATAAAAAGTTTAATCTTTCAACTTTTCACAATTTCCATAAAGAATCGGGTCTGGTGTAGACACATCCCCTGCAGTATCTCTATACTAATTATAGGCAGCAAAAAAATAATATGATTTTTTAAATAAAATGACATTCTTTATCTTTTTAAAACTGGGGTGCATAAATATGATTTGCGATAAAATTACATATGGTGGTCAAACATTATTAACTATATACCATCAAGGTTTTGATGATGAAATTGGCACACGTAGCTTAAAAATTATAAAAAAGATTGGTTCATATAATCTAGTCTTTACAGAGGAAAAGGTAAAGTATGACATTGTTGATAATATAACAGATTGGTCTGTAAAAGAGGAAGGATTTTTGACCCCCGGTGCAAGTTTAAACCCATATACAAACGATGCCTGTGCTTATATGACCCATTTCCGATTTGCTTCAAAGCCATCACGAATCTTTAAATTCTGTAAAAATAGATACCATCTCAATATTACCATTGATAATTTATTGGAAATCAATAAGTTTATAAAAAAATATACAGGTTTAAGTATTGAAAAAAACCCAATGCTTTATGGAGATATTTTTGTCTTTAAAAGTCAAATACTTGATTACCATACTAATGAATTAGACGAAATAATAGTTAAGGATTTACCAAAAGGGGCTATAGCCATTGTAAAGTTTAAAAAAAGTGATATTATAGTGTCTACGAAAATTACCAAAACAGCCTCAAATGCTGAAGAAATTGTTATTAAATCGGACGAGCCATGGGAACGCTTTGATATAGAGATATTTGAAAATGACGAATTATTATATCTAAAAAAAGATGTTACATATATAAGACACATACAAATGAATCTACAGATAAGTGGTATTGGTAAAAGGGTAAAGCTTAGTAAAATTGGCGATAGCTACACTATTGAGAAAAATAATAATATGATATCAAATATAGGTGCTCCTCTAGATAGCTTTGAAGAAATGATGAACTCGTCAGCTAGTGAAATATTAAAATATCAAAATGCTGCAAAACCGAATAATCAAATAGTATTCATAAAGCCTGGGGAGCTGGAAAAAGCTATTGATTTAATAGGAAATATAATACAAAAAGCCAATGATGCCATATGGGTTTTTGATTCATATTTTACTGATATTAACGATATAAAAGGGATGATAGACTGGATTCGTATCCTTACTAATTGCAAAGCTCCATCTAAGAATATCATATTTTTTTGCAAAAGCCCGGATAAGGCATTGGATTTGGAAGGGTTAAAAAAAGAGATAAGAAAAGATACTGTTTTAAATACTATTATACGAACCAGAAAAACTCTGGGTATACATCTGTATCAAACTAGGATGCCTATTCACGATAGATTTATATTAACAGAAAGTGATAATATAAATAGTGGACTAGCAATGGGTACTTCATTCAATTCCTTAGGGAATCACCACTATTGCATCTATAAACTAGGACATAATACAACCGAGATAATATGGAATGAGCTTGAATCATGGATAAAAAGCGAAAATAACCTGGTGAAGGATGGGGAAGTATAAAAAATGGACAAGGACACTGTATCAAGGCTAAGCCATATTGTTAACGATCACATAAATGAAAAAATTAAATCTCAGGATGCAAAGCGTAAAATAAATGGCATTTTACATAATAAAAAAATAGCAACAGTAGTCTCAGAACTACAAAAATACGTTTCTAAACTTTCCGGCAAAGAAAAAAATATTGCGATACTAATTGTTACTATGGCATTAATACGCCGGGATTTGGATGATATTACAAAATTAAAGAATGCTATATTAAAAGAGGAACTAGGTGGATGCTTATATGGTGGATTATTCACTTTATTCACAGGCAATTCTAGCTATCTTTCCCTAACAATCAAACTAAACGATTCATCTTATGGAAATAAATATGAATTTTTAACACGTTTTTCTGATTTTGGTTATTGGGATTATATTGAAGTTTTTGAAGCAGCAAAACTGCTTAGTCTTATAGAACCTCATCTGTTTGAAAAACTAGCTTTATTAGATAAAACAAAACTTTTGCTTTTAAATATGGTTAGCCATCATTTAGGCATAGAACCTTCTGAAAGCCTGATAAAGAAATTGCTTATGGATGAGGATGAGTTGAAACAAAATATAGGATTTTATTTTATAACTAGGCAAATATCTATGTATCTAATGGAAATAAAAGATATGAAAAGAAGAGAGATAAATGAAAGCTATAGAGGTAAGACTTTCAATGAACTTGAGAAGTTCATTAAATTAGATATTAAAAGATGCTATGATTTAATAGAGGGTTGTGACAATAAAAGCAAAGTATCTTTAATTACGAATTTTCTTTTAACACACCAAGATGCATATCCAATAGCTTTCGCGCGGCAAATGGTAGACAGCGAATTGCAAAACGAATTTGCTTATCAAATTAAAAACAGTGGAAAATTAAGATCTTTAAAAGAAGTGGCTTTTATTACCAATCTAATTAAAAATACGCCTGCAGCAAATGGGGATAATAGGCGCATATCAAAAGTACAGCTTTATGAGGCAGTAGCGGTGGTAATAATAAGCTTTATTGATGAAGAAAAAGGAATACACATATGGGGTGGACAAGAAAGTAATTACATGAAGCAAATATGCCAGCAGTTGCCAAAAAGATTCATAAAAAAGATAATAAGCTATCTGAATAAAAAGGACAAGACATTAATGTGTAGCAAATTAGATGAATTGGTTCGATTTGATATTTATTTAAAGGATAAAAAACAGCATGAGATAATTGAAGGGATTTTGGAAGCTGCAAAAATGATATAAAACCCATTATTATCAATTTGGGATAAAAGTGGTGTATTTGTCAACTTGAATTTACCCCCCAAATACAATATATATAAAAGATAGATCTATGCAATCTTTCTATTAATAAATTTTATTTTTAAGAATTTTAGTAGCGTAGATAGATTTTTTTAAATAAAACTGCAATTTCAGGTATATAAGGATGATATTTTTATGAAAAAGCCAAGAAAAGAATTGAAAGGGAAGATCAATATGAAGAAAATTAATAAAATGGATTACTATTCTGGGGCATTTATAACATCACTTTTAAACTATACAAAAAGCGTCCCTGCAATATTTGGTGAGACTAATGATAGTAGAAGGTTAGAGATTGACACAGATTTAGGGAAATTTAATCTATATATAAAGTATACAACGAATTGTCGTAACGCTATACTCAGAGGTAGGAAAAAGCGAGGTGGTTAATAAACTTTACTGATGATGATGTAGAACGCCTTACAAATGGATTTAAGCAACCAGGATATGAGCATTATGTTGTAATTGTTTTATCTAAAAAGAATTTAAGCGAAACAAAAGTGGTCGCAATACAATATGACGAAGCTTTAAAACGTATTTTAACGACAACACCAAGTGGGGCTAGAAGGTTAAACATTGTTAGGTATGGGGATGAACATAAATTCACTTGCTATGGGGCTAGCTAAAAAGAAGAGGCTGGGACAACAGTACATATTAATCACTTAAAATATTTTGATCTATATGAAAAGAATGAAGGTAAGGATGATGACTTGGATTAAGGCTAGGGCTTAAGATGTTAGCAATAGTAAAGAAGGAATGAAAAAACCAGATAACAAATTATTAAGCAGATGGTAATACTTTTTTATAATGGGGGTGGCTTTAATGAGTCTGACCGCATGGCTACTAGGATTTGATGAGAAAAATGGCTTGCATAGATTACCTAAGACGATTTTTAATGGTAAAAAAACGGAATTCAGAAATCAAACTTTCAGAGTTATAGAATTATTAATTGTTTTAGAGAACAAAATGCCGCAAAAAATAACTAGAGCAATCTTTTTTAAATTGAAATTTGATGATATGGGAGCTATAGATAGGGATTATCTTGATGAAATGAGGAGTCTCAAAATAAATAGTATTGATTTTTGTGGGAATGGATTATCAAAAGAAAATATAATTGCAAGAGAAAAGCATAGGATAAAATACGAATGGTACCCAACACCCAAAGAAATAAAATTAATCAATCAATATTTAAATGGAAAAGGACTTCCTATAAATAAACTGCTAATATAATATGGCAATTCATTTATAGGCGGAGATTAAATGTAAGGCCTACCCACAATTGGTAAAGGAGGGCACCCCATCTGACAAATGAGATTACTAGTCAACGTCAAGCAATATTTTGCGCTTTGGGGGTGCGGATGATTTCTTATTCACTGGAGCTTGCCGGTATACATAAGGAGTCGTTAAAAGTATAGAGGTAGTTTAGATTTATATGTATAATAGACAAGTTGTATTAAATATAACTTTGACATAAACTCACAATAACTGTATAATACGTATGATAAATGTAAATAATACAACACATATCATATGATATATGCAGGGGGTTGTTTCTTTGAAGCGGTTATTGATGGAAGAATTGTTAAAATGGAAAAATAGTAAGGATAGGAAACCCTTAATTATAAAGGGTGTTAGGCAATGTGGGAAAACCTACCTATTAAACAAATTTGGTGAAAAGTATTATGATGATGTAGCATATTTTAATTTTGAAGGCAATAAAGCGTTACAACAAAGATTTGAAGCTGACTTGGATGTAAAAAGGATTATCATGGAGCTTGGGATAGTACGTAATAAGCCAATAGATCCGGGAAAAACACTTATAATTTTTGATGAGATACAATTTTGTAATAGTGCTTTGACTTCTTTAAAGTATTTTTGTGAAATATTGCCTGAGTATCATATTGTATGTGCCGGTTCACTTCTAGGCATTGCCTTATCAAAGCCATTATCCTTTCCTGTGGGTAAAGTAGATTTCTTAACATTAAGACCAATGAATTTTTATGAGTTTCTATTAGCTAATGATGAAAAAATGTTGTGTGATTACCTATCTGATATACCCTTTACGGAGAAAATTTCAGAATTATTTACAAATAAACTTGAGAATTATTTAAAAATTTATTATATAATCGGCGGAATGCCCGAAGTTATAGCCAAATGGATCGATACCCATAATATTGAATTAATAGAAAAGGTCCAGCAGAAAATACTTGATAGTTATGAATTGGATTTTGCAAAACATGCTGCTGCAAAAGATTATCCTAAATTGTCTTTGATTTGGCAATCTATACCCGGGCAGTTGGCAAAGGAAAATAGCAAGTTTATATTCAGTAAAGTTAAACAAGGACTTAGAGCTAAAGACTTGGAGGATGCTTTAGAGTGGTTAATAGGTGTAGGATTGGCTTATAAGGTGACTAAGATTGAAAAACCTTTTATGCCATTAAGTGCTTATACCAATCAAACGTTTTTCAAACTATATATGGCTGATGTTGGACTTTTACGCAAGATGGCGAAGTTACCTGCACAAGCGATTATCGAAAAAACTGAGACTTTTAAGGAATTCAAAGGTGCCATTACAGAGAATTATGTTTTATGTGAATTGGTAAATAAGCAAGGCGTTATCCCGCATTTTTGGAGATCTAAAAATATTGCAGAAGTGGATTTTATTATCCAACATGGCATGCATATTATTCCTATTGAAGTTAAATCCGGAAAGAGCTTGAAATCAAAAAGTATGGCAGAATACAGAAGACGTTATAACCCTGAGGTTTCAATAACGACTTCTATGAAAAATATTGATAAAGGAAAGGTAAAAAATATACCTTTATATATGCTTTGGAGAATTGATGAGTTGATTGAGAAATCAGCTGTAGAATAGATGCCGTCTAATGTTGCTATATTGGGCAGATATATAATAAGCCCCGGAATTTCTGCAGGATACGATGGGGTTTTTTAGAGATTTTAAGGATGTAGTTGAAAAGAAAAGAGGCTAAAACATGGCAAACTATTATAAAGAAAAATTAAGTGCTCAAAATTTATTTCAGGTTTATGATACTCAAATGCAAAGGATTAAACAATATTTACAGGCGGAGATTGATTTCGTCAAAGAAAACTTGTTAAAATCACATAATGTTCTGGAATTAGGTGCCGGATACGGTCGTATCATGAGTAAATTAGCTCCCTATTGCAATTCCATAACCGGTATTGATATTTCTAAAGAAAATATTGATCTAGGAAAAGAATATCTTAATGAATACCCTAACACCAAGATGGTGGTGATGGATGTTCATAATATGCATTTCACCGAACCTTTCCATGTTATTCTATGTTTGCAGAACGGATTATCTGCAATGGGTGCTGATACCGCAACTATACATAAGATTATGAAAATTTTAGCCCCGGGGGGAACTGCGTATTTTAGTAGTTACAGTACCAAGTTTTGGGATATTAGGCTTAAATGGTTTGAAGAACAAGCTTCTAAAGGACTTTTAGGCGAAATCGATTATTCGCAAACCGGTAACGGTGTAATTATATGCAAGGATGGTTTTAAGGGAATAACTCATACAGTGGAGGACTTTAAAAAAATTGGTGAAGAACTAGGATATCCTTATGATATAGAGGAAGTGGATGAATCCAGCTTGTTTCTTATTGTACATAAGCAATGATAAACCGTTTCAATTTAATACATTTGCATTGGCTAAAGATGAATTAATTATTACGCTTAAAACATGAAAACCATGTGAGGTATGTAATATATGGAGGATATTTGGAGTAAAGCAAAAGACTTTCAAGATCGGTAATTGATCGGGAAAGTCTATTTTTTTATGCAATAAATATGGTAAAATTAAGTAAGACTAGTCTTAACTCGTAAAGCTGATTTAAGGTAAGTAGTTTAATTTAGGAGTTTATTATGAGTATAACAATAAAAGATGTTTTGAAATTACCATGCATGATTAATGCGGAAGTAGTAGCAGGGAAAGGCGGATTAGATAATATAGTCACGGGGGTATCTGTCTTGGAATACTCTGAACCGCCTCAAGCATCAGAAAAAATGTTTTTTGATCGTGAGTACCTAGGGAGCGAAATCGTTATAACTACTTTTGCCAGTGTTGGCGACGATATTGATAAGCAATATGCAGAAATACAAAACTTAAGTGCGACAGGTGCTGTGGGGTTGGTACTTTACTATATGGCTCTTTTCGTAAAAAAATTGGATAAGCGTATTATTCAAATAGCAAATGAACTGGGCTTCGTTATTATCTGTATGCCACCTGCACATTATCATTTGCGTTACTCCGAAACCATTGCATGTATTCAAAATGCAATATTATTGGATAGAATGAAAACCAAAAATTTTGTGCCTGAAATATTTGATGTTTTATCAGTTTTGCCGCAAAGCCAGCAAAATATGGA
>Ga0172382_10013216_pt1 | contig 10665 bp, 7 predicted proteins | sample Leawel138RmetaG_FD_122245 | JGI IMG/M metagenome (GOLD analysis project Ga0172382, IMG submission 122245) | Leachate microbial communities from a municipal landfill in Southern Ontario, Canada - Leachate well 138R metaG | ecosystem: Engineered > Solid waste > Landfill > Unclassified | place...
CTCCATCTTCTTTATGTCCAAAATCCGCGGATTTTGGACATAAAGAAGATGGAGGGGCGGGGGTTTATTTTCGTTATTGTTATGTTCCACAAATGATATCTGATATTCCAGGGTTGTTCCGAAATGCCAAAACATGCACTCCGAGGGGAATTTTGTAAGAGCGAAAGCATGGTGTGCCCCTCATGCAAAAGAATAAAACCCCATTCCCCCTTGTAATTAAGGGCACAAAACCCAACGGGTGTTTTGTGCCCTTAATTACAAGGGGGAATGGGGGATAAAAGATATTTATAAAACATACCCATAACCCAGGGTGATCGTGCCCAAAACTCGCAAGCTCATTTTGTGCACTAACACCCTGGGCTATCTAAACCACTGTCCCTGACGGGACAAGACCTTTACACAGCTTGAATATGAAGCCATTTTAGCTTGCATTTTCTCTTAATTAGTCCATTGTTTTATTATCATTACCCACTATATTTGAAAGAGAGCCTAAAATATTCAGGGGCTTCCCAGAAAAAAGAATTGACAAGAAATGAAAGGTTTTAGAGCTTGTATTTCAAGCTAATTCCCGCTTAGGTTTGGGGGATATCGCGATAATGTCGATGCCTTCCGGGCGGGGAAAGGCTGGATTGATTTGCATTAAAGCATTTAGGAATATATATGATAGAGCATGAAGTATTATACGCTTTGCTAAGGCAAGAGGTAGTGCCCGCCATGGGCTGTACCGAGCCGGCGGCAGTGGCGCTGGCTGCTGCTTATGCCGCCAGTGTATTACCGGGCGAAGTGCAAAAAGCAAAAATTCGGGTAAGCCCTCCGGTGCTAAAAAATGGCATGGGAGTGGGTATTCCCGGTACGGGGTTGATTGGGCTGGAAATAGCTGCTGCCATTGGCATTATGGTGGCAGACCCCCAAAGGCAGCTGGAAGTATTGGCAGATATAAACGCGGAAAAACTGGAAAAAGCCAAGGCCTTTTTAGCAGAAGAGCGTTTGAACCTGGAAATGCAGGCAGTGGAAGATAAAGTTCTCATTGAGGCTGTCTTAAGCGATGGCACAAACACCGCCAAAGCCGTAATTCGTTGGCGACATACCTGGCTTTACCGTTTGGAATTAAATACTGAAGTGCTAAAGTATCAGGTATTTGGCGAGGCAACAGAAAGCAAATACATTTCGGCATCTGCTTTTAGTTTGCGGGATTATTACGATTTTGCCCAAAGCGCCAGCTACGAAGAGCTGTTGAAGCTGGATTTGGGCGAGAAATACAACCGTGAAATTGCCGAATATGGCTTGCGAGAAGCTTCTGGCATATCGGTGGGTAAAATGCTGATGCAACAGATTGAAGAAGGGCTTTTGGGTAATGACATCCATCACTATGCCATGGCGCTTACTGCCGCGGCTACGGATGCCCGCATGAGCGGTTGCACTTTGCCGGTTATTTCCAATTCTGGTAGTGGAAATCAAGGTTTATCCATCACCCTACCCATCATCGCCGTGGCAGAAAAGCTGAAGCTAAGCCACGATAAGCTCTTGCGCGCACTTGTTTTGGGGCATTTGGTAAGCGTGCACATCAAGGATAAGGTGGGGGTCCTTTCCTGCCTTTGCGGGTGCCTATCTGCTGCTGCCGGAGCCGCTTGTGGCATCGTGTTGCTCTTGGGTGGCGACTTTTTGAAGGTGGAATATGCCATCAAAAATATGATTGGCAATACCACGGGGATGGTATGCGATGGCGCCAAAGAGGGCTGCTCGCTAAAAGTGGCAACGAATACCTCTGCCGCCGTGCAATCTGCGCTTTTAGCAAATATGGGCAAGGTGATATCGTCCAATGACGGCATCATTACCGAGGACCTGGATGAGACTATCGCCAATCTTGCGAGATTTGTGATAAGCGGCATGGAAAATGCGGATTCCACCATCCTTTCCATCATGATAAATAAAAAGAATAGCAATAAAGAGGAAAACAATGGTTGAACAAGTGTTTCAAGTGAGTCTGGATGCGGTATTGCCGCCAGAGCCGGTGTTTGAACCGGGGATTCGCCGGGCGCCGGATCGGGGCTTGCACTTAAGCAAAAAAGAACAGAAACAGGCGCTAAAGAATGCGCTGCGTTATATTCCGCAAGAGCTGCATGAAGCAGTGGCACCGGAATTTGTGAACGAACTAAAAACTATGGGACGCATCTATGGCTACCGCTGGCGTCCAGAGGGTAAGCTAAGTGGCAAGCCCATAAATGAATACAAAGGTATTACTGCCGCCAAAGCGATGCAGGTAATGATAGATAACAATCTGGATTTTGAGATAGCGCTATATCCGTATGAGCTTGTTACTTATGGCGAAACGGGGCAGGTGTGTCAGAATTGGATGCAATACCGTTTGATTATGAAATATCTGGAGATTATGACAGAAGAGCAAACCCTGGTGGTAGCCAGTGGGCATCCGGTGGGGCTATTCCCTTCCAATCCGAATGCACCGCGGGTGATATCTACCAATGGTTTGGTGATAGGCAAATGGGATAATCCAGAGGAGTTTAAGCGTTTAACCGCCCTGGGCGTGGCGAATTATGGACAGATGACTGCCGGCGGCTGGATGTATATCGGACCGCAGGGCATCGTGCACGGCACCTTTATTACATTGCTGAATGCCGGACGTAAATATCTGGGTATTCCGGAAGAGAAAGACCTTGCCGGCGTGCTCTTTATCTCCTCCGGTTTGGGCGGGATGAGCGGTGCGCAGGCGAAGGCGGTGGAGATTGCCGGCGGCATTGGCGTTATCGCCGAAGTGGATTATAGCCGCATTCAGACGCGCCATTCGCAGGGCTGGGTAAGCAAAGTGTCCTCCGACCTGGCGGAGATTTTCCAATGGGTGGAGGAAGCCCGCAACGCCCAAAAATCCCTTTCCATCGCCTATCATGGCAATGTGGTGGAGCTTTTGGAATATGCGGATAAGCACAATCTAAAGTGCGAGCTTATCAGCGATCAAACCTCCTGCCATGCGGTATATGAAGGCGGTTATACGCCAGTGGGATATGATTTTGCTGCTGGACGCCAGCTTTTGGAAAAAGACCCCGTGGGCTTCAAAGCGGCGGTGGATGCCTCGCTGAGGCGTCACTTTAAGGTGATCCAGTCTCTTACCAATAAGGGAAGCTATTTCTGGGATTATGGTAATAGCTTTATGGCGAGTATCTTCGACGCTGGCGAAACTGCTATTGCCAAAGACGGGCAGAGCACCAATGACGGCTTTATTTGGCCTTCCTACGTGGAAGACATCATGGGACCGATGTGTTTTGACTATGGATATGGTCCCTTTAGATGGATTTGCCTCTCGTGCAAGGATGAGGATTTGAGAAAAACGGATCAAGTGGCTGCCAGCCTGATAGACCCTACTCGTAATGCGATGGATCGGGATAATCATCACTGGATTACTAATGCCGAGGAAAACGCCCTGGTGGTGGGTACCAAAGCGCGCATCTTGTATGCCGATGAAGAAGGCAGGGTGCGTATTGCCTTGAAGTTCAACGAAATGATTCGCAAGGGTGAGATTGGCCCCGTAATGCTGGGGCGGGATCATCACGATGTATCCGGCACGGATTCGCCCTTCCGCGAAACTGCGAATATCTACGATGGCTCCAATGTAATGGCAGATATGGCTACACACTGTTTTGCCGGAAATATCGCCCGCGGTATGAGTTTGGTAGTTCTTTCCAATGGCGGCGGAGTGGGCATTGGCAGGAGCATCAATGGCGGCAATGGCATTGTGTTGGACGGCAGCGAACGTATGGACGAGGTTATCAAAAAAGCACTTTCCTGGGACGTGATGGGCGGAGTAGCCCGCCGCGCTTGGGCGAGAAATACGGGAGCCATTGAAACCAGTACGAAATGGAACGAAAAACATCAGCAGGAAGGCGCCATCACCGTTCCGCATCCCATCGAGGATTCCCTGCTGGATGCACTGTTTTAAGCAAATGAGGAGATAAGGAATGCTGAATCAATTTGTACGCATCATGAAAGCGGAAGGGCTTTCGGATATGGTGATTAGGACTTTTTCTGCCTACTACAAGGCTTTGGTAGCGGGGGAGAGGGGAACTTTGAGCCAGGTGCAGGCGCCCGGAAAAGAGCAATTGGTAGAATATGAATCTTTGGCGGGTATGGGGCGGCAGGATTTGCTAAGAAATATCGCCGTAATCAAGCTAAATGGTGGCTTGGGCACGGGGATGGGGCTGCACAAGGCGAAGTCGCTCTTGCCCGTAAAAGGCAATATGACCTTTTTGGATATCATTGCCCGGCAGATTCTTACCCTGCGCGCCGTGCATGGCTATCCGGTGCAGCTTATCTTTATGAATAGCTTTGCCACCCAGCAGGATACCCTCAGCTATCTGGAAAAGTATCCGGAATTGATTCAGCAGGAATTGCCTCTTTCTTTTATGCAAAATAAGTTTCCGCGCATTACCCAGGAGGCTTATGCACCTTTTGAAACCAAGGACAAAGCCGCGCGCTGGAATCCTACCGGGCATGGCGATCTCTATACCGCCATTACTACCAGCGGCATCTTGGAAAAGCTGATTGCCCAGGGCTATCGTTATGCTTTTGTATCCAATGCGGATAATCTGGGCGCCACGGTGGATACCGCCATTGCCGCCTATATGGCAAAGCATGATATCCCTTTCCTTATGGAAGTGTGTATCCGTAGCGAGATGGATAAGAAGGGCGGGCATTTGGCGATGGACGCACAATCTCAATTGCTACTACGTGAATTGGCACAATGTCCGGAAGAAGAGCTGGACGAGTTTCAGGATATTTCGCGCTACAGCTATTTTAATACGAATAACCTTTGGATAGACCTGCAAGCGCTGGAATGGCACATGATTACGCATGATAACCTGATGCTTTTGCCGATGATTGTGAACCCCAAAACTGTGGATGGCACCAAGGTGTATCAATTGGAAACCGCCATGGGTGCGGCTATTAGCAGCTTCCCAAATGCCAAGGCGGTGGTGGTGCCGCGTTCGCGCTTTTCGCCAGTAAAAAAGACGAATGATCTCTTGGCAATCTGGAGCGATTTGTACGATCTGAACGATCAATATCTGGTTCAGCTCAAACGCGGGCTGGCTGCTCCGCCTTATATCGAGCTGGACCCGCTGTATTACGATACCATCGAAAAGCTTTCTCAACGCTTTGGTGCAGGGGTTCCGTCCCTATATAGCTGCAAAGAGTTAATCATCGAAGGCGATGTGAGCTTTGGGGCAGATGTGGTATGCGATGGCAGAGTTCATCTGAAAGCAAAGCAACCAGTTAGAATCAAAAACAGCCTGATAACCGGGCAAATTACTTACGATTAAGGAGCACCTGATGGTATCTACTGCTACAAAGATCCGTTTGGGAGTATTCCTGCTTATCGGTTTAGTCCTTATTTTGGTGTTTGTCGCTATCGTGGCAGGCAATAAGCTCACCCAAAAGTGGGACACCTATTATATTGAGTTTCAAAAGCAACCGGTAAGCGGTTTGCAGGTGGGCGGCACCGTGAACTACCAGGGCGTAAAGGTGGGGCAAGTGCAATCCATCAAGATCGACCCTCAGGATGTGGAAAAGATTGTCGTACATATCAATGTGGAGCCTGGCACGCCTATCAAGGAAGATACCGAAGCGGTGCTGGCTTTGGTAGGCATTACCGGAATCAAAGCTGTAGAGATCAAAGGCGGCAGCAATCAGGCTGCAAACCTAAAGCCAGGTAGCCAGATCAAAACCGGCAGTACCATGCTGGATGATATTTCAGATCGCGCTCTGTCCATTGCCGAAAAGCTGGATTTGATTGCCAATAATATCGGGGAAATTACCGGTGGGCAAAATCAAGAAAACATCGCCCGCATCTTAGCCGAAACCAGCCTCCTTTTGGAAGATACGCGCATGAACCTGGGTGGCACTTTGGCATCCTTGAATACGATTGCCGAAAACACCGCCGGCGTTACAGCCGAGCTGGGCAAAAACATGGATAAGCTTACGGATAATCTTACAGCAAATCTTGATCTCATCTCCCGTTCTGCCGTGCACAGCCTGGATAGCCTGAATGTGAGCCTGAATAATAGCCTTGCGCAGCTTACCAGGGAAGGCAATCTGCTTTTAAGCGATACCCGCTTTCAGATCAATAGACTGGGCGGGCAGGCGGATTCTCTGGTTACAAGCTCTGCCCATAGTATCGCTTCCATCACCACGAATATCAATAGCTCGCTGGATAGCATCAATAAACTATTGGCTTCGCCGGAGTTTGCCCACTTGATAGAAAGCATTAGTTTGCTTTCAGGACAGCTTTCGGAAGCAGATTTCACGGCTATGATTACGAACTTCAATAGCACCATCCTGCGAACCGGCACCCTGGTAAGCAATATCAACCGCACCATCCTGAAAAACCAGGATAGCATCATTGAAACCATGGAAAACCTGCGGGATGCCACAGGAAATCTGAACGACTTTGCCAAACAGATTGCCGACGATCCCAGCTCGATGATTCGGGGAAATTAAAGGAGTATATAGATGAAACGCATTTTTCTGATCCTTCCTTTTGCAATAGTCTTAATCTTATCCGCCTGTAGTATTGGCTCTCCCAAACAAGAAACAAATTACTATGTATTGGATTATCAGCCCTCCAGCGAAAAGCCGGAGCTGGTGCAAGCCCGCAATAACGGCAAGGTGTTGCATGTATCCAATACCTCTATAAATCGTGCCTACAACCGCAACCAACTGGTAGAAAAAGAGAATATGTACAAGGTGAACTATCTCAAAAACGAGATGTGGGCAAACCGGCTTTCGGATGCCGTGCCAAACCTGATTACCAGCCGCTTGCGGGCATACAATATCTTTGGCAACGTTACCCGTAATATTACGGAATCCGATCCGCATTACTATCTGGAAACCAATATCCTAAATATCGAAAAGATAAAGGATAAAGAACCCCGTGCCTTCTTGAGGATTGAATTTGTACTAAGGGATAGCATGGATCAGAAGGTGATCCTGGAGCACAAAAGCGAGCGCTACAAACCGGTGCAAGACGATAGCTATGTGTCTCTGGTGCAGCACTATAATACCATGCTTATGGAAGAGACAAACCTCTTTGCCGCCAAGTGCATTGCCCATTTTGAAGGACGCTCTACAGACCCGAAAGCCTTAAAAAGCATAAGAAACCCCAAAGCACACGAGCGCGTGATTATAGAGAATCTGGAAGAATGGGAAGAGATTAAGGAGTATGGGGAATTGCTCCTGCAAACCAAGTTTGACACTTCCAATAATATCACCTACAAAGTAGAGCATTTGGATAGCCTGGATGTGAAGATTGCTGAGGAGTTTTGGTATTTCAATGAGCCGCTTAGCCTTCTGGAGGGGAGCTACCGGGTTCACTATGGCGAGAAATATGAGATAAACGAGCTTGTAGCTGTCTATCCGCGCCAACGCTCAGTATTGACCCGCAATTGGTGCGAGCTAAAGGTAAAGATTACAGATAACTCGCAAAACCGGGTGCGCCAGCTTTACCGCATCTGGCGGGAAACAAACGATGAATTCGTATATGAGCCGATTGCTTTTGACGTAAGCCCCAGCGAAGACGAACACGGCACCGAGGAAAAGGTTTGGATACTGCCGGAAGGCAAATATATGCTTACCCTGGGTGGCAGCAACTGGAGCGACCTGAAGGATTTCTCTACCCTTTGCCTGCGCGAGGGGGATGCCCAAATCTTTACCGTAATAGTAAATAGAGATGTTACCCGCGATAACCTTTTGGTGGGCGCCGGCGTATTGGCAGATGACTTTGGCTTTAACGACAACCGTACCCACAAAGGCGCCATCCACCTAAATGTAAATCTCACCTCAAATAACGAAGTTGACGAAAAAGATCCCATCTATAGCCTGCGTTTGGATAGCAAGTTCGATAACAGCGTGGATTATGACCTCAGACCTTTCCATTACAAAATGCGCAGTATATACGACCTGCAATCCATCTTTAGCAAAGACATTGCCCTGCGCTTTGAACGCGATAACTACAATTTGAAAAACACCCTCATGCTTTACCCTTGGAAAAAGGAAAAGAAGCTCTTGGGCAGATTTGCCTTTTACGGCAGGGCAGACCTCAGCACCCATCTAATGGATGAATACACCTATTTTACCTCAAATAAGAATATCATCCTGAAAGATTTGGAGGGTAATGAGGTATCCCGCCTTTTGGGTCAGGATAAGTTTCGCAGCAAGATAGCGCTCTTTCCCCTGCGCCTCAAAGAGGGCACCGGGCTTACCTACCACTTCCCCTTACCCAATGCTTCCATTACTCTGCGCGGTGGCTACGGTTGGCAACAGAACTACAATAAACGCTTTTACTCCAGCCCCATCAGCGTTAGCGAAGACGGCGAGCAATACGACGCATATCAGGAAAGTCCGGATCAATTTAGCGATGGGGTAGAGGCTACGCTCATCCTCGCTGCTGGCAACATTCTGAACTTTGTATCGGTCAATTCCATATTTGAGGCGCTCTTCCCCTTTGGCAGCGATGCGGATAAAGCCAGATTTGAAAATGAAAATACCATAAACTTCCGTATTTACCGCAATATCAGCGTTGATCTGGAGCTAAAACTTTCCTACAACGAATCTGAACGCAAGTGGCTGATGTATGACCTCAATAGCTACCTAAAGCTGAGCCTATTTTATTAGACACTATGAGAGTGCAGAATAACACCCTGTATTTGGAAGGGGACTTCCTGAAAAACGACATCCCCCGCCTGGAAAGCGCCATCTTTGCGCAGATAAAGGGTAAGCAGATTAAGACTATAAATTTGGGCGGTATCTCCAGGATAGATAGTGCCGGTGTAGCGCTTTTGGATGAATTGCACCAAAAATTAGCCGCCACCACTGGCATATTGTTTTTCAAATCTGCCAGCCTTGAAGTGCAAGCCGTAATCGATACCTTTACTACTCTCTCGCTCAAGGATTTTGGTAGCAAGCGCAGGGTAGGCTTTTACGAAACCTTAGGCGAGATGCTGCTAAGTGGTATTCAGCAATTTTGGCAAACCCTGATCCTTGCTTCCGAGATCTTTTATTACAGCCTGGTGGGTTTGGTAAATCGCCGCAAACAGCGCAAAGGCTCGCTTACTCAGCAGATGCTGCTTTTGGGCTTTGATGCTTTGCCCATTGTAGGGCTGCTTTCTTTTATCATCGGTTTCATCATCGCATTGCAATCTGCGGCGCTGCTACGAGATTTTGGTGCCAATGTATTCATCGCCGATCTCATGAGTGTATCCATTGTGCGCGAGCTTAGCCCCTTGATTACAGCTATTATCGTAGCCGGACGCAGCGGCAGCGCTATCGCTTCCGAGATTGCCACCATGCAGGTTACCGAAGAGCTGGATGCGCTCAAGATGATGGCGCTGAATCCCATCCGCTACGTTGTAGTGCCAAAGTTTCATGCCATTACCATCGTAATGCCCATCCTCATCGTTTTCTCCATCCTGATTGGCATGATTGGCGGCGGCATCATCGCCATGGGCTATCTAAAGCTTTCCATCGAAGTATTTTACGCCCGCAGCATCAATATCTTATCTGTAAAAGACCTCCTTATCAGCTTTGGTAAAAGCATCTGGTTTGCCTGGGTAATCGTGATCATCGGTTCCCACTTTGGCTTTCAGGTAAAAGGCGGTGCCGAGGGAGTGGGCAAAGCCACCACGCAGGCGGTGGTAAGCTCTATCTTTGCCGTTATCATCTTTGACGCTATCTTTAGCTTGCTATACTTATGAAGCAAGAGCCGATCATCGAAATCACAGACATGGTAGCCAAATACGGTGAACGCACTGTATTAGACGGCATTTCCGTAAATATCTACCCCGGTGAAATAACGGTTATCCTGGGCGGTAGCGGCTGCGGCAAAACCACCCTCTTAAAGAATATGTTGCGGCTTTATGAACCCCATTCCGGCAGCGTAAAGTTTTGCGGCACAGAAATCCTCAGCATGGGCGAGCGTGAGTTTGACGAAGTGCTAAAGCAGGTAGGCATGCTCTTTCAAAATGGCGCCCTGCTCAATTCCATCTCCGTTTACGATAACGTTTCTATCCCTTTGGAACAACACACCCGCCTTTCCCGCGCCATCCGCGACCGCATTATCCGCGTAAAGCTGCATTTAGTAGGGCTTTCCGAAGCTATTTACAAGTTCCCATCCGAGCTTTCCGGCGGTATGAAAAAGCGCGCTGCCCTGGCAAGAGCGATGGCATTAGACCCCATGATTCTCTTTTGCGATGAACCCTCTGCCGGTCTCGATCCCATTACCTCTGAAGCCCTGGACGAGCTTATTCTTAGCCTGAAGCGGCAACTGGGCATGACCATTGTAATAGTAACCCACGAGCTGGCTTCCATCCACCGCATTGCGGATAAAATCATCTTTTTGGACGATGGCAAGATGCTCTTCAATGGCACTTTGGCAGAAGCAGAAAAAGCCGCTATCCCTCAGATAGACCATTTCTTTGCTGTCGGGCGCTTTTGATGCTAAAGCTCATCGTTGCCGTTGCTGAAGGCGGGGTGATAGGCTATCAAAACGCCATGCCCTGGCAGATTCCTGAAGACCTCGCTTATTTCAAAGCTAAGACCTTGGGACACACAGTAGTGATGGGACGCAATACTTACCTCTCCATTGGCAAAGCCTTGCCAAAGCGC
>Ga0172382_10013217_pt1 | contig 10665 bp, 7 predicted proteins | sample Leawel138RmetaG_FD_122245 | JGI IMG/M metagenome (GOLD analysis project Ga0172382, IMG submission 122245) | Leachate microbial communities from a municipal landfill in Southern Ontario, Canada - Leachate well 138R metaG | ecosystem: Engineered > Solid waste > Landfill > Unclassified | place...
TCTGTTTTTGCCCGTTTTTGCAGGAAATGAACGGATATGCTCCGTTTTTTAGGCCGTTTTTAGGCCAAAAAGAAGGCTATTGAACTCCGTCTTATTGGGTGGGTATGCTCCGTTTTTTCCACATACATGTTAGCTCATTCTGTAAAGCTTCTGATGTTTAAATGGAATAATGATTTATCTATACTATTTTAGCAATGCCTAAAAATTAAAAGGGACAAGATTCTACCAGATTGGAATTACACAATTTTACCAACTTAATGGTGATCAAAAAAACCAATTAATTTTTGAGCAATGGCTAAGTGTTGCTTCTATGTTTGGATAAAGGCGTGCTTGGAGGGACACTCCGTATTGTTCACTTCGTTTTCTCAGTCAAGTCAGGGAATACCAATTCGAAAAAAAAGTTTTAAAACCTTGATTTACCGTTCGAAAAGTACCCATTCACCTGTGTGATGAGTTCGGATACATTAGCTACTTTTGACCCCGACCACCTGTAAACTTCTCAGCTAAAAAACTGTACGCTTTTCAACTGTTATTTACACACCAGCAGGAGAGTGCTTTATTTTTGAATGGAACTCAAACTATCAAGCATTTTTTTTGCAAATTTCTCAGCAGGAAAAAGTTTACTTCTTTTTTTTGCCGCAATACTCATTTGTTCCAATCTTGAAGGATTCTTATATAAATCCCGAATAGATGTAGCAATATCTGATGCCAAATCGGGAGATGTTTTATCTAGCAGGATTGCTGATTCGGAACAAACAACTTCAGGTATTCCTCCGGAGTTAGTTGTGATTAAAGGAAGTCCGGCTGCCATTGTTTCTAAAACAGTCAACCCAAAAGGTTCATTCCAGGTTGAAGGAAGTACTGACAAATCACAGCAAGACAATGCGTCCGGTATCTGTTCATAAGGAATGTAACCACTGAAGATGATCCGATCTCCCAGTTTACTGGCCAATTTAGATATATCTTTAACAAAATCTGTTCGATATCTTCCCTCATGAAATGGATTACCCCCTATAATGAACAGTCTCAAGGCAGGAATATCCTGGAGGATGAAAATAGCATCAATTAGTTCTTTCACGCCTTTTATAGGCTCAAGTCTGCCAAAAAAAACGACAACAAAATCATTGTTGTTCAGATGATATTTTGAACGTTCCCCCTTTACCTGGAATTTTTCTAATTCTATCCCATTATGCAGCGTTAGGATATGCCCTTTATCGTAAACGCGTCTGTCTTGATTAGCGATATAGTCTGATACGGCAATTATTTTAACGCAAGCTTTGGAAATTTTAACAGCCAAATCTCTTTGCATCTTGCATAATCTCTCTACATGGTCATGCACAATAATGGGACGTAAATTTTGTTTGTATAGTGGAAGAACAAATTCGAATCTGTTTTCAAGCAAAAAAGCATCATACTTCTCTTTTTTTATGAAATTTATACAATTCTTTATAAAATAATCCAGATATAAATTTGAGTAATACTTGCCGACAGTGTGTTTAAAAATAAACCTGCCTAAACGATATCTTAAACTTAATGTTTTAACACGGACAATCTTGGTATGTTTATATAAACTTTTTACTTTCTGAGACAATAAAGCATCGTCTACAGTATATAATGTAAACTCATGCACAGGATTCTTTTCGTTTTCTTTTAAATACAATTCAACTAAATGCTCTACGGCCCCCCCTCGTACTGAGGGAACTGGTAATGTTCCTGATGTTATGATCGCAATGTGCATAGTGTCTAAGAAATTGGTTATAAGAATTCCGTTATAATAGAGATTTTAGATGTCTGGTATTTCTATTCCATTTTTGAAATGGAAAAAATCGACAATTACTGAAAAATCGGATTTTTTAATTTGTTGGTCTGCTCGTTCAAGGAAGCATAAGGGTTTTTCCCCAATAAACGAAGCCCAACGCGAAAAAGTACTGATTGGTCCCATTATCTGATCACAAATTGACAGCATGTATAGGTCTTCTATAGCAGTGGTGTTTTCAAGTAAAAAAACACTTAGGTTGTTGAAATTAAAAAGGTTAATTTTTTCATTAGAACAAACAAAAAAAGAAACACGTTTGTCTGGATATAAATCAATGACTCTTTCCATAAAAGCTCTATATTGAGAAAAACTGAAGAGGTATTTCCCATTGTGCCAGGATGCATAATCTCCACGACGTATATGCACTCCAACGACAATGTCTGATTGCGCTTTCATTTTTTTCAATAAATTGCCTATTCTTCTTAATATTGAATCCTTTGGCTGGAAAATAAACTGTATTTTCTTTTTCGCACTTTGAATATACCTCATATCCCGACGGGTGAACCACCCTTTTGTACATCCCAGAAGCTTAAAAATCTGATCCATCCGATGATTATGCGTAGCTTTCCATGTTAGGCTTTTAAACTGGTTCCATCTATTGCCGTGTTCGAGAAACCGCTGATTATATAATGGAAAATATATGAATGGACAATGCTTAAAATTGGGGAAGTCTTCAATTGTATAATCAAAAAAAAGAATAATCATTTTTCTTTTCTCTACGACACACTCTGCAATTGAAGCCACATAAGACCATAATCTGTTGCAGGTTTGCCCTGGAGCATCGCAAATAATTCGCATTATTATAACATTTTATCTAAAAAAGGTATTCTTTTAATGAAATGTTTCATTCCGGTAGTAAAAATAAGAAAAATAGCGAAACAAACCAGTGTATATAATGTAATAACCGGAATACCGTACAACACTAGATAGAAGAAATTATCGATAAGAGGAACTACAAACCTGGTAACCGGAATATAAAAGATTGAGATTGGCAATAAGGTGAGAGCATAGTATTTCAGCATTTGTTTCCAATACACACTGACAGGCACATTAAATCCTTTTTTAAATAGGAAATACGGTTTCCATAGTATAGCTATACCGAATACGCTTATCACTTTCCCCAGCAATATTCCGATTAAACCGAATGATGGTGCACACGTAAATGTGATAAGTAAATTCGTTGCCAATTCTGTCCATGCCGCCCATGTGTCACCAAATAAGCCAAAGGAATGAATGTACATTTCATTGGTTCCTCGTGCCAGGTAGATAAAGAGATTTAAAAGCAAAAGTGATACTATTCCTCTGTTCAAAATATACTCTGGCCCTACCCATAGGGCGATAAATGGATCCAAAAAACAAATGAAGGTAAAAATAATTATACTTGTTAAGAACATCCGGATTGCATTAAGTTCCCAATATACTTTTATCGTATTTTTTTTGTCCCCCTCTGCTAATAAATTTCCGATTCCAGCAGCCATACCATCTGAAATCATATTTATCAACAGATTAATTTTATTTATTATGATCATGTAATTGCCGTAGTATGCCACCATTTTTAATGACACAAATGCAAAAACTAATATCTCATCACTTTTGTATAACGCAAAATCTTTTATGCGGTGAATGAAAACCTGTTTAGTTTTATTCAAGATGTCCGGATATTGTTTCAGTAAACGTTTACCATTTTTTATGTGTGTATCTAGCCAAGAGTATTCTTTACTAATTCGCCAATTCAATACTATACAATTTAATAAGCTAAAGATTAGTTCAATGGATACCCATATATAAAGATTTTTCAAATAGTATGCAGAGATTATTTGTACAATGGATCTAAAAATATTAGCGGTTTGAAAGTATGCTGACACAATGTACATCTTCTGGTCTGCCGTGAGTAGTAATTGTCTGAAGTTGATAAAGTATCCTATAAGAGAGGATCCCAAAAAAGAAAAAAAGGTAAAATAGATGATACCAAATCCCATCGATGAATCTTTAAACATCAACGGAAAAAATAGACTGATAGTAATACCTCCCGCTAGTAAGACAAAACCTATGATGTGGTATAAATATCCTAGAATAGAAATGATTTCGGAAATTTTCTCTCTGTCTTTACATTGCAAGGGTTTGTATAAAAAAAAAGCGATACTGCTTCCAATTCCAAATTCAGCCAGATTCAGAAAACTCAAAATATTATTAAAGGTTCCAGCTAAACCAACAAAATCAGCGGACAAATAACTTAGAAATACCCTTCTTGAAAAAAAAGTGAAAAATAATGTGATGATATAGAATAATACGTTAATCTTCACATTAATGAGGCTTTTGTGTACTCTTGATTCACTTTTCATCAATTTTTTACCAGTTGTTTAGTTCGTAAATTTAACTCTTAAATTCCATGAGTCAAAAATCCTTTTACTTTGATTATCTTCCGCCATCAATCAGGATCAGCATAAAACCCTGTATGATTAGTTCAAAAAGGTATAAATACGTTTTTCCGCTTCTCGAAGCTTGGAGTGCATTCAGTGATAATGAAACTAGGGTTTTTAGTCATTTTTCATAAGAACCGGTCAAATTAATTTGTTTTAACAGAAGATCTTCCCATTGTTTGCATATAACGGGAAGCGAGAATTTTGATGCATGCCTGAACGCATCTAACCCAGTTTTATTTAATTCGTCAGAGTTTGCCAATGACCGCATTTTTTCGGCCAGGTCTAATTCATTCTCTTTTTCAAAAAAAACAGCAGCGTTACTGGAGCCAATTATTTCTCTTATTACGGGCAAATCAGTCGCAATCACGGGTAAAAATGAAGACATTGCTTCAATAAGCACTAATCCAAAACCTTCCCACCTTGAACTTAGAACAAATACACTCGATGAAGCATAGTGTTTTTGAACCTGATTGGTAAAGGGATAAATCATTATCCGGTCTTCCAGTTTGTATTCATGAATCATACTTCTTAAAAAGTCCCCATCAGGGCCTTCTCCCACGATATCCAATGTCCAGTCCGTGTTATTTTGTGCAAAAATAGCGAATGCTTTGATCAAAATATCAAAACCTTTATGTTGGGCATACAACCTTCCAATGGACAGAAACTTCTTTTTTTCAGGAGAACCTTTTCCTTTGGGAGTTATCGTTAACGGATTATAGATAACAGTGGTATTGAGATGCATTTTTTCTTTATAAATTTCTTTGTCGTAGTTCGTTAACACAACAACATCATCCAATAAAGGCATTTCATGGCAAAATCTTTTTTCTTGTTTCCACAAATATCGATTAGGTTCTTTAAAAAATGCATCAAAGGAATTGTGCATCCAGCCGATAATTTTCCCTTTGATCTTGTTCTTTATGGTAACTAAGTGAAAAGAAAAAAAAGCGTGCACTGCGACCACTACATCGAAATCTCGCTGATTGACAAACTGAATTAATTTTTCTCTCCTTGATTTCGGGAACGAACTGTAACCATACCAGTGCGTTGTTTGTTTGGTCTGGGGAATCACATACTTGTATAAAAAACTGTAGGCTTTGCATGGTAAATACTCCCAGAAAGATAGCTTTTCATACTTTAGGAAGTGGTAACTAATGTTGGAAGTATTTAAATCATACATCGATAGATTTTCAGCGGAAGGATCATCCATCGTGAGGATCGTTATATCATGTTTTTCAGATAGGGCTTTGGCAACAACTGCAAGCACCCGTTGCACACCTCCGAATGTGAAAATTGAGTCTGTATAAAAACAAATTTTCATTTTCTTTGTGCTTTAGTGTATCTTGTATTTTAAAGATATGCTTTAAGAGATGTTATTCTCACCGTGCTTGGTGTGAATAAACTTTTTGTTTACTCCCTTTAAGCGAAATAAGTTAATAAACATTAGTAAGAACAGCAGCGGAATTTTTCTCAATGCCTTTTCCAATCGTGCATTATCCAGTTCTTTGGGGATGGCCAATCCAAATGTAACTATGAACAGAAGGAGGAGCCCCCACCATTTCAAAGCCCATTCCCATTGGACAAAGAATAACAAAATGCTAAAAATGAAGCTGAATCCAAGCAGGAGCAACCGCGGTAGCATCATCCATTGCAGGAGTTTATCGGCATAATCGATGTTTTTTGAAAATATGGCATGAGGCAAATCACGCAGTGCTCTTTTCAAAGAGCCAAACTGAGCCGCCAGCCACCGTTGTCGTTGTTTGTAAAACGCAGAGGAACTCTGGATCTTTTCGTCATACACGTGCACGTGGTCGAGATACTCAATGAAAATCCGTTGTTTTAATAGTAAAACTTCAAGCTCTTTATCTTCACCTGCAGTAGTTACATATTGAATGTTTGCACAGAACCATTTGAAATCAAACGCCATGCCCGATCCACTGAGAGCAGATGACAGTCCTGTATAAACGTGTCCTTTCCTGAAATATGCGTTGTTCATTTCCTCACTAACCGCATCTAACAGGGCGATTTCAGTATTTAAATTTTTAGCTTTCCGGTGAGTCTGAATGGCCTTTATGCCCGCATGATAAACCCGGTTGATCTGTTTCAGAAAATCTGGTTCAACCGTATTATCGGCATCCAGAATAACGACGATATCATAATTTTCATTTTTCAGATATGCGACGGCGAAATTCAGCGCTTTGGCTTTAGAGCTGTTCTCGAATTCCACTTTCAATAAGCGTACAGGAAGGCAGCCAATTCGTTGATTCGTCTCTTCTTTCATCCGGTCTGAAATGACGACGACCTCATAACAATCGCGCGGATACTCTTGATTCAGGAACGAGCGAAGTGAAGGCTCTATCGTCTCATCTTCCTGATAGGCCGGGAAAAGTACCACGATGCGATGTGTTTTTTCAGCAGGAGGATATCCGTCGTAGAGTCTGAATCTTGAAAGCAGAGCGAATACGAACAGATACAGGACAAAAAATCCAACATACAAGAAACAGACAGTATCAATCCAGTCGACAATAGCCATTGTTAATCCTTTTTGTGCTTTAACCAGAAAAATGCCCAGACGCCCCTAAAAGCTGCCTTCGCTAAATCAGGTCGTCCACGTAACAAAAAAACAAAACTATTTTTGAAAAGCGCAATTGAAACCTGATAAAACAGTGATAAATATTTCGTTATTCCTTGACAGTTCCGATAAGCATATAACAGGCGATTGCGGGTCAGAAAGAAAGTCTGGAGCGAACTTGCCCGCCCCGTGCTTTGACTTTCTTTATGAAACACGGTGCATCGGGGTTCATAGTGCAGCTCATATCCAAATCGGGTTATCTTTGTACTCCAATCGATTTCTTCGTAGTAAAGAAAATACACCTCGGGCATCAAGCCAACTTTTTGAATAATCTCTTTTTTTAACATCATTGCCGCTCCATGAAGATAAGATGTTGGCTGTGCCTGATCGTACTGTCCATCGTCTTTTTGGCCTGATCCGATGGTACGGTTACGAAGAGTAACAGAAGAAAGAGTTGTATAACCGGCAAATTGAATTATTTCCGGCGAACAGGCGAACTTGATTTTAGGAGAAACTGCCCCGATTACCGGATTTGAATCAAGCTTCTCAATCAGGTAGATTATCGAATCGTCTTTGATGACAGTGTCGTTATTGATCAGAAGAATATATTTTCCTTTGCTGATCATGATTCCGGTATTATTTCCTCCGGCGAATCCTAAATTTTTAGTACATCTGACGAGAATCACCCACGGGTGTGCTTTATGAATCTGATCAGCGTCATCAGACCGGGAAGCGTTGTCCACGACAATCAATTCATACGGTATTGAAACATGTTCCTTAACCGACTGAATTAACTCCAGCGTGTCAATTAGTCCGTTATAATTAACCGTTACAATGGACAACCAGGGAGGTGGATTTTTCATCAATAGCGCGTTTTTGCTGTTCTTTCAACTGCTGATCATACTTATCGGTCATAAATATAAATGCCAGGGCCATATAGACAATCGGGCCATTGGGAAATTGGGCAATTACTTCATTGGCATAAGATGCGACGAAAATCCCGACGGTCCCCCCCAAAAATGCAACCTGAATACCCCATAATTCTCTGTTTTTCGCTGACATCACAATAAGCGTTGCTTTTGCCAGGATATAACCGATAAGACCCAGATAAAGCAGAAGACCAATAATTCCTGTTTCTACCCAAACCATAACCAACCAGGAATCTGTAGGGATTCTTGATATTTCTGCATCAGAATACTCTGCCGCTTTAGCTGTTCCTATTCCCACACCCAAGGGCTTATTCGCCAAATACGCTCGCATTACTTTTTGATTCTCGATTCTCACCATGAAAGATGCATCTTTTGTAGGATGAAAAGCGGTACGCATTCTGCGGATATAGCTGTTCCCCTGGCCATACATGGTGAAATTAAGAAAGGCAAAAGCCCCGGCCACTAGAACAGTCCCTAACACGATGATTTTTATATTTTTTGAGGCTAAAACGAACAGAGCATATCCAACGAAAGGAATTGCTATTGCAACCCGTGTGCCGGAGATAAGCATTCCGTAAGTCGCAAAGATTGAAACAACAAAAAAATAAAACTTTAAAAACTTGCTTTTCATGAATAGAGATGATATGGAAAAGAATACCATCGCAAAAGCCATTCCACATCCAAAATTTGCAGCATCGGTGAAGAATGAAAAATAGCGAACTCCTGACCCGATTACATGAGTTCTTGCCTTGCCTTCTTCGTATAGCCAATTCATTTCACCTGCGTCGAATCCGATATATTTTTGGATCAAAGCTTTAAATACGGCTAATAAGACTAACCCTGACCAGATAACGAGAATTGCTTTTAAATGCTTATAGCGATTAAAAAGAAGAAAGGTTAATACCGGAATCACAAAAAAGTAAACCGCCGTCCGGCGAATCCCAATCACCCATGCTTCAATTGGTGATAGCGGGTTCAACAGATTCAGAAGGCAGAATAAAAGCCAGATAGAAGCAGCTAACGTAAACTCATTTTTCAAGATTTCCCATGGCCATCTGAATTTGATTGAACGAATCAAAATCCCCAGAAAAACCAACCCGATACAGGCATCAATGACAATACCTCCTTTTAAACTATAGTAACGGGTAACACCCATGATTACGTAATTCATAATGAAAAGCAAGATGAACGCCGCGTAAGGATTTTTTAGAAGGAACAGAAATGCGAGTAGGAATAACGGTGACGATGAAAAAAAAATACTGAATAGCATCCCTCTATGCAGAAACAGATAAAGAAATAAATATATTCCGCTAAACAATCCCAAATACAGAAAGGATCGCATAACCAGCATATTTTTGTTGTTTCCCATGAAGGCGCGTTTTAATCAACGGCTGTGAGTCCAAGTTGACCTAACCGGTAAATAAGTTTCCGAATATACGTATAAGGAGGAAGTAGCCCGGTAAAATATTCAACCTCCTCTCGTTTGGTTTTATTGAGGACAAGATACACCGGCAATTTTTCAGTTTGTTCTTTTAAGTCCGAAAGCAAAATCTTGTCGGCAATTTTCCATGAACGGGTCGCCCGGATGATGAGTACGCTCACACTTGCTAGTGCCATAAGACTTTTGGGAATAGGACATTCATTCAATGGCGGGTATTCTACAAGTGTAACTTGTGCATCGTTGCTTCTTGGAATAAAATCATCCAGCTTCTTTGCCAGTAAGTATTCACTGGATGAAGGAGAAAAATCGGAGTGCCAGGATACGATCCGTGTTGTAAGTCCGATAGAAGAGAAATAGTTCCTTAATTGATCGACAAGAAATGTTTTGCCTTCTTCTTTTTCAATGCTTAGAATATTGATGATTAACTCATTATTCTTTCCCAAATAGCTTAATAATCTATTTCCAAGAAATTTAGAAACGATTTCATTTACTCTTTTCGCATAACGACGGTGTCTGATTTGATTCATTCCCGGATAAGCTCCAATGACCTTCTCGGAAGTGATGCGTTCGGTCCTGATTCGATCGCGAAGCGTATGATCTAATATTTCTATAAGCAGAAAATAACCCAAAACAAAAATAAAACTCGCCGCGAACGCTGTCATTATTTTCATTTTTCTTTTTGTAGGAGCCGAGCTTAACGGATAGGTCGGTGGATTTAATACCCGCAAAGTAGCTGAATTCATCTGCATACTTTTTTGCCGCAGCCTGGCGGTATTCAAACTATGCAAAATGGCAAGATAATTTGCTTCAATGAAATTTATCTCACGTTCTTTTCGTTTGACTGTTGATCCGATGGGCGAATAATAAACATATTCCTCATCCAGCTTGTTTTGCCATTGATCCATGACCGTCAATTTCGCTTTTGATTCCTCAATTGTTAAAATTTCGGACAGCCACTGTTCAATCAAATGAATGTTTGAATAGCCCTCTTTCGTGTTTTTTTGTAAGTTAAACTCATCAGCAAAATTCTTAAAATCTTCTTCCTTTTCTTTGAGTTGTTTTTTGAATTGACTTAATTCGTTTCTAAACGTTGATGAATCTTTTTGGAATATTTCTATTTGAGCGATTTTAGATGAAAGTCCTGATATCTCCTGAAGTCTGGTCAAAAATACACTACTGTTACGGATTAATTGGATGTTTTCTCCAATCCTTTTTTCCAACTCCTGAATTAAGGCTTCTGAACTACGATACTGCAGGAATATCTCCTCCAGTTGCAACTGAAAATCACGGCTCAATGAGGCCAGATTTTTTGTTTGTTCGTCATAATTGATGATTTTTTTTTCGATGTTATAGCTTGTAAGAGAATCTTCGCTGACTTTAAGTTTCTCGCTGATTTTGGATAACTCTTCTTCGAAAAAACGAATAATCTTTCCCGTTTCTCCAAATTGAAGATCTTCGTATTGTTTCATGAATTCTTCATTCAACAA
>Ga0172382_10013218_pt1 | contig 10665 bp, 9 predicted proteins | sample Leawel138RmetaG_FD_122245 | JGI IMG/M metagenome (GOLD analysis project Ga0172382, IMG submission 122245) | Leachate microbial communities from a municipal landfill in Southern Ontario, Canada - Leachate well 138R metaG | ecosystem: Engineered > Solid waste > Landfill > Unclassified | place...
AAGCGCAGCCGCGCGGCCTCGACGGTCGCCTCGGCGAGCGAGCGGCCATGGGCGCGCAGATCCTTGGCGAACTCGATGATCAGGATCGCATTCTTCGCCGACAGGCCGACGATGGCGATCAGCCCGACCTTGAAATAGACGTCGTTGGGCAGGTCGCGGATCATCACCGCCGCCAGCGCGCCGATCACGCCGAGCGGCACGACCAGCATCACCGAGAAGGGAATAGACCAGCTTTCGTAGAGCGCAGCCAGCAGCAGGAAGACGAAGAGGATGCTCATGGCGATCAGGAGCGGCGCCTGGCTCGCCGACTGGATCTCCTGCAGCGACTGGCCGGTCCACTCGAAGCCGAAGCCGGCGGGCAGGCTCTGGGCCAGCCGCTCCATCTCGGCGATGGCATCGCCGGAGGAGAAGCCGGGCGAGGCCTGGCCGCTGATGCGGAGTGCCGGATAGCCGTTGTAGCCGGCCACCTGCGTCGGGCCCTTGACCCATTCGATGGTGGCGAAGGCCGAGATCGGCACCATGCCGCCGCCGGCGTTGCGCACGGTCAGGCGCAGCAGATCCTCGGTCTGCATGCGCGCGACGCCGTCGGCCTGGATGGTGACGCGCTGCATCCGCCCCGAATTGGGGAAGTCGTTGGCGTATTCGGAGCCGAGATTGGCCGAGATGGTCGCGCCGATGTCGGCGAAGGCGACGCCGAAGGCATTGGCCTTCTCGCGGTCGATGACGAGGTTGATCTGCGCCGCGTCGGGCATGCCGCTGATGCGCAGGCCGGTCAGGACCGGCGATTTCTCCGCCGCCTCGAACAGCTGGTCCTTCGCCGCCGCCAGCGCGGCGTGGCCGCGCCCGGCGCGGTCCTGCAAGCGGAACTCGAAGCCGCTGGCGACGCCGAGGCCGGAGATCGGCGGCGGCGACAGCGCGAAGAGCTGGCCATCGACGATCTGCGAGAACTTGCCCGACAGGCGCTGCGACAGCTCGGCGGCCGAATCCTCCGGCCCGCGCTCGGACCAGTCCTTGAGCGTGACGAAGGACAGGCCCGCATTCTGGCCGCTGCCGGAGAAGCTGAAGCCGCGCAGCGCCACGATGCGGTCCACCGCCGTCTCCTCGCGCAGATAGAATTCCATCTGTTCGATCACCTCGGTGGTGCGGCGCGCACTCGCCTCGGCCGGCGCCTGGATGTCGACGAGCAGGAAGCCCTGGTCCTCGTTGGGCAGGAAGGAGGAGGGCAGGTTCATGAAGGCCCAGCCCATGCCGGCGAGCAGCGCGAGATAGATCACCATGAAGCGGCCGGCGCGGCGGGTGACGCCGCCGACGGCGCGGCCGTAGACGTTGGTGGTCCTGTTGAAACCGCGGTTGAACCAGCCGAAGAAGCCGCGCCGCTCGTGATGGCCCTTGATCGGCTTCAGGAAGCTGGCGCAAAGCGCCGGCGTCAGCGTCAGCGCCAGGAAGCCGGAGAACAGGATCGAGACCACCATGGTCAGGCTGAACTGCTGGTAGATCACGCCGACCGCACCGGGGAAGAAAGCCATCGGCACGAACACGGCGGTGAGCACCAGCGTGATGCCGATGATGGCGCCGGTGATCTGGCTCATGGCCTTGCGCGTCGCCTCGCGCGGGGGCAGGCCCTCGTCGGCCATGATGCGCTCGACGTTTTCGACCACGACGATGGCGTCGTCCACGAGGATGCCGATCGCGAGCACCATGGCGAACATGGTCAGCACGTTGATCGAGAAGCCGGCGGCGAACATGACGGCGCAGGTGCCGAGCAGCGCCACCGGCACCACCAGCGTCGGGATGATGGTGTAGCGGAAGTTCTGCAGGAACAGGAACATCACCAGGAAGACGAGCCCCATCGCCTCGATCAGGGTGTGGAACACCTTCTCGATCGAGATCTTGACGAAGGGCGAGGTGTCGTAGGGGATCGAATATTCGACGCCGGAGGGGAAGAACTGCGCCAGCTCCGCCATCTTCGCCCGCACCGCGCTTGCGGTCGCCATGGCGTTGGCGGTCGGCGACAGCTGCACGCCGATGGCCGCGCTCGGCTGGCCGTTGAGCCGGCTGGCGAATTCGTAGTTCTCGCCGCCGATCTGCACCCGCGCCACGTCGCGCAGGTAGACGAGCGAGCCGTCGGGATTGGCGCGCAGCACGATGGTGCCGAACTCCTCGGCCGACTGGAGCTGGCCCCGGACCAGCACGGAAGCCGTGATCTGCTGGCCGTCGAGGCTGGGCTCGGCGCCGACGCGGCCGGCCGCGACCTGCGTGTTCTGGGCGCGGATGGCGTTCAGGATGTCGTTGGCCGTGATGTTGAGGCCAAGCATCCGGTCGGGGTCCATCCACACGCGCATGGCGCGCGGTGCCGCGAACAGGGTGGCGCTGCCGACGCCCGGAACGCGCCTGATCTCGCTCAGCACGTTGCGGTTGAGGAAGTCGCCGAGCCCGGTGACGTCGAAGGAGCCGTCGGGCGAGCGCAGCGAGATCATCAGCAGGAACCCGGTGCGCGACTGCTCGACGCGGATGCCCTGCGACGTGACCGATTGCGGCAGCCGCGGCTCGACCCGGCGCACGCGGTTCTGAACCTCGACGGTGGCGTCGCCGACATGGGTTCCGGGCGCGAAGGTGACGGTGATCGCGACGCGGCCGGTCGTGTCGGAGGTCGATTCGAAATAGAGCAGGCCGGGCGCGCCGTTCAGCTCGTCCTCGATCGGGCGCGTGACCGTCTGGTAGATCTCCTCCGGTGCGGCGCCGCGGTAATAGGTGCTGATCTGCACCTGCGGCGGCGCGACGTTGGGATATTGCGCGACGGGAAGCATCGGAATGGCGATGATGCCGCCGAGCATGATGAAGATCGCCACGACCCAGGCGAAGATCGGTCTGTCGATGAAGAACTGAGGCATGATTCTTGCCCTGACCTTCTTGCCCTGAACCCTGCCGGCGGAGACGGAACCTTAGTCCGCCCGCGAAACCTGCGCCTTGGCCTTTTCCCAGTCCACCGGCGCGACGACGGCGCCGGGACGTATCTTCTGGAAGCCCTCGACCACGACGCGCTCGCCGGCCTCGATGCCCTCGGCGACGACGAACATCTCGCCGACGACGCGGTCGAGCCGGACGTCGCGGAAGCCGACCGTGTCGTCCGCGCCGACGACATAGATCAGGGCGCGGCCGCCGGAATCGCGCTGCACCGCCTGCTGCGGCACCGCGAGCGCGGCCCGCTGGATGCCCTGCTCGACGACGACGCGGATATACATGCCGGGCAACAGGTCGCCGTCGGGATTGGGGAACTCGCCCCGGAGCGCGATCTGTCCCGTGGTCACGTCCACGGAGGCTTCGGAGAACAGGAGCCGGCCGGAATGGGCGTAGCGGCTGCCGTCGTCGAAATGAAGCTCGACCGGCGTGGTGTCGGGATCGACGAGCGTGCCGACCTTCAACGCCTGGCGCAGCTTCAGCAGCTCGTTGGCCGACTGGGTGAAGTCGGCATAGACCGGATCGAGCTGCTGGATCGTGGCCAGGCTCTCGGCGCTGTTGGCGCTGACCAGCGCGCCCTCGGTGACGATGGCGCGGCCGATGCGCCCCGAAATCGGCGCGCGCACGTCGCTATAGGCGAGGTTGAGCCTGGCCTGGGCAAGGCCGGCCTCGGCCAGCGCCACGTCGGCGTCGGCCTGGGCGAGCAGGGCAAGCGCGTTGTCCATCTGCTGGGCCGAGGCGATGTTGCGTTCGCGCAGTTCCTTCTGCCGGTCAGCCTGCTGGCGCGCCTGAAGCTGCGCCGCCTTGGCCCTTTGCAGCGTCGCCTCGGCGCTGGCGACCTGCACCCGGAACGGCTCGGGGTCGATGCGGTAGAGCACGTCGCCGGCCTCGACCACGCTGCCCTGCTCGAAGACGCGCTCGACGACGATGCCGGAGACGCGCGGGCGCACTTCCGCGATCCGTGTCGGCGCGATCCGGCCCGGCAGGTCGCTGGTGACGGGGAGCGCCTGCGGCTCCACGGTGACGACGCTGACAGGCGGGGGTGGCGTCTCGGCCGGGCCTTCCGCATTGACGGCCTCGCCCGGTGTGCAGGCGGCCAAGGCCAGCAGCAGGATGGGGGCCAGCAGCAAGGTCGGGGCCAGCAGCATCGCCGGGCCCGGCAGGGCACGTCTCAAGAGCATTCGCATCCGCATCTCCCGATCAGTTCCGCCCGGCCGCCGCGGCGATTGCCCGGGCCGGTTCCGGCTTCTGCTCCGCCAGCCAGCCGATGTCGTCGATGATCGCCTCGATCTGGGCGCGCGACCATGTGTGGAGTCCGAGGTGGTCGAGCAGCTTCAGCCCCTCGACGGCAAGGAAGGCAAGGCGCGCGCCCGCGGGCTCGGTCGCGGTCTCGACCGCGTCGGCGATGTTGCGCCCGATGAAGCCGCGGCTGAGCCGGTTCAGCTCCGGGTCGCTCGCCAGCTCGGCCATCAATCCGATGCCGATGGTGCGGTCCTGCCGCGAGAGCGGGCGCAGCGCGGCGCGTATCCAGGCGTGGATGGCCGCGTCCGAGCCGTCGTCCAGCGCGGCGCGGATCTGGCTCAGCCGCTCGTCCTCGGCCTCGATGCGGCGCTCGAGCATGGCGCGCACCAGCGCGTGCTTGCTCTTGTAATCGTAAAGGACCGTGGCCTTGCCGACGCCGGCATTGGCGGCGACGGCCTCGATGGTAAGGTTGGACGCACCGTCGCGCGACACAACCTCCTGCGCGGCGTCGAGCAGGGCCTCCCTGTCGAGCTTTCGGCTCCGTCCCATGCCGTTCCCGTGGCCGTCCCTCGTGTTTCCGAACGGAGGTTCGTAAATCGTCCGAGGGAAACGGTCAACAGAAATCCGGGCCCGGCGGACGGCGGGGCCGGATTCGTCGTCTTCAGCCGGCCACCAGCGTGGCCGCCGGCTTGTGGCGCGAGGCGCAGCGCAGCGAGGCCATGGTGAAGACCAGCGCCGCGACCATGACACCGGGCACCAGCGCCAGCATCACGGCTGCGGCGACGTCGAGGGCCGAGGCGAAGGCGCCGGTGTCGGTCAGCGTCCAGCGCGGCGCGAGGATGGTGAAGACGATCGTCGCCACCGTGCCCATGACCGTCGCGGCGATCAGCGGCCGTTTGGCCGGACGGCCGGCGCGGCGCAGCCGGGACAGGCCGAAGACGATGCCGCCGAGCAGCAGCAGGCCGGCGGCCAGCAGCAGCCACAGCCAGCCGCCCATGCCCTCGGACAGGATGAAGAAAAGGGTGACGGGGTTGAAGTCGCTCATTGTCTTTCTCCTCCGGGGTCTTTCCCCTCAGGCGCGGCCGCGCAGCATGGCGCGATAGGCGCCCAGCAGGCCCTTTTCCTCGATCAGCCACGACACCCACAATTCCTTCAGCGGGTCGATGAAGGGGAAGGAAGGGGTCAGCGTGCCGTCATAGTCGAACTCGATCAGCATCGCCTTGCCATAGCCGGTGACCATCGGGCACGAGGTGTAGCCGTTATAGGTGGCCGTGGGCGTGCGGCCGGCGGTTTCGGCGATCAGGTTGTCGGCCACCACCGGCACCTGCCACTTGACGGAAGCGGCGGTCTTGCCGCGCGGCACGCCGGCGATGTCGCCGACCGAAAAGACGTTGGCGTAGCGCGGGTGGCGCAGCGTCGGCTTGTCGGCCTCGACCCAGCCATCGGCGGCAAGCGCGCCCTCCCGCCACGGCAAGGGGCTGGCGCGCACGGCGTCGGGCGCGCGCATCGGCGGCACGACATGGATGAAATCGTAAGGAAGCGTCACGTCGCCGCCTTCGGTGCGGTAGGTGGCGCGCTTCGCGCCGGGGTCGATCGCCTTCAGCACATGGCCGTAATTGACGGCCACGTCGCGCGCGGAAAACATCTCCTTGACCTTGTCGTTGACCGGCGGCACAGCGAACACGGCCGGGCCGTGGGCGTTGTAGACGAGCTCGACCGCGCCGCGCCGGCTCTGGCGGCGCGCCTTGTCGTCGGCGATGAAGGTGATCTTCAGCGGCGCGCCGGCGCATTTCATCTCGCCGGCCGGGCGGCCGAACAGGCCGACGCCGCCGGTTTCGAGAAAGCGGTCGATGGCCGCGGCGGACGCGGCGGCGGCTTCGGGGCCGGCATAGATCGAGGCGATGCCGTCCTTGCCGATCAGCGAGGCGTCCATGCCCTCGATGGCCGCATAGTCGAGCGTCAGGCCGGTGGCGACGATCAGGAAGTCGTAGGCGACCTTGCGGCCGGATGCGGTGGTGACGCTGTCGGCGTCGGGGTCGAATTCGGCCACCGCCTCCTCGATCCACTCGACGCCGCGCGGCATGTAATCGGCGTTGCGTTCAGTGACGTGGCCGGGAGACCACAGCCCGGCACCGACCAGCGTGAAGCCGGGCTGGAAATGATGCTCCTTCTTGGCGTCGATGACGGTGATGGTCGCCCTCGGCATGCCGCGCCTGAGCCGCGAGGCCATGGCAAGGCCGGCAGCACCCGCCCCGGCGATGACGATGCGGGTGTGGGCGTCGGACGTCTGCGCCGCCGCGCCCGTTATCGACATCGCCGCCGGCACTCCGGCGGTCAGGCCGGCAAGCAGGGCCGCGCCGCCGCCGCCGGCAAGAAATCCGCGCCTGTTCATCCTGTCGTCTCCTCCCTCTCGAAACGTCCGGTCATGCGTGTGCGGCGAGCTTGCCGCGCGCCCACGCCGCGATCTGCTGCGGCGCCATGGCGCCGGATGTGCGGGCGACCTCGCGGCCGCCGGCAAAAAGAATCATCGTCGGTATGCTGCGGATGCCGAGGCGGGCGGCGGTGTCCGGCTCCGCATCGCTATTGAGCTTCACGAGCCGCATCCCCGGCTCCAGCTCGGCGGCCGCGGCCGCGAAGGCAGGCGCCATCGCCCGGCACGGGCCGCACCAGGGCGCCCACACGTCGACCAGCACCGGCACGTCGCTGTGCCGTACCTGGCTGTCGAGCATGGAGGCGTCCGCCTCGGCGGGCCTGCCCGCGAACAGCCGCGCCTTGCAGCGGCCGCAGCGCGCGGCCTCGGCCGGCCGGTCCCGCGGGACGCGGTTGATGCCGGCGCATTGCGTGCAGACGATCTGGCGACTGGCGGACATAAATGTGCTACTCCCCGAAACCGGATGGCTGCGCCCAGCACCAGCGGGCGCAGCTTTCACGTTGACTATATATACGTAATAATGTAGATACGCAACAATGAATATCGAGACGACCATCGACCCCAACATCATGCGCGCGGCGGCCGACGAGGCGAGCGAGCTTCTGAAGGCGCTGTCCAACCAGCACCGGCTCTTGATCCTGTGCCAGTTGATCGAGGGCGAGAAATCGGTGGGCCAGCTCGCCGAATTCCTCGGCATCCGCGATTCGACCGTCTCCCAGCATCTGGCGCTGCTGCGCCGCGAGCGCATCATCGCCGGCCGCCGCGACGGGCAGACGATCTGGTATCGCATCGAGAGCGAGCCGGCGCGGTCGGTGATGGAGGTGCTCTACGGCGCCTTCTGCTCGCCCCGGTGCTGAGCGGGCCGCTCTTTTCCCTTCCATTTTCCCAGACCGCCGGCTGCGCCGGCCCGGCAGCAGCAGGCACGACATGACAGACCAGACGATCGCCCGGCGCAACATTCTCGTCCTGACGGCCGCGCAGGCGCTCGGCGCGGCCAGCCCGCCGATCATCATCTCGCTCGGCGGAATCGTCGGCCAGACGCTGTCGCCGGTGGCGGCGCTGGCGACATTGCCGGTCAGCCTCTACAATCTCGGCCTCGCCATGGGCACCATCCCCGCCGCCATGGTCATGCGCCGGCTCGGCCGGCGGACGGGCTACCTGTTCGGCGCGTCCATCGGCGTCGTCTCCGGCCTCGTCGCCACGCTCGGCATCGTCGGCGCGACGTTCGTGATCTTCTGTCTCGGCACCTTCATCGCCGGCTTCTACGGCGCCTATGTCCAGAGCTACCGCTTCGCCGCCGCCGACGCGGCGACCGGCGCGCTCAAGGCCAAGGCGATCTCGTGGGTGATGATCGGCGGGCTGGCGGCGGCGGTGATCGGGCCGCAGCTCGTCATCTGGACCCGCGATGCGCTGCCGGCCGCGCCCTTCGCCGGCTCCTTCCTCAGCCAAGCGGCGCTGGCGCTTCTCGCTCTGCCGGTGCTGATGCTCCTGCGTGCGCCGAAGCCGGCCGCGTCGGCCGCCGGTGCGCAGTCCGGCGGGCGGCCGCTCGGCGAGATCATGCGGACGCCGCGCTTCGTCCTCGCGGTCGCCGCCGGCGTCGTCTCCTACGGGCTGATGAGCTTCGTGATGACGGCCGCGCCCATGGCGATGGTCGGCTGCGGCTTCACGGTGGGGGAGGCGGCCTTCGGCATTCAGTGGCACGTGCTGGCGATGTTCGCGCCGAGCTTCTTCACCGGCAGCCTGATCGCGCGCTTCGGCAAGGAGACGATCACCGCGCTCGGGCTGGTGCTGCTGGCGGCGTCGAGCGCGGTGGCGCTGTCGGGGCTGGAGCTCGGGCATTTCTTCGGCTCGCTGGTCCTGCTCGGCATCGGCTGGAACTTCGGCTTCATCGGCGCCACGGCCATGATCACCGACTGCCACACGCCGGAAGAACGCGGCAAGGTGCAGGGCGCCAACGACTTCATCGTCTTCGGCACGGTGGCGATCGCCTCGTTCTCGTCCGGCTCGCTGCTCACGGCATCCGGCTGGGAGGCGATCAACTGGATGGTGTTTCCCATCGTCGCAACCGTCCTCGTGCCGCTCCTGTGGCGCGCGGCCGTCGCCCGCCGGGCGGGAACGGCCTGAGGCAGGGCAGCCGCACAGGGCCGCGCGCCTTCGCCACGTCATCCCGGAAGCCGGAACGCAGCTTGTGACAAGAGTGCTGGAGCGCGCCCGCGTGAGGACCGGGCCGCGCTCCATGATCTTGCGGCCAATGGTTCCCGGCTCTGCGGCCGCTGCGCGTCCTTGGCCGGGATGACGGTGGAGAGGTCGAGCTTATACGCCGCCACCATTCTGGAAGCCGGAGCGCAGGCTATCTGGGATCTATTGAGTGGCGCGGCCGATGCAATGCTTGCGCCAAGGGTGCTGGAGCGCCCGCGTGAGGACCGCGCCGCGCTCTACGATCTTGCGGCTAATGGTTCCCGGCTCCGCGGTTGCTGAGCTCTCTTGGCCGGGATGACGGGTCGAAGACCGCTTGCATTATATACGTATCTTCGTATATAGGTATATACAGTCATTCCTATAGGAGAGATACGACAATGACCCTCGAGCGTTCCGTCCTCGCCTTTGCCGGCGTCATGGTGCTGGTTTCCGTGGCGCTGACCGTATGGGTGTCGCCATACTTCGTCTGGCTCACCGTCTTCGTCGGCTTCAACATGTTCCAGTCGGCCTTCACCGGTTTCTGCCCGGCGGCGGGGGTGCTGAAGCGCCTGGGCTTCAAGCCCGCCTGCTCCGTCTGACCTTCGAAAGAAAGCCGCCATGCGCTCCTTATTCCTCGCCGCCGCGCTCGCGGCGGCGGTCCCTGCATTCGCCGCCGAGACGCTGCTGCTCGCGCCGCGATCCGTGCCCGAATGGAAGGCGGTCTACGGTCGCGTCGAGACGCGCGACCTCGTGCCGGCGCGCGCGCGGATCGGCGGCACGGTGGTCGAGCTTCTCGTCACCGAGGGCGACAGCGTCGCGGCCGGCCAGCGCATCGCGCTGGTGCGCGACGACAAGCTCGCCTTCCAGATCGCGGCGCACGACGCCGAGCTTGGCGCGCTTGCGGCCCAGTTGGCCAAGGCCGAGGCCGAGCTGGCGCGGGGCGCGTCGCTGATCGAGCGCGGCGTCGTCACCGCCCAGCGGCTGGAGCAGCTTCGCATGGATGTGGACGTCACCCGCAGCCGCATCGCCGCGGTCGAGGCGCAGCGTGCCGTCGTCGTCCAGCAGGGCGAGGAAGGCGCGGTGCTGGCCCCGTCCTCGGGCCTCGTGCTGTCCGTGCCGGTGACGCGCGGCGCGGTGGTTATGGCCGGCGAGCCGGCCGCCACCATCGGCGGCGGCGGCTTCTATCTGCGCCTTGCCATCCCCGAGCGCCACGCGCGCGACCTGAAGGAAGGCGCGCCGATCCGCATCGCTGCCGGCGGCGTGCAGAGGCAAGGCCGGCTGGCCAAGCTCTATCCCCGGATCGAGAACGGGCGGGTGATCGCCGATGTCGAGGTCGAGGCGCTCGACCACGCTTTCGTCGATGCCCGCGTCGCGGTCGAGGTGCCGGTCGGCAGCCGCGCGGCGCTTCTGGTGCCGCGCGCGGCGATCTCCACCCGCGCCGGCCTCGATTTCGTGCGCGTCGTCATCGGCGATGCCGAGGTCGAGCGCGCCGTGGTGCTGGGCGAGGGCGTCACGCATGACGGCGAGGCGCTGGTCGAGATCCTGACCGGCCTTGCCGCCGGCGAAACCATCGTCGTGCCGTGATGTCCCAGAACCGCCTCGGCATCGCCGGCGCGCTGACGCGCGCCTTCATTTCCTCGCCGCTGACGCCGCTGTTCCTCGTCGCCGCCTTCGCCTTCGGGCTGGTGGCGCTGACGGCGCTGCCGCGCGAGGAGGAGCCGCAGATCTCGGTGCCGATGGTCGACATCGCCGTGCGCGCCGACGGGCTGAAGGCCGAGGACGCGGTCAAGCTCGTCACCGAGCCGCTGGAGATCATCGTCAAGGGCATCGACGGCGTCGAGCACGTCTATTCGCAG
>Ga0172382_10013220_pt1 | contig 10664 bp, 9 predicted proteins | sample Leawel138RmetaG_FD_122245 | JGI IMG/M metagenome (GOLD analysis project Ga0172382, IMG submission 122245) | Leachate microbial communities from a municipal landfill in Southern Ontario, Canada - Leachate well 138R metaG | ecosystem: Engineered > Solid waste > Landfill > Unclassified | place...
CCAGCATCAGGTCGGAATGGCCCCCCACGTACTTCGTGCCGGCCACCACACTCACATCGGCGCCCAGCGCCAGCGGCTGGTAGATATAGCCCGAGCCCCAGGTGTTGTCGACGACCAGCGGCAGGCCATGACGGCGCGCATAGTCGGCCAGCGCCGGCAGATCGAGCATCTCGAAAAGCAGCGAGCCGGGTGATTCGACATAAAGCATGCGGGTTTCAGGACGACGCTGCGCTTCAAAAGCCTGTACCGTGGCCCGGCAATACGTCGTCGTCACCCCAAAGCGTTGCAGCACCGTGGTATCGAGCGTGCGTACCGGCCCATAGGCGCAATCGGCAATCAACACATGGTCGCCCGCGTCCAGCAACGCCATCATCGCCAGTGTGATGGCGGCCATGCCCGATGGTGCCAGGAAGGCGCGCTCGCCGGCTTCCAGTTTGCAGAATACGTCCTCCAGCGCGGCGTGGGTCTGCATGCCGGCACGGCCATAAGTGGTGGCGCGCTCACCCCTGGAACGGGCGGCGTGAGCGGCGTCCAGCGCATCGAGATCGCGAAAGCGGACCGTGCTGGTACGCATGGAGGGCAAGGCCACGGGCGCCGCCCCCGTGACGGAATCGAACTCGGCCAGGCCGGTATGCTGGAGCAGGGTGTCAAGATGCGCGGGATTCGATTCAGCCATATTGCCTTTACCTTCCATAAAAAGTGAATCTGTTCACAGTGGCGACAGCTTATCATCGTGGACAGCGCATCGCTGGGTTATAGTCGCCGACCACAGGATTCCTCATCATGCTCCCACCAGAAATCGTCTTCTCCTTCTTCAGCATTGCCGTATTGCTGGCGCTGTCGCCCGGCCCGGACAATCTTTTCGTGCTGATGCAGTCAGCCATGTGGGGCCGCGCCGCAGGCTTGTGGGTGGTGCTGGGGCTGTGCACAGGCCTGATTGGCCATACGCTGGCGGTGGCTGTGGGACTGGCGGCGGTGTTTTCAGCCTCTGAAACCGCCTTCCTGGCTGTCAAGCTGATAGGCGCCGCGTATCTGGTCTACCTTGCCTGGGGAGCGCTGCGGGCAGGCGCCGGTACCCAGGCCAGCGAGCGTCCACCACGCCAGCGGCCGGCGCAGCTATACCGCCGCGGCGTCATCATGAATCTGACCAACCCCAAGGTGTCCATCTTCTTTCTGGCCTTTCTGCCGCAATTCGCCTCACCGGCGCGCGGCGCTATCGGTTTGCAGATGGTGTTGCTGGGAGGCCTGTTCATGCTGGCCACCTTTCTGGTCTTCGGCGCGGTAGCGATATTTTCCGGCGCCATCGGCGAGCGCCTGCAGAAGTCTGCACGCGCCCAAATCTGGCTCAACCGCTTGGCCGGTATCGTGTTTCTGGGCCTGGCGGCCCGCCTGCTCATGACGCAGCGCTGAAGCGGCTGGCGACTTGCGGCGTCCGACAGACGCCGCAGGCCCGGCTCAGGCACGTTGGAAACGATAAATGCCGTCGTCACCCTTGCTGCGCTTGAGCTTGCCCTGGAAATACAGGGCGTGCAGATGAGCAAGCGCCTCGCCCATGGCAAAGGTGAGCTGGTGCAGATCCAGCTTGCGTTTGAACAGCACTGGCACGATGTCCGCTGCCGACATGGGTTCAGTACAAGCCTGCACCACCTCTGCCAGACGTTCATCGTGATGCGCATGCTGCTGAGCGATGCGCTCATGCAAGCCGCGGAAGGGTTTGCCATGAGAAGGCAGCACCAGCGTGTCTTCCGGCAGGTCGGCATAACGGTCAAGAGACTTCAGATACAGCGGCAGCGGATCGGCCTCGGGCTCGAAGTCAAACACACTCACGTTGGTGGAAATGCGCGGCAGCACCATATCGCCGGAGATCAGGACGTTCAGGGCTTCGCAATACAGCGTGGCATGTTCCGGAGCATGGCCGTAACCCGTGATCATCCGCCACTCATTGCCACCAATCATGTATCGATCACCATGCAGCATGCGACGATAGCTGGCAGGCACCGGGGCGACCAGGCTGGGATAGTAGTTGGCTCGCTGGCGGATCTGCTCCAGCGACTCGGGGTCGCGCAACCCATGGCGCGAGAAATGCACCACTGCCGACTCGCCATTCGGGCCGCCTCTGGCCTGGTTATCCGTCACCGGCATCGCCCACAGCTTGGCGACGAAGTAATCAGTCATCGTCATCCACAAGGGCGCTTCCCAGCGCTCGCACAGCCAACCGGCCAGGCCGACGTGATCGGGATGCATGTGCGTCACGATGACCCGCAAGATCGGCAGCCCTTCAAGCGCTTCGCTGAAGATGCGCTCCCACAGTTCCCGGACCTCAGGTCGGGCCACGCCACAGTCAATGACGGTCCAGCCATCGCGTCCATCAATACGGTCGCGCAGCAACCACAGGTTGATGTGGTCCAGCGCAAAGGGCAAGGGCATGCGTATCCATCGCAAACCGTCCGCCACCTCCATCGTGGTGCCGGCTTCAGCCAGAGTGTCGCCAAAGGGATAGTCAAGCCGCTGCTCGTTGGGATTCATTCAATTTTCTCCGTATGTGAGGGCGCATATGCTTGTGCGCCACCTTATGGCATCATATTACGTTAACGTAAACTGCAAGTATAAAGATGAACCGGGGTAGATCAGCATCCATCGAACAGCCTGCGGACACTGCGGACGCCCTGACGTGGACGATTTCCGAACTCGCACGGGAATTCGACATCACACCGCGCACCATTCGTTTCTACGAAGATCAGGGCATCGTGAGCCCCGCCCGCGAAGGCCGCAATCGCGTCTACCATCCCCGCGACCGAACCCGGCTCAAACTGGCATTGCGAGGCAAGCGCATGGGCTTCCAGCTTTCGGAAATCCTCGATCTCATCAATATGTATGATGCCACGCCTGACAGTACCAGCGCGCAACTGCAGCACTACGTGAATGTACTGGAAAAGCATCGCAGCACCCTGGAGCAACAGCGCCGCGATCTTGAGCAGACTCTGCGGGAAATCCACGATCAGCTGGCCCACTGTCGCAAGCTGCTCAAGCAGCAGCAATAGGCCCGGCGACCCGGCTCCTCCCGACCCCTGAACTACCCCTTCCTGCGCCAGCCCGCCGGCTTGTGCCAATCTGCCGTTCGCGCAGCGTTATCTTCCCGGCGCCCCGGGCGGACTGCCGCGTGAAACACGCAACTCCTCCCCCTTTCCAACCTGATTGAGTGCCGTGCTGTGGCGTGGCCTTTTCCTGCGCTCAGCGGCGCTGTGAGTCCGTGGCTCGCGCATGCGGGAGCGCGCGCCTGCCCTCTGCAATCTGCACACAGAAGCCGTGAAAATAATTGTCTATGTACAATTCAATAATGTATTTGACAATTTGATGTCTGGGGCTCTACAGTGAAGCCATCACGAAAAGGAACGGGCATCATGACGAAACTCACCAGCTTCACGTCCTACGCTGATGCGCAGGAACAGTGGCACCCCGACAAACTATGGGAACTGTTCGACGGCAACCCCGGCGCGCTGAATATCGCTCACGAGTGCATCGACCGTCACGCCACCGACGATGAACGCATCGCCATCATCGTGGTGCATGCCGATGGTCGCGAAGAAAGCCTTACCTACCGGGAGATCTCGCAGGAGTCTTCGCGCTTTGCCAATTTCCTGGTGGAACAAGGCGTGCAGCCTGGCGACCGGGTGGCCGTCATGCTGGAACCTTCCCGTTCTTTCTATGCGGCGCTGTTTGGTGTGATCAAGACGGGCGCGATCGCCGTCCCCCTGTTCACCTTGTTCGGGCCCGACGGCATCCGCCTGCGCGTGGAGGACTGCACGCCGCGCATTCTGCTGACCCACGCGGACAAGGCAGAGCACACCCAAGGCCTTGCCGGGCTCCAGACCCTGGTCGTGGATACCGCCTTCCTGGAGAAAATCTCGCATTACGATGCGACGTTCACGCCACGGACCACGGCCAATGACCTGGTCATCTTCCAGTACACCTCGGGCACCACACGCGAATTGCCGGACGCCATACGCCACACTCACAAGGCGCTGGTCACCCTCATGGTTGCCGCCCTGTACGGCACCGGCCTGCGCCCCGGCGACCGCTTTTTCTGTCCTTCCTCGCCCGCATGGGGCCATGGGCTGTGGCATGGCACCCTGGCGCCGCTGGCCATGGGTCTGACCATCGGCGCCTTCTCCGGAAAATACAGTGCTGCGCGCCTGGTCGAGGCGCTGAGTGAACACCGCTTCACCAATATGTCAGCCGCAGCCACCCACTACCGCATGATTCGCAATGCCCCCGAGGCCACCCAGTACCGCTACAGCATTGACAAGCTGTCCTTCACCGGCGAGCCCATCGACAGTGCGACAGAGGCCTTCATCGAAGACCTTTTCAAGACCAAGGTCTGCAGCATGTATGGCACCACCGAAATTGGCGTCATTCTGGTGTCTTATCCGGGCGCGGACGACTTCACGGTGAAGCCCGGTTCTCTGGGTAAACCGATACCGGGCGGCATTGTTGAAGTCCAGGATGCAGAAGGCCGGCCCTGCCCCCCCGGTGAGGTGGGCGAGATGAAGGTCTTGCGGCGCGGCGAATGGGTGGCCACCAAGGACCTGGGCCGCAGAGATGAGGACGGTTACTTCTATCACGCCGGACGCGCCGACGACGTCATCATCTCGGCTGGCTGGACCATGAGCGCGGTGGAAATCGAGGACGCCATGCTCAAGCATCCCCAGGTGCTCGAAGCCGCCGCCATTGGCGTGCCCGACAGCCTGCGTGGCCAGGTAGTGAAAGCCTTTGTTGTGGCGAAATGCCCGGGCGACGATGCCCTGGTACAGGAGATTCAGGACGCCGTGCGCTTTCGTCTGAGCCAGCACGAATATCCGCGCCACATCGAATTCGTGACCGAATTGCCCAAGACACCTGCCGGCAAGATACACCGCAAGAAACTGCGCGAGCGAGAAATGCAGCTCCTGCAACAAACATCAACGACATAGCAGACATTCGGAGACACTTCCATGAACATGCCGACTGAAGCCCGTTCCTTCCCCAAGATCACCGATCAGGATCTCGACGCTCTGCGTCGCCGCATTGGCCTCAAGATCGAGAACACCGTCGAGCCCTGGTGCTACGAGGCCACGCGCGACAATATCCGCCATTACGCGCATGGCATCGGCGACGATAACCCCCTGTGGTGCGACCCGGATTACGCAGCGCGCACAAAATACGGCGGCATCATCGCCCTGCCCAGCTTTCTTTTTGCCACCAGCCGCATCGTCTCGGGCTATGTGGGCGGCCTGCCCGGTGTGCACGCCATGTGGTCGGGCGCTGACTGGACCTGGTACAAACCGGTGCGCCGCAACGACGAGATCTCCACGGAGGCCTATCTCAAGGATCTGATTCCCCACGAAACCCGCTTTGCGGGCCGCGCCATCCAGCAGATCTATCACGTTGACTTCTTCAACCAGCATGGCGACAAAGTGGCCGAGGCCGACAGCTGGTGCTTCCGCACCGAGCGCGACCACGCCCGCGAGAAGGGCACGAAGTATGCGGAAGCCCGCAGTCGCGCGCCACGCCAATACACGGAGGAAGAGCTGCAGGAAGCCTACAAGCTCTATGCCCAGGAAGAAATCCGCGGCGCTACCCCGCGCTATTGGGAGGATGTGCAGGAAGGCGAAGCACTGCCCGTGATGTTCAAGGGACCCATGACGGTCACCGGCTTCATCGCCTACGCACAAGGTTGGGGCGGCCTGTATATCCGCGCCAACAAGCTGGCCTGGCAGCTGATTGACGCCCACCCCGGCGTCGGCATCAAGAACCGCTTCGGCATTCCCGATGTCCCCGAGCGCGTCCACTGGGAAGAAGACTTCGCTCTGGAAGTCGGTGCACCGGGCGCCTACGATTACGGTCCCGAGCGCACGTCCTGGCTCACCCACCAGCTCACCAACTGGATGGGCGATGACGGCTTTCTACGCAAGTCGCACTGCAAGGTGCGCCGCCACAATCCCGAAGGCGATATGCTGTTCATCAAGGGCAAGGTCGTTCGCAAGTTTGTGGAGAACGGACAGCACCTTGTGGAAATCGAGCAGGAAGGCCGCAACCAGGACGATGAGCTGTCCGTCGTGGGCACCGGCGTGGTAGAACTGCCCTCCCGCGGCTGATTCTTCCCGCTCATCCTGATGGACCCTGCCTCATGCCACCCGCTACAAAAAAGCGGGGGCATGAAGCCGTAACGCGGTGGAGAGACAACCATGTTGCCAGAATCGCAACACACTGCACAATCCGTCTGGGAAACCAGGCCGGACAACACGGGCGCCCTGAGGGGCGTACGCGTCGTGGATCTGAGCCGGGTGCTTGCCGGCCCCCTGTGCACGCAGATGCTGGCCGACCACGGCGCCGATGTCATCAAGATCGAACCCCCCTTCGGAGACGAGACCCGCCAGCTGGGTCCGCCGTTCGACGAGAACGGCATCGCCGCCTATTTCAGCGCCGTCAACCGGGGCAAGCGCGCCCTGACGCTCAAGCTCGACACCGAGCACGACCAGCAGCTGCTTCTGCAACTGCTGGAAGAGGCCGATGTCCTGGTGGAGAACTTCCTGCCCGGGACCATGGAGAAATGGGGCCTCGGCTACGAGAGCGTGCTGGCAGAGCGGTTTCCCCGCCTGATCTATTGCAGCATTACCGGCTTCGGTGATGACGGGCCTTGCGGCGGACAGCCGGGCTACGACGCAGTACTGCAAGCCATGTGCGGACTCATGAGCATCAATGGCTCGCCTGAATCCGGGCCGACCCGCATCGGCATCCCCATTGTCGATCATCTGACGGCCTACACCGCCATGAACGGCATCACCATGGCCTTGCTGCACCGCGAGCGCAACGGGCAGGGTCAACGTGTGGAAGCCACCCTGTTCGACACCGCCCTCAGCCTGCTCATCCCACACGCCTCGAATTGGATGCAATCCGGCAAGCCGCCCCAGCTGCTGGGCAGCGCCCACCCCAATATCGCGCCTTACGACAGCTTCCAGGCCAGTGATGGTGCGGTCTTCCTGGGCATTCTGAACGATGTGCAGTTTTCCAGGTTCTGCCGCCGCATCAATCGGCCGGAACTCGCCAAGGACCCGCGCTTCGATTCCAACGCAAGCCGGCTGGCCCACCGCGAGGCGCTGCGCACGGAGATCGAAGCCGCATTCGCCCATTACCGCAAGGCCGAACTCTGTCAGCAGCTCATGGACGAAGGCATACCCGCGGCGCCCGTCAATACCGTACCGGAAGCGCTTGAGCACCCGCACGCCCGGCATCGCGACATGCGAGTCGAACGTGCTGGCTATCGCGGGTTGGGCCTGCCCATCCGGCTCTCCGCCAGCCCCGGGCGGCCCGGCACCAACCCGCCCCACTTCAATCAGCACGCCCAGCTGAAGGAGAACCTGTCACTTCCAGAAACAGCATCCCAAAAGGGCTGATCACCCGCTTCGCAGCACCATACACACCAAAGGAGACAACCATGCATAGCCATCTCAAGAAAATCACTCTGGCGACTGCCACCCTGCTGTTTGCAGGCAGTGCCATTGCGGCAAGCGACTATCCCAGCAAACCCGTGCGCATCATCGTGCCTTACCAGGCCGGCCAAGGGACGGACATCGCCACCCGCTACTTTGCCGACCACCTGTCCAAGGCCTTTGGCCAGAGCTTCATTGTCGAGAACATCGGCGGCGCAGGCGGCGTCATCGGCACGCAGGCCGCCGCCCGCGCGGAAGGCGACGGCTATACGCTCGCCATGGGCACGAATGCCACCCATGTGCTGAACGAGTACATGTATTCGTCCATCGGCTTCGACCCGGTGAAGGACTTCGAACCGGTCATCCTGACCGGCACCCTGCCCATGACCATCGTCACCCGGCCCGATTCTGAATTCAAGACGGTGCAGGACATCATTGAGGCGACCAAGAAGTCGGACCACGCGGCGGACATCGCCACGCCCAGTACCACCGCGAGACTGGTATTCGAACTGCTCAAGGACCAAAGCGGCGCGCCGCTGTTCATGATTCCCTACAAGGGCTCTTCCATGGCCATGAGCAACGTCATCGGCGGCCAGGTCCCGCTGTCCATTGACACCATTACGGCATCCCGCCCTCAGGTCGAAGGAGGCAACCTGCGGGCCATCGCCGTCACCAGTGCCAACCCCACCGACCTGCTGCCCGGCGTCCCGCCTGTCGCGCAACAGGGCGTGCCCGGTTTTGAAGTCGTCGCCTGGAACGCCTTCTACGCTCCCAAGGGTACGCCGGCCGACATCATCGCCAAGCTCAACCTGGAACTCCAGTCTTTCCTGGCCCTGCCAGAGACGCAGGCCAAGCTGCACTCGATGGGCTATGAGCCCGGCGGCGGCACGCCCGGCGACCTGGCCAGCTTTGCTGAAGCCGAACGCCAGAAATGGCGCCCCATCATCGAGAATGCCGGCCTGAAAGTGAACTGAGGGCGTTGGATGACTGGGGGAGCACCGGCAACGACGGCGTTGATAGAATGGGAGATCAGCCATGGCATGGCCTAACCTAGCAGTCCTTCAGGGCGGGCGCGCCACCGGCCTGTCCGGTGACCACCCTCCTGTCAGCACGAACCCTATGACGACAAGCCCCCCGCATCCGCCAGCACCCCGCACGGAACCCCGCATCCGCCCCGTTCCGGCAGTGTCCCGCGCCATTGCCATTCTGCGTCTGCTGGGCCGTACACGGCAGCCGATGAACGTCAAATCCATTTCGGACGAGCTGAATCTCGTTCCCAGCACCTGCCTGCACATCCTGCGGGCGCTGGCTGCCGAGAGACTGGTCAGTTTCGATCCGGCTTCGAAGCGCTATAAGTTGGGTGCAGGCATTCTTGCGCTGGCGCGCGGGGTCGTGGAGACCGACTCCTTTGCCCAGGCCGTGCAGCCCATCCTGGACGACATCGCCCGAAAATGGAAGGTCACCGCCATCGGCGTGGAAGTGATCGACCTGCATCACATCATCGTCACCGCGCTGGCCAGCTCACAGCTTCCCTTTCGCCTGCATGTGGACATCGGCAGCCGCTTTCCCGCGCTCATCAGCGCCAGCGGTCGCCTGGTGGGTGCCTTCGGCGGACACACCAGGGAAGCCTTGCAAGCCAAGTTCGAGACCTTGCGCTGGCAGTCGCCAATCAGTTTTTCCGACTGGCTCGAAGAAGTCGAACTTGCCCGGCGTAACGGCCACAGCTTCGACTCCGGCAATTACATCGGTGGCATTACCATCATCGCCGTTCCGGTACTGGATGCCTATCAGCGCATCACCCACACTCTGGTCGCAGCCGGTATTGTCAATCAGCTCACGCCGGAAGACACGGACACCCTCACACAAGAACTGAAAAACCACGCAGCCCGGATTTCCCGCCAGCTGTATTCATTGGAGTAAACGTGAACACTCTCGAGCGCGCTGCCTGGCGGGAACATCAGCTCCCCGGCCTCATGTCCGCACTGGGTCCCCTGCTGAGCCGCCGCGAAGGCGAGGGTTGGGCCTATGGTCTGCGCATTGATTCGCGGCACCTGAATCAGGCGGGGATCGTGCACGGCGGCACGCTCACGGCCCTCATGGACCAGGCCCTGAGCACCATCGCCTGGGAGCACGCTGGCAAGACTCCTTGCCTGACCGTTCAACTGAACACGAGCTTTCTGCGCGCGGCCCGGGCCGGCCAGACGCTTTCGGCACGCGGGACCGTGACACACGGCAGCGGCTCCATGCTGTTTCTCGACGGCAGCATCCACGCCGACGATGTGCTGGTCGCCACGGGTCAGGCCATCATGAAGCGCCTGTCGCCCCGCTGAGCGCCACCGCTCCCCCACTTTTCAATTCGCGCTCCATGCACTTTGCCGTTATTCGAAAAAACCCCTATATTTACGTTTACGTAAACGTCATATAGTAAGCGCTTGGACAATGGAGACATGGACATGAATCTTCCCGGCCTTAACTTCGACCTGGGTTCCGACGTCGAGATGCTGCGCGACGCCGTGCGCGAGTTTGCCCAGGCGGAAATCGCGCCCCGTGCGGCGGAAATCGACGCCAGCGATCAATTCCCCATGGACTTGTGGCGCAAATTCGGCGATCTGGGCGTGCTCGGCATCACTGTCAGCGAAGATTATGGCGGCGCCGACATGGGCTACCTCGCCCACATGGTGGCCATGGAAGAAATTTCCCGTGCCAGCGCCTCGGTCGGGCTGTCCTACGGCGCCCACTCCAATCTCTGCGTCAATCAGATTCACCGCAATGGCACGGAAGAACAGAAGCGGCGCTACCTGCCAGGCCTTATCAGTGGCGAACAGATAGGCGCTCTGGCAATGAGCGAGTCCGGCGCCGGTTCGGACGTCGTCAGCATGAAGCTGCGCGCCGAGAAGAAAGGCGATCGTTATATTCTGAACGGCAGCAAGATGTGGATCACCAACGGCCCGGATGCCGACACCCTGGTGGTCTATGCCAAGACCGACCCCGAGGCCCACCAGCGGGGCATCACCGCCTTCCTCATTGAAAAAGGCTTCAAGGGCTTCTCCATTGCCCAGAAACTCGACAAACTCGGCATGCGTGGCAGCCATACCGGCGAGCTCGTCTTCCAGGATTGTGAGGTCCCCGCAGAAAACGTGCTTGGGGAGGTGAATGGCGGCGTCAAGGTGCTCATGAGCGGGCTGGACTACGAAC
>Ga0172382_10013221_pt1 | contig 10663 bp, 9 predicted proteins | sample Leawel138RmetaG_FD_122245 | JGI IMG/M metagenome (GOLD analysis project Ga0172382, IMG submission 122245) | Leachate microbial communities from a municipal landfill in Southern Ontario, Canada - Leachate well 138R metaG | ecosystem: Engineered > Solid waste > Landfill > Unclassified | place...
GTGCCGTGGGGATGGCTGATCCGCTACATGCACTCCACCGGCGCATCGGCGTTCTTCATCGTCGTCTACCTGCACATGTTCCGCGGGCTGCTCTACGGCTCGTATCGCAAGCCGCGCGAACTGGTCTGGATCTTCGGCTGCATGATCTTCCTCGCGCTGATGGCCGAGGCCTTCTTCGGCTACCTGCTGCCGTGGGGGCAGATGTCGTACTGGGGCGCGCAGGTCATCGTCAACCTGTTCTCGGCCATTCCGTTCATCGGCCCCGAGCTGGCGATCTGGATCCGCGGCGACTACGTCGTCAGCGACGCCACGCTGAACCGCTTCTTCTCGTTCCACGTCATCGCCATCCCGCTGGTGCTGCTCGGGCTCGTCGTCGCGCACATCATGGCGCTGCACGAGGTCGGGTCGAACAACCCCGACGGCATCGAGATCAAGGCGAAGAAGGACGCCAACGGCATCCCGCTCGACGGCATCCCGTTCCATCCGTACTACACGGTGCACGACATCCTCGGGGTCGCCGTGTTCCTGATCGTCTTCTCGGCGATCATGTTCTTCGCGCCCGAGTTCGGCGGCTACTTCCTCGAGTACAACAACTTCATCCCGGCCGACCCGCTGGTCACGCCCGCGCACATCGCGCCGGTGTGGTACTTCACGCCGTTCTACTCGATCCTGCGCGCCACCACCGAAGACTTCCTGCTGTGGTGGATGATCCCCTTCCTCGTCGTCTTCGCGCTGCTCGTGTGGTTCACCGGGCGCTCGGCGCTGAGCCGGCTGATCGTCACCGTCGTCGTCGCCGTGATGATCATCGGCTTCTTCGTCGTCGACGCGAAGTTCTGGGGCGTGGTCGCGATGGGCGCGTCGGTGCTCATCCTCTTCGTGCTGCCCTGGATCGACCAGAGCCCGGTGCGCTCGATGCGCTACCGCCCGGGCTGGCACAAGGCGGTGCTCGCCGCGTTCGCCGTCGTCTTCCTGGTGCTCGGGGCCCTGGGCACGCTGCCGGTGTCGCCGACGAACTCGCTGTTCGCGAAGATCGGCACGCTGCTGTATTTCGCGTTCTTCCTGCTGATGCCGTGGTGGAGCAGCGCCGGCACCTTCAAGCCGGTTCCGGAGCGCGTGACGTTCCACGGGCATTGAGTCGGCGATCCGCACTGGAGCTGCAAAGAAGATGAACCTCGTCACCCGGATCCTCGCAGCGCTCGCCGCGTCGCTCCTGTTCGGCACGGCCTCGGCCGCGGTGGGAAGCTACCCGCTCGATCCCTTCCCGACGGACAAGCTGACCCACGAGCCGTCGCTGCAAAGGGGCGCCAAGCTCTTCGTCAACTACTGCCTGAACTGCCACAGCGCGTCGCTGATGCGCTACAACCGCCTGCGCGACATCGGTCTCACCGACGAGCAGATCCGCGAGTTCCTCGTGCTCGATCCGGAGGGCAAGGTCGGCGACCTGATGACGATCGCGATGCGCCCGGCCGACGCGAAGGCGTGGTTCGGGGCGGTGCCGCCCGACCTCTCCGTCACGGCGCGCGCGCGCTCGTCGGGGGCCGGCTCGGGCGCCGACTGGATCTACACGTATCTGCGCGCCTATTTCCGCGACGACACCCGGCCGCACGGCTGGAACAACGCCCTGTTCGAGGGCGTCGGCATGCCGCACGTGCTGTGGGAGCTGCAGGGTCCGCGCGGCGCCACGCTCCAGGAGATCAAGGAGGTCGAGGACGAAGCCGGCAACGGCAGCGCGTTCGTCCGCACCACGGTGGTCTTCGGCGTCGACGGCACCCGCACCGAGACCACCGAGAAGCTCGACGGTCACAACCTGCACCCGTCGCGGCAGTGGACGCTCGGCGAGGCGCAGGGCGGAAAGCTGTCGCAGGCCGAGTTCGACGCGACGGTCGCCGACCTGACGGCCTTCCTCACCTACGTGTCCGATCCAAGCGCGCGTGCGCGGGTACGCCTGGGCGTCTGGGTGCTGCTGTTCCTTGGCGTTTTCACGGTGTTCGCGTGGATGCTGAACCGCGAATACTGGAAAGACGTCAAGTAGGCGCGACGAGCCGCTGAGCCGGCCGGTTCGGTCGTCACAGGGTGAGCCCGTCCCGGGCTCACCCTGCTGTTTTTCGTATCGGGAGTTCCCGCGATGATGGTGCTGTACTCCGGCACGACCTGTCCGTTCTCGCAACGCTGTCGGTTCGTGCTGTTCGAGAAGGGCATGGACTTCGAGATTCGCGACGTCGATCTCTACAACAAGCCCGAAGACATTTCGATCATGAACCCGTACGGGCAGGTGCCGATCCTGGTCGAGCGCGACCTGATCCTGTACGAGTCGAACATCATCAACGAGTACATCGACGAGCGCTTCCCGCATCCGCAGCTGATGCCGGCCGATCCGGTGATGCGGGCGCGGGCGCGCCTGTTCCTGTTCAACTTCGAGCGCGAGCTGTTCGTGCACGTGCAGCAGCTCGAGCGGCGCGACCAGCAGCGCGACAGCTCGAAGGCGATGGAGAAGGCGCGTTCGCAGATCCGCGACCGGCTCACGCAGCTCACGCCGATCTTCATCAAGAACAAGCACATGCTCGGCGACGATTTCTCGATGCTCGACGTGGCGATCGCCCCGCTGCTGTGGCGGCTCGACCACTACGGCATCGACATGCCGAAGAGCGCCGCGCCGCTGCTGCGCTACGCCGAGCGGCTGTTCTCGCGCCCGGCGTACATCGAGGCGCTCACGCCCTCCGAGAAGGTGATGCGCCGCTGATGGCCGAAGTATCGACGAAGCCGTATCTCGTCCGCGCCATCTACGAGTGGTGCGCGGACAACGGCTACCGGCCGTTCATCGCGGTGGCGGTCGACGAGCGCACGCTCGTCCCACGCGAGTTCGTGCGCAACGGCGAGATCGTGCTGAACATCTCCGCCGAGGCCACCAACCGGCTGCACATCGGCAACGAGCTGCTCGAGTTCGAGGCGCGCTTCGGCGGCGTCGCGCGCCACGTGTCGATCCCGATCGACAACGTCAGCGCGATCTTCGCGCAGGAAACCGGGCACGGCATGGCCTTCGAGGTGCCCGCGCATGCGAGGCACGCCGCGCAGGGCCACGAGGCGGACGAGATGGGCGAGATGGGCGAGGCCGGTGACGGCGCGCCTGCCGAGGCCGCTCCCGAGGCATCGCAGCAATCGCCGGCCGAGGCGGCGCCGCAGGCGGCGAAGCGTGATCGCAGGACGGGTGCGGCCCACGACGAGGCGCCCCCGGCCGCAGAGGCCGAGGAGAAGGGCCGCACGCCGGGCAAGCGGACGGCGGCGAAACGTGCGCGCAAGACCGTGCTGCGGGACGTGAGCGCGCCGGCTTCCGGCGGCGACTCCGTCCCGTCCGCGGCATCCGATGCGAAGCCCGACGCCGATCGCGCAGCGAAGTCGCGTTCGCGCAAACCCGTGATCGCGTCCGTGCCGGACGACGAGGCGCCGGAGAAAAAGGGGGAAGCGTCTCCTTCCCCGGCACCCGGCAAGCGCCCCGACGGCGACGACGACGGTCCGCGCACACCCCCGCGCGGCAGGCCGCGGCTCACACGGGTGAAATAGAGGCGTTGGCGTTCGGCGGTTCCGGCGCTTCCAGGGCGCGACCGCGACCGCTTCCGACCTGCCGATGCGAGGCGCTGCGCTACACTGCCTGCCTTCCCGCCGGCTTAGCTCAGTTGGTAGAGCAACCGCCTTGTAAGCGGTAGGTCGTCCGTTCGAGTCGGACAGCCGGCACCGGACCCCGCTCTGGTATGTCGTGTGAGCAGCGCGAGCAGCTGTTTCGGCTCTAGACCTCGCTATCGAATAAGCAACTCCCAATCCTCGCGAGGCAACGGCCGGCGATAGGGCCCAATGGGAAAAATCTCCCATTCTTGATTCGCTTCGAGAATAACGGGTCCTTCGGGAGTCAAGGCGATGTCCCACGCCAAGCTTCGAAGTCGAGGAAATGCCCGTGCTCCCTCGTGAGCAAGTTGGATCGCCTGCTGCCAGTCGGGAAGTGCGAAGAGCAGGTCCTTCCCGGTATCCGGATGGTGCGTGACGGCCCGCAAGCCGATCTGAAAGGGCGGTTTCATCAGGACTTTGGTGATCTGCCCCGTTTCGATTTCCACGTCTGCGACCATGTTTCCGGTCTCGCCGTTGGCAAAGTTGTCGACGTCGATGCCTCGGCGGACGATCTTGAAACGGGTGAAGAGAACGTGGGGGCGATTGTCGGAATCCAGGAACGTCACGATTCGAGCCGATTGAACTGCCTTGCTGCCGCTGATTGCTTCCAAGGATGGATGCGGAAGCACTCGGCGCTGCACGATGAAGTCGTCCGGCGGCTCCTCGTTTTCAAGCACCGCCCGTAATGATTCCGCATCCATGGACTTTCCACCGACGAGGAATACGGGGCCTGCTTTCTCGAAGAAGCGAATTCCCTTGCCTTTCATGCCCCATGCCGGCTTCGCGACGAACGATCCGTCGGGCAGCGAGCCGATGTCGATGCGTGGCGTTTGGGGGTCGGTTTGTCTATGGGTCGGCGCGAACGCCGAGATCACGCCGAACGTTTCCGGGATCGCGAGTCGGGCCTCGAGACAGATGCGGTAGAACCGCGCCTTGTCATTCACGCTGGCCAAGTCTTCGCGCGCGTTGACGCGCGCTCGGAGACGCGAAGACGCTTCGCGACTCATGTAGCTTCCTAGCGTATCCTCAGGCAACGCAGGGTCGGTCAAGCCCCAGAACAGCGCGTCGTTCAGCGAGAACAGCCATTCATCGTGTAAGCGCCTGAAGCGCTTCACTTGAAAGTAGAGGCTGGTGTCGTATTGCCTGGCTGCTTTGGACAGCCTCCTGACTGCCGTTAGGAGTTTCGGGAGTCGCGCATCGCTATCCTGGCCCCCCGCGCGATCGCAGCCATTTCCACGCCTCCGGCTCCTGGTCGATGGGTGCTTGGCACGCGGAGCAGGGAGCCGCATGCGCCCGTATGGGTGATCCGCATCGGGGACACCGAAGCTCGTTTTCATTGCTTCCGCAATTGGGCCGAGGCTCCGAGCTGTCGTCGGTATGGCGTCGGAAGACACGGATGGCGACTAATGCACCTGCCGATGCGACGCCCAACACCCAATACCACTCGGTGGCAACGGAAAGCATTTCCCCTTTCTGGCTTTTGGATGGACCTCGGGATTTTCTCCGTTGCACAGGCTCACCGAGTGCAACCAAGTCACATCGAGACAGATCGGACGTGTGAGGTTTTGCACGGTTCTGGCACCATGGGCGAGTCGGTTGGTGGCTGCAGGGGCCTGACGCGTCGACCGCTGGTTGGATCCGAGAAGGACGCCGTGGTCGTCGAGCGACGCTCGCGTCGCAAGCGCGCGGGTCGCTTCTTCCCGCCGGCATAGCAGAATGCCGGGTCGTGCCGCACGAACTTCCGTGCGACCGTTCGATCCGGCATGCAGTCCAGGAACCACACCGCCAGCGACGTCCCCGCCCGCCTCGATCGCCTGCCCTGGTCGCGCTGGCACTGGCGCGTCGTCCTCGCGCTCGGCATCGCGTGGACGCTCGACGGACTCGAGGTCACGCTGGTCGGCTCGATCGGCGCCGTGCTCGAGCGTCCCGACACGCTCGGGCTGTCGGCCGTGCAGATCGGCTGGGCGGGCTCGCTGTACATCGCCGGGGCGGTGCTCGGCGCGTTGCTCTTCGGCCGGCTGACCGACCGGCTCGGGCGCAAGAAGCTCTTCCTGATCACGCTCGCCGTGTACATGGTCGCGACGCTGGCGACGGCGTTCTCGTGGAGCTACGGCTTCTTCGCGCTGTGCCGCTTCTTCACCGGCGTGGGCATCGGCGGCGAGTACGCGGCGATCAACGCGGCGATCGACGAGCTGATTCCGGCGCGGATGCGGGGCCGGGTCAGTCTGGCGATCAACGGAACGTTCTGGATCGGGGCGGCGCTCGGCGCGGGCCTCAGCCTCGTGCTGCTCGATCCGGCGGTGCTGGGTCCCGAGTGGGGATGGCGCGCCGCCTTCGGCGCCGGCGCGCTGCTCACCGTGGCGATCCTGCTCGTGCGCCGGAACGTGCCGGAGAGTCCGCGCTGGCTGATCGCGCACGGACGAGCCGACGAGGCGCGACGCATCATGGAGCGCATCGAGGCGGACTGCCTCGCGCAGCACGGCGCGCTGCCGGCTCCCTCGCGCCGCCCGGTCGTGTTCGCGCGCCACGGTGCCGCGACGCTCGCGCAGATCGCCGGCGTGCTGCTGCAGCGCTATCGCGGTCGCACCGTCGTCGCGCTGGCGATGATGCTCGCGCAGGCCTTCTTCTACAACGCGATCTTCTTCACTTACGCGCTGGTGCTCACGCACTACTACGGCGTCCCCGACGTGCGCGTCGCGCTCTACATCTTCCCCTTCGCGCTCGGCAACGTGCTCGGGCCGCTGCTGCTCGGACCGCTGTTCGACGCCGTCGGCCGGCGCACGATGATCGGCAGCACCTACGTGCTTTCCGGCCTCGGCCTCGTGCTCACCGGATGGGCGTTCATGCAGGGCTGGCTCGACGCGCGCAGCCAGGCGCTGTGCTGGTCGGCCGTCTTCTTCCTCGCGTCGGCGGCAGCGAGCTCCGCGTATCTCACGGTGAGCGAGGTCTTCCCGCTCGAGATGCGCGGACTGGCGATCTCGATCTTCTATGCCGTCGGCACCGGCGCCGGAGGTTTCGTCGCGCCCGCGCTGTTCGGGCTGCTGATCCAGACCGGCAGCCGCGATGCCGTCGCCGGCGGGTACGCGATCGGTGCGGTCCTGATGATCGTCGCCGGACTGCTCGCGTGGCGCTTTGGCGTCGACGCCGAGCGCAAGCCGCTCGAGGCGGTGGCGACGCCGCTTGGCGCGGTGGACGACGGTTCCGCGTCGGCCGCCGCCGCGTCGCCGGAACGGACGCGCGGTCGCTGAGCTTCGGGTGCACGCGCGGTCGCTGAGCTTCGGACGGACGCGAGCGGAACGCTTCCGCGGCGCAAGACCGTTCCCGGCGTGCGAAACCGACGCGCGGCACGCCGGCATCCCCGCGTCGTGCGGCGGTGCGCGAACCCTGTGCTAGTCTGCCCGCGCCCCTTCCCCGAGTGCGCCTGCCGATCGAATGCCCCGCAGCGGCGTCTGCCGGTACGAGTACACCCACGCGGGCAGCCGGCTGCGGCTGTCCGGCAGCTGGCGCATTCCGGCATTGCGCGAGATCGCCGCTTCGCTGGCGGGCTGCGTTCCGCGCAGCGGGATCGCCTCGCCCGTCGTCGTCGACGGGTCCGAGCTGGAGGCCATCGACACCTCGGGCGCACTCGTCCTGTGGCAGCGCCTGACGAGCGCGGGCGCCGATCCCGCCGCGGTCGAGCTGACGGGTTTCGCCGGCGCAGCGCGGGATCGTCGAGCTCGTCCGTGCGCGTCTCGACGAAGTGATCGAGAGGCCCGCGAGCGACGACGAAGGCGCCGCGCGAGGCGCCGACGCCGCCCGTGCGCCGGCGGTCGCGCAGGTCGCGTCCGGACGTCCTCCTCCCGCCGACCCCGTGCGCGCCGTGGGCGAGGCCGTGCTCACGTCGTGGCGGCTCGTTCTCGGCAGCGTCGAATGGCTCGGCCGCATCGTCGTCGCGCTGGCGCAGGTCGCAGGGCGTCCGGCGCGCCTGCGCGTGCGCGAGCTGTTCGTGCAGCTCGCGCAGGTCTGCGTCTCGGCGATCCCGGTGGTCGCGCTCGTCTCTTTCCTGATCGGACTGGTCGTCGCTTACCTGCTGGGCCTGCAGGCGACGCAGTACGGGGCGAGCATCTTCGTCGTCGACGGCGTCGCGCTCGGTCTCACGCGCGAGTTCTCGCCGCTGATCGTCTCGGTGATCCTCGCCGGCCGTTCCGGCGCGGCTTTCGCGGCGCAGCTCGGAACGATGCGACTCACCGAGGAGATCGATGCGATCCGCACGCTCGGGCTCTCGGTGGAGCAGGTGCTGCTGGTGCCGCGCGTGCTCGCGCTCGTGCTGGCGCTGCCGCTGCTGGTTTTCGTCGGCGACGTGGTGGGCCTGCTCGGCGCGATGACGATCGCCGACCAGATGCTCGGCATCGGTGCCGGGCAGTTCCTCGAACGCCTGCGCTACGCGCTCGCGCCCACGCACCTGGTCATCGGTCTGGTCAAGGCGCCGGTCTTCGCGTTCGCGATCGCGGTGATCGGATGCCGGATGGGGATGACCGTGAGTCGCGACGCGCGCTCGATCGGTCGCAACACGACCTCCACCGTCGTGCAGTCGATCGTCGTCGTCATCGTGCTCGACGCGCTGTTCGCCGTGCTGCTGCAGGCGCTCGGGCTGTGAGCGACTCGCCTGCGCGCGTACCCGAAGCGGGCGTGCCCGCCGCCGAAGACGACGCGGTGATCGAAGTCGAGGCGCTGCAGACTCACTTCGGCGAGCAGGTCGTGCACGAGTGCATCGACCTGCGCGTACGGCGCGGAGACCTGGTCGCGCTGGTGGCGGAAGCGGCAGCGGGAAGTCGGTGCTGCTGCGCGAGATCATCGGCCTGCATCGACCGAGCGCGGGATGCGTGCGGCTGCTCGGAACCGACGTCTGGGACGCGGCCGACGCCGAGCTCGAGACGCTGCGCCGGCGCATCGGCGTGATGTTCCAGGACGGCGCCCTGTTCTCCTCGCTCGACGTCGCCGGCAACGTCGCCACGCCGATGCGCGAGCAGGGCGGGGTGCCCGAGGAGTGGATCGCGCCGCTCGTGCGCCTGCGGCTGTCGATGGCGGGGCTGCCGCCGGAGGCGGCGACGAAGATGCCGGCCGAGCTCTCGGGCGGCATGCGCAAGCGCGCGGCGATCGCGCGCGCGCTCGCGCTCGAGCCCGAGGTGCTGTTCCTCGACGAGCCGACCTCGGGACTCGACCCGGTGACGGCGCGCACGCTCGACGCGCTGCTCGCGTCGCTGAATCGCGATCTCGGCATCACGATCGTGCTCGTCACGCACGACATCGACACGCTGCTGACGATCGCGCGCCGCATGGTGGTGCTGCGCGCCGGGCGCATCGTCGCCGACGGGGCGCCGGAGGAAGTCTCCCGCGTGGACGACGAATGGATCCGCGCCTGGTTCGGCAGCCGTAGAATGGCTCCGCCCCTGCAGCGGAGCGCACCGGATGGAGCCTGAGTCCCGATACACCTTCGTCGGCGCCGTCGTGCTCGCACTCGTCGCGATCACCATTCTCGGCTACCTCTGGCTCGCCGGCGTCGGCTCGGCCGAGAGCTTCCGCTACTACATGATCCACTTCGAGAAGCAGTCGCTCGAGGGCCTGCAGATCGGCAGCGACGTGAACATGCGCGGCGTGAAGGTCGGCCGCGTCCAGGAATATTCGATCTCGCGCGACAACATCAACCGCGTCGACGTCGTCGTGCGCGTCGAGCGCGAGACGCCGGTGAGCGTGAACACGCGCGCGGTTGTCGGCCGCAACCTGCTGACGGGCGTCGCGCGCATCGATCTCGACACGCCCGGCGTGCCGGGACCGGAGCTCGCAGCGGTGCCGGAAGGCGAACGCTATCCGGTGATTCCCGAAGGCACCTCCGATCTCGAGGCGATCGCCGGCGCGATGAGCCGGCTGGCGGTGAGCGGCGAGGCGGCGCTCGACAGCGTCCAGGCGCTGCTCGACGAGCAGAATCGCGAGCAGCTGATCGGCGCCGTCGTCGCGGTGCGCGAGCTCGCCGAGGGAATCGATGCGCGGCTCGCGCACGTCGACCGGGCGATCGACGGCATCGCGCAGACCGCCTCGTCGATCCAGGAGGCGAGCCGGCGCGTCTCCGACTCGCTGGCGCGCTTCACCGCCGAGGGGACGTCGGTCGTGCGCGAGCTCGGCCCCCTGGTGCAGCAGGGCAGGTCCGCGCTGGACGCGATCACCCGTTCGGCGCGCGCGCTCGAACGGGCGACCGGCGAGATGGCGAAGGGGCTCGCGTCGGCCACCGACAGCGGAGCGCTCGAGCTGCAGGCCACCGCACGCGAGCTGCGCCGCGGTGCCGAGCAGCTGTCGCGCGCCGTCGAGCGCCTGCGCGACCCGCGCGCCGCGCTGCTCGGACCGTCGCCGGAGCAGCTCGGCCCCGGGGAGCAGATGCCGTGAGCATGCGGCGTCGGCCGGCGCGCCGCCGCATGCTGCGTCTTGCCTGCGTCGCACCGTTCGCCGTCGCGACAGGCTGCGTGAGCATCGGTTCCGAGACGCCGATGATCGTCAGCTACGAGCTGCGCGACCTCGGCGAGCCGAAGCCGCCGGCGGCAAGACCGCTCGACCGCGTCGTGCTCGTCGCCTGGTCGGCCGCGAGCGTCTTCTACGATTCGACGTCGATCGCCTACAGCCGCACGCCGGGCGCGCTCGCGAACTACCAGTTCGCCGCCTGGAGCGAGCGCCCCGCGGAGCAGATCGGCCGTCTCTTCCTGCGCCGGCTCGCCGGCACCGGCGTCTTCCGCGATGTCGCGCCCGTCTCCGGCATCGTGCAGGGCGACTGGCTCCTCGAGCTGCAGCTCGAGGAGATGCTGCACGACGATGCGGCGCCGCCGGGCGTCGCACGCGTCGCGGTCTTCGCGCGGATCGTCGACCGGTCTGCGCGCAGCACGATCGACACGCGACACTTCCGCGAGGAGGAGCCGTTGCAGGTCGAATCGGCCGCCGGCGCGGCAAAGGCCTTCGACGCGGCCGTCACGCGCCTGCTCGA
>Ga0172382_10013224_pt1 | contig 10661 bp, 9 predicted proteins | sample Leawel138RmetaG_FD_122245 | JGI IMG/M metagenome (GOLD analysis project Ga0172382, IMG submission 122245) | Leachate microbial communities from a municipal landfill in Southern Ontario, Canada - Leachate well 138R metaG | ecosystem: Engineered > Solid waste > Landfill > Unclassified | place...
CGACTTCCTCGGGATGGCTCGGGGATGCGGGAGGTGAAGATTCTGCCTCCGTTAGTGGCCGGGGGTGGCTGGGAGACGGTCCGAGCAATGGCGGTCCTCGTCCCCCCTCCGGCGGAGGTGGTTGGCTCGGGGACGGAGCCGATACTGGCCCCAGCATGACCCAGATGGTGGATCACGCGATCAGCGCCGAAGACGTCGATGACTTCGTCGACGATAGCTGGGTTGATGAAGAGATCCGAGACAACGATTTCGACGACCTCGACATCCCCGAATATGCCCCTCCGGCTCCCGAGGTCGGCAGCGTCTTTCTCAAAATGCTGCTGGTGGCTGTTCTGGTCTTGCTGGTGGGTGGTGGGATCCTATTTGCAAAGAATGAAACAAAGACCCCCGAGCAGATCGCGGCTGAAGAGACCGCCAAACGATTAGATTTTGGCCGGGCTACCATGGCGGCGGGCCAGAAGGATCTTGAAAGCGGAAAGCCCGGTCTTGCCGTTCCTCAGTTTCAAGAGGCTCTAGTCGCGCTCTCCGAGGGCAAAGCTCCCCAGGACGAGATTTATCAAACCGAGATCCTGCTGGGTCGTGCGCTGATGGGGGATGGCGATTATAAAGTCGCCTACAAACATTGGGTGAGCTTGAAAGAGAGCGGCCAAGAAAAGTACAAAGCAGAAGCGCTGGCAGGTATCCAGGAGACCAGCAAGCAGTTGCGGATCGAAGCCAACGGATACCTCGCTGAAGCCAAAAAATACGCGGCCAAAGATGAGATCACTTCGGTCAAGCGCCTGTCCAGAGATGCCCTCGAATTGTACAAAAATTATGGTGGCAGTCGCCAGCAAATGGGTGATGCCCATGGTGTCATCGGACGCGGGCATCTCAACGGTCGAGAGTACGCTCAGGCTAGAGATGAACTGAAGAAGGCGATCGCACTCGGTCCGAGCCTCGGGTACCAGAAGTACTTGAAGGAGGTCAATGCAGCCCTGACGCCCACCGACTACATTCCCCCGATGCAGGTCCGCCAACAACCGGCGGTCTCTCGTCCAGCAGCGACCAGACCAACCTTCGATCTGGGCGCCCCGGACTATCAGCGCAGCTCTGGAAGCGGTGGCGGGTCGCGTCGCTCCAGCAGTGGAGGCTCCAGCGACGTCAGTGCTCCTACTCAGTCGGCTCCACCACGAATGAAAGAGATTCCGGCCCATCGTTCCACTAACAATCGTAGCTCGAGCGGAAGAATTGGAGAAAAAGGCGTTCTAAAAGGCTACTAAAAAGCTGTTTTGTTTCCGGTCAGCCTTCTAGACCACTCCGGAGGCCTGTTCAGAAGGAAGCGTGAACCCCAAGCGCGATAGAGACACGAAGAGTTTTTATCAAGGAACACAAAACAATGAAACAACCTACTTTTCTGTGCCTGGCGAGCTATTACAAGGGAGCGCCCTTCTTGAAGGCCTGTCACGAACTTGGAATCCGAACGCTGTTGCTCACCCTGGATTCGCTGAAAGAGAAAGATTGGCCGTGGGAATGCGTGGATGAGCGCTTTTTTATGTCGGACCTCTATAAGCAGCCCGATGTCACTCACGCAGTGAGTTACCTCGCCAGGGATCGTCGGATCGATCGCATCATCCCCCTGGACGACTTCGACGTGGAAACGGCGGCCTCCCTGCGGGAGCACCTCAGGTGCCCCGGGATGGGCGATACCACTGCCCGCTACTTCCGCGACAAACTGGCGATGCGGGTTCAGGCTCGCGATTGTGGAATCAAGGTGCCCGATTTTGTGGGAATCCTGAACTATGAGCAGGTCGACGAATACGCCCGCTCGGTGGCTCCCCCCTGGGTTCTAAAACCCCGTTCTGAAGCCGGTGCGGTGGGCATCAAGAAGGTGCAGTCCGCCGACGAACTTTGGAAGTATATCCACGCTCTGGGTGATAAACAGAGCTACTACTTGGCCGAAAAGTATGTTAAGGGCGACGTCTTTCACGTAGACTCCGTGGTCTATGACAAGAAGGTTCTCTTCGGCCGGGCTCACCGCTACGGAGTGCCCCCTTTCGACGTGTGGAACCATGGTGGCGTCTTCTCCAGTCAAAGCCTTGACCTAAAGTCGGACCTCAGCAAGCGGCTCTTGAAACTCAACGAGCAGATGGTAGAGGCCATGGGACTGGTTCGAGGAGTAACCCACACGGAGTTTATCCAGGGCGAAGACGGTGAACTCTACTTCCTGGAGAAAGCGGCTCGGGTGGGTGGAGCCAACATCGACAAATTGGTGGTTGCTTCCAGCGATGTCGATCTATGGAAAGAGTGGGCCCGACTGGAACTCGCTAATCTTCATAAAGAGCCTTACAAGATGGGCAAGACCAGAAAGGACAACGCTGGACTGTTGGTTTGCCTTTCCAAAGAAAAGAACCCAGATCTCAGCGGCTTCAACGACCCTGAGATCATGTGGAAAGAGGGCAAAGATCATCACGCCAGTATCCTGGTTCGCGCCAAGAGTCCCGAACGGGTTTCAGAACTGGTCGAGGAGTACACTCACAGACTTCAAGAGCAGGTCCTGGCCGTCGCTCCCCCTACCGAACAGGTTGTCCATTAAAGCCGTTATCCCCGGAGAGGGTAATCATGTTACACGCTGACGTTTGCCTGGAGTCGATAGCTTATCATCTTCCTCAGGAAGTCATGAGCATGGAGGAAACGTTCGACCAGTTGGAGCCCCTGCTGGAAAGACTGCGCATCCCTCCCAGTGGCGTTCTGAGTGCTTCCGGTGTCGAGGAACGCAGGTTCTGGCCCCGGGGCACCAGCATCGCGGAGGTAGCCGCCCAGGCGGGTGCAAAGGCTCTCCAGGCATCGGGCTTGGAGGCCTCGGAGATCGGTTGCGTGGTCAGCACTTCGGTTTGCAAGGACTACATCGAGCCGTCCATGGCGAGCCTGGTGCACGGGCGTCTGGGTCTGCCCTCGAAGTGCCTCAACTTTGACATCGGAAACGCTTGCCTGGCCTTTCTCAACGGAATGTCGGTGCTGGCCGACATGATCGAGCAGGGTCGTTTCAAGGCAGCCCTGATCGTGGACGCGGAGTCGTCCCGGGAGGTCATCGAACACACCATCGCTCGGCTGCTGTCGGACTCCACCTCGGTGGACGACTTCCGAGACAACTTCGCCGCCCTGACTCTGGGTTCGGGAGCGGTCGCCGCGGTCTTGACTCACAGCAGCATATCCAAGACTGGCCATCGCGTCACCGGCCACGTGGCCCTGGCCGATACCCGGCACTCGGATCTCTGCTTGGGTCAACCCACGGAGATGATCGTGCATGCACGGCCTCTCATGCAAGCTGGAGTCGATCTGGCCCGGCGGACCTGGACCGAGGCCGAAAACGAGTTCGGGTGGCGCCCCGACGACGTCAACCTCTTTGTTTGCCACCAGGTCGGTAAGCGCCACCATGAGTTCCTCTTTGAAAGCCTGGGACTGGATGCCGGTAGAGCCTATATTACTTATCCCTTCCTGGGCAACGTGGGTCCAGCCTCGGTGCCTCTCACCCTGGCCCTGGCCCTGGAAAGAGGACGGCTCCGCCAGGGCGATCGAGTCGCCCTGATGGGTATCGGCAGCGGACTCAACTGTTCTATGATGGAACTTCAATGGTAGGGCGGTGGAGCTAGAGTACGACTCGATATCGCATCTGGTACGCTCGGTTCGGGTGGAGCCGGACTTTATCGATATCGAGTTTTGTAGCGACTGCGGAGAGTATGAAGACGTGGTCACCGTCTCCCGCGACGCGAGCGCGCAAAAACCCGCCGTGGAGCGGTCGCTCGGAGTCTGGGTGCGCTCGCGAATTCGAGGCCTGCTCGGCCAGGTGGAACGCCAGGATTCCCTGAGTCCGGCTGAAAAAGCCAGTCTGACCTGTCTTGCCTTTGAGCAGATTCGGCCGCGCTTGAAGCTGGTCAACGGTCGCTGGGTTAGGGCCCAGAGGGAGCAGCACCCGGGGGAGTACTTCGACCGGCAACTACGAGCCAACCCCATCGTCCACAGTTACGACGTTGAGGTTCTGGTCCGGGTCTTGCTAGAAGTTTCCCGTTCCGACTCAGAACTCCGTAGTGAAGAGAAGGTCTTTCTGGAAGAGATCGTCTCCGACGCAGCGACCATCGACCGCCTCTCCCGGGCCCCTCGTATCACGGTTGCAGAATTGGCCGAAGCCTCCAGCGTGGCTGTCAAAGAGACCATTTTGATGCTGGCCTGGGCCATGGCTTACGCCGATGGGAAGTTGGACTACGAGGAACTCCTGCACCTGAATCAGCTCTGTCGCGGGTTCATGTTGCCGGAAAAGCGAGTGCGAGAGCTGCAGATGGCAGCCAAGCTCTTCCTGTTGGATCGGCACTTCCAGAATCTGAAAGAAACGGTATCCGGTCAGGCCCTTCGAGACAGTTTCGAGGTGAAGGCTCAGGAATGGGGCCTTGACGATCAGCAGTTACAGATCTTGCGCAGTTGGTACCCGGACCAGTTGACTGCCGAAAGTTAACATGTTTTTTACATCTTTTACAAAATGTTCTCTAATAATCGACCGCTAGATTTGGTATGCTAGGGGCATAATTGCAGAGAAGGTGATCGGTTTGGCAACAATAGGGTTTTTTCCACAAAGTAATTTCCAGTTTCCAGGATTCGGGGGTGTCGGTGGGTTCGGGTCACCTGCCGTCGCGCCGCCTTCGAGCTTTGCAGCCCAGACCAGCTTCTTATCCCAGGTTCTTGTTACCAGCGCCAGTCTCTTTTCCGGCTGGGGGAGCTTCGGTGGGGGATTCAGTGGCGGGTTTGGTGGGGGCGGCTTCGGACCGTTCTTCAACCCCGGCTTTAATACAAATTTCCAGAATCCCGGTTTCAATATGAATTTCCCGAACCCCGGATTTAATACCAACTTCGTAAACCCCGGCTTCAATAACCTGATTTTTGCTCCCGGGATCAACTCGGCTTTCCCTCAACACCCCGGTTTCACCAGTGCTGGTTTTAGCAATCCCGGATTCGGAGGTTTTGGAGGCTTTGGAGATGCCAACCCCGGATTTGGCTTCGGCGGAGTGGGGCATCCCGGAATCGGCAACGACCCGCTTCCCATTCATCTCTTGATGGATGGAATTCCACCCATTCCCATGTTCTAGATTTATCTTGACAAGCCCGACCTGTTGTCGTAACATCTGCGGGTCGAGGGGCTATAGCTCAGCTGGGAGAGCGCTTGCATGGCATGCAAGAGGTCGGCGGTTCGATCCCGCCTAGCTCCACCAAATTTTTAGAGAAAGGGAGATTCCACTCCCTTTTTTCTTTTTTTTAAAGGTTTGGCGCTCCAGGAGAGGAACTCAAGGTCACCCCAAGAAGGGGTTGCCACGAGCGAATCAAAACTGTTCTCGCTACTGCAATTTAGAAGGTCGGTTTACGAAATATGGCATTTCGCCCTTGTCGTTTCAGAAGTTCGGTGCTGGGAGTGTTTCAGTGTGAAAAACACATGTTTCAACACTCATTCCCGGAGATCTATAATGAGCTGTATGAGTTCTGCCTGGTCAACGTTCCAGACCGTTTCTGTTCCTATGTAGACTTCGGGTTCTCTCTCGAGGGGGAGCACCCCAGGATCTTTATAAACTGCACTCACCCTTATCAGTCTCGACCGCTAGAGAGTTTTCGAGATTGCATCGAAGAGTGTGATTTTCACGATAAAGAGGGCGAGTCGCTCGGCTAGCCGGGTTTCGACTCAGAACATTATACGAGTAAGTTTCATCCTTGACCGTAACGAGAGATCCAGCGCTAGCACCCTTTGTGTCCCGAAGCGAGTACTTCGGTTGCTTAGTCTTTGATCGAAAAAATAGCGACTACATCGCCTTCGATCACGAAGCTTCAGAGATTTTCCAGGCCTCCCTGACAAAAAGTTTGGATGAGATCTACCAGGGCCTGGCCGACTCCACGACCCGACAATCTTTCGATACTTTTATCCAGTTGTGCTCCTCGATCGGGCTGTTTGAAAACGGCGTCTTTCAAGGAGCTGCCGTCAATAATGCTCAGGACGGTCTCAATATCTTGACCGCCCCCATCGAAGTCCATTTCCAACCCACCCGCTACTCCAACCTGGAGCAGAAGCATTGCTGGGCGGGATCCGGCGAACCGCGTCCCCGAGAATTGACCATCCTCGAGGTGAAAAATATGCTGGATCAAATGGCGGATATGGGGGTCTTTAAGCTGCGGATGGACGGGGGAGAGCCTCTGGGCCGAGGGGACTGTTTCGATATCATCGCCTACGCCAACTCCAAAGGCATCAAGGTGTCCCTCGCGACCAACGCGACCATGGCGACGAAAGCCGTGGCGGCAAGGCTCGGCGAACTTGATATCTCCGAGATCGAGGTCTCTCTGGACGCCTCCAGTGAAAAGGGCTACGACTACATCGCCGGGGTTCGAGCCTACCGCAAGGCTATGCGGGGGATCAATAACTTGAAGGAGTCCGTCGACGCACCTCTCTATTTTATGTCTACCATCCAGCGGGACAACCTCACCGAGATCCCTGCCCTGGTAAAGCAAGCGGAGAAGCACAACGTCGACCGGATCGTTTTTCATGCCGTGGTACCCGCTGGCCGAGCCCGGGAAAACCCCAAAATTTTATTGACCGTGGAAGAGATCAACAACGCCCTCGACCTGGCCCGAAGGATCGGCCAGACCAGTCGGGTGAAGATCGAAACGCCGGGCAAGATCCCGCCTCCTTACGGTCAGAAGCGTCTCTTTGAGGGCTTTGGGTCGGAAGAGGGGCAGGTCTACTGCTATGTAGCCTCAGACGGTACGGTCGCTCCCTCGGGATTGCTGATCGACAGCATGCCGGGCGGCAACATCAGAGAGACCAGTCTCAAGGATATTTGGCAAAAGTCTACAGCCTTTCGAAATATTCGTTCGGCTCCAGGGAATCCGGTCTGCAATAGTTGCGACTACTTTCGCTCTTGCCGGGGTGGTTCGCGGGCCCGGACCTATGCCGTTCTGGGGAGCTTGACCGAGCCAGATCCGGTCTGTAGCATCGCCTACGAGGCCGGTCGTTGAGCCAGTCGTTTGAGCTGACCCCGCGTACCTCTTCACGACTGGAGCTTCTAAACTGCCCTGGTTGCGATACCCCCCAGGAGGCCGCTGAATTGGGCTTGAACGAGGAGACCGTTTGCAGCCAGTGCGGGGTAACCCTGTTGCTCGTTCGGATCGACGGAGTGTTGATGTTTCTGCGTGACGGCTGGACCTAGGCTCCTAACCCCCGAAGCGTAGGACAACCCTACCAGGTGTCGAACCCCGGGAAAAGATGCTCGGCTCTCCAGCAAATCGCCCGCTAATTTATTTCCGATGGTTGATCTATTCGATCTTCTTGCTCTCGGCTATGGTCGTTCCGTATCTGGTTCGCGCGCAAACGGTAGACGTGTTGCGATGCTTGTGGGTGGCGGGCGCGGTTGCCATCTTCCTGGTCCTCTACCAACTCACCAATCTCGAAAACACCGAACGACTGACCTTCCAGCGACTGGGCCTGATGATTGGAGAGACGGCCCTGGCGGTTCTCATTGTCGGGTTGTTTGGGGGAGCCACCGGACCGTTCGCGTGCCTGACCCTGCTCGCCCCGCTGTTGATCTCCATCGAGCATGATTGGAAGTACGGCGTAGCCAGCGGGGTGACCGTCGGAGCCTTTCTGCTGCTTCAGGGAGGCCTGCTGCAGCAGCAGATCATCCTGGCCGAACTGGCTGTAGTCCTACCACTCGGAGTGCTGGCCCTAAAGCAGTCTGAGGTGCTAAATCGCGGCCTCCACGAGGAGCAGGACTACAGCAAACTGGATAAAGCTTATCAGATCGCCCGACGAGAAACCAACAAACGTCAGGCTCACGAGGAAGAACTCCACAAGGAGAAGCGACGCTTCGAAGGGTTGGTCATCGTGGCTCAGGGACTGGCTCAAGAGCGAGAGCAGGAAAAGCTTCTCTCCCGCATCGTGGAGGTAGCGTGCGACCAACTCGCCGCCCGGCACGCCGTGGTCTTGCTGCTCAAGGACGGTACCCTTTCAGCCCGGGCCGAGGTGGGTCTCACCGAACCCATGGTGCGAATCCTCGAGAACTGCGTAGACCTGGAGCTATTAAAATCTCTCTCAGAATCTGGTCGACCCCTGATGTTCGGGTCGGGGGACCCGGTCCTGGAAGACCCGGCCAACGCCCGGTTGCTGCAAAAATTTTCTCGCTTGATCGATCCCCAGATTCGGCGGAGTCCCACCGAAATCCTAATCCGGCAACTCGTAGGGGTGCCCCTGGCCACCGCCCAGGACTCCCAGGCTTTCGGCCTCCTGCTGGTCTTTAATCACAACCTGGAGCAGGCTTTCACCGACGCCGAGGCCCGCTATCTGTCGGTGCTTTGCACCAACGCCGCGATCGCTCTGAAGAACATCCTCTTCACGGTTCAACTGGAGCGTTCACACTGGGAACTCATTCAGGCGCTGGCCCAGGCCATCGAGGCCAAAGACAGTTATACCTCCAACCACGTGGGCCGGGTCCGCGACCTGTCCGTGGAGATCGCCCGCACCATCGGACTGAATCGGGAGCAGACCCGGGTCCTGGCCATCGCTGCAACCCTTCACGACGTGGGCAAGATCTCTACTCCCGATCGGGTCTTGCTCAAGCCCGGTCCCCTTACCGATGAAGAGTATGAAATCATGAAGCAGCACGCGGCCAACGGAGCCCAGATCCTCCGGGGGATCCGCTCTCTACCCGAAGGTGTCGAACCCATGGTGCGACATCACCACGAAAGGTTTGACGGTCGGGGCTATCCGGATGGGAAAACCGGCAAAGACACCCCCCTGGGAGCCCAGATCATCGCCATCGCCGACTGCTTCGACGCCATGACGTATGACCGCCCTTACCGCAAAGGCTTCCCCAAGGCAGAAGCTCTCAAGAAGATGGAACTGGGGTGCGGCACCCAGTTTAATCCCAAACTCCTGTGCGCCTTCTTCGCTCTCCAGGGCTACATACCCAGGACCGAACCGACCGCTATCGACACCTACAACGCCATCATCAACAAGCTGCATCTAGGGGGCAGAGTCGGGGATTCCAATGAAACGATGGTAAATACTCCCCAATCGACAGGGGCTAACCGCTCCGGACCAGAACAGAAAGCAAAACCTCTGCTAATGGAGCGGAACTAGGACTCACGTGGCTTACAAATCAACCGTCCCCAAGGAAATCACTGAGGCTTTTAAGGCCGGTCAATCATTCTTACTGGTAGCTCATATGGGCCTGGATGGAGACCATCTCGGATCCATGCTCACCCTGGCTCGAGCCCTGCGGCAGATCGGAAAGAAAGTTCGTTGCTATTTGCCGGAAGTCGTGCCGGAGGCATACGAGTTTTTGCCGGACCTGGAACTGCTGGACAAGTCCCTCTCCGCTGAGCTTCCCGACACCCTGGTGACCCTGGAATGCCCGGACGTTCAACGACTGCCGCACGGTATCGATATTCCCGCTTTCCAGGCTAAAGGGATCAAGGTGATCAACCTGGATCACCACCCGGACAACGAAAACTACGGCGACGTTCTTTGGATCGAACCGGAAGCTGCGGCCCTCGGAGAGATGATCTTCGACCTCCTGATCGAGCTGGGAGTTTCTCTAGACCGGGAGATGGCCCTGGGGATCTACACCGCGATCCTGACCGACACCGGCTCGTTTCAATACTCTCGAGTGACCACACACACCCATCTGCGGCTGGCTGAAGTCATGAAATTCGACCTGCCCACCGACGATATCTCCAGACGGCTTTTCAAGGAAGCGCGCCCCAACGTGGTGCAACTCCTGGGTTCCGTACTTTCCCGAGTGACCCTGACCGGCGACGGACGCCTGGCCTACGCGGAGCTTCCGCTGTCTGAACTGCAAGAGCTTCAGGTGGACGATAGTGAAACCCGATTTTTTATCGACGACATCGACCGCGTGAAAGGCCCGGAAGTCGTAGCCATCTTCCGGGAGATGTCCAATTCCCGGGTCAAAGTGAGTCTGCGCTCTCGCCGAGCGGCTATCAATGGAGTGGCCGCTCGATTCGGTGGGGGAGGGCACGCCAAGGCCGCAGGCTGTGTAGTGAGTGGCTCCTTGAGCGCCGTTCGAGAGCAGGTTGTATCAGCCGTGATCGATTCACTGAACTAAGGCCTTTTTTTCGTGACTAGAAGCTTTTCTATCGCCACGCTCGGCTGCCGGGCCAACCAGGCTGACTCCGAGCGACTGCGCGCCATCCTCTCTGCTGCCGGGTTCGAGGAACGCCCCTTTGGACAACCGGTCGACTGTGCCATCGTCAACACGTGCACGGTTACCGCCGAGGCCGACCGAAAGTCGCGGCAGATGTTGAACCGCGCTCTGCGAGTGCTACCTCCGGGCGGGCAAGCGGTCGCAACCGGTTGCGCGGTGGCCGAGCGGGGAGGTCTGAAGGCACTACCCCGGGCCGCCTTGCGACTTCCTCCGGACCAGCGAGAGGAGATCCTGTCTCTCTTGGACGTGGAGGCCTGTCCCGGGAGAAGCCCAGAGAGCGCCGTCTCCAGTAAGACCCGAGCCCTATTGAAAATTCAGGATGGCTGTGATCAGTTTTGTACCTTTTGCATCGTGCCCTACGTCCGGGGTCGCAGCCGCAGCGTACCCATCGATCGAGTCGTGCAACTGGCCCGGGAATTTGAGGCCGAAGGATAC
>Ga0172382_10013225_pt1 | contig 10661 bp, 5 predicted proteins | sample Leawel138RmetaG_FD_122245 | JGI IMG/M metagenome (GOLD analysis project Ga0172382, IMG submission 122245) | Leachate microbial communities from a municipal landfill in Southern Ontario, Canada - Leachate well 138R metaG | ecosystem: Engineered > Solid waste > Landfill > Unclassified | place...
ACGGACCAGCCGAATCGCCCCCAATTTAAATTCCCGACTAAATTGCCTTCTTGCCATTTCTTACCTCCAGGTTTCATCATGCCACCTTAACTCGGTGTACGTGAAACCTGGGGCAGGCCAGTTCGATCTGGATGGTGGCGAGACCGAAGATCTTGTCACACGCATTGTCCATGATTTTGTCGATAACTACTGGGCTGTACACATTGAGGATGGTTCACCCGCCCGTATGGCGCTCTATTTTCCTCAAACCGATACGATGGACGAATTACGTCCGGCGGTAGAGTCAGCACTGGCGTTAAAAGGCATCGATCCGACTACCGTTCTGCCGGTACACAGCAATTCGCCCGAAGAGAGCCGGCGTGCCTTCTATCGTGTCGCCAATGATCCCGGTTCGCCCCACCGCATCATCCTGCTGGTGAATATGGGTACTGAAGGTTGGAACTGCCCCAGCCTGTTTGCCTGTGGCCTGATCCGCAAGTTGAGTTCCAGTAACAATTTCGTGCTCCAGGCCGCCACGCGCTGCCTGCGCCAGGTTCCGGGCAACACCAAACCTGCGCGCATCTATCTCACCAAGGACAACCGTACGATTCTGGAGAAGCAGCTCCAGGAGACCTATGGCACCACTATAAAGGAGCTGGAAAACAACCGAACCGATAGCATTGAAGTGGACATCGTGCTGCGTAAGCCAAGTCTGCCGCTACTGCTGTTGAAAAAGAAGATCCTGCGTTACCGCCGCAAAGCGGAAGTTACCGGTCGAGGCGGTGAGGTAGTTCTTGTCCTGCCTCAGGTTAGCTACGAGCCCAAGGCGATCATCGAAACCTGGACCATTGCCGAACCCAAGTCGGGCCAAACCCGACTGACCAAGGTGGAGACCGGTAGCGAAAAGGTCAAGTTGGAGCCGCAGACCTTCGATCTTTACGCCGCTGCCGCCTTACTGGCGGCCAACTACCATCTCAAACCGCTAACCGTGCTGGCGGCTCTGCGCCAGGCCTATGGTGCGATTGGACAGGTGCCGGAGCACCATATAGAGCCCCTGTCGCGTCAAATCGAAGAACAGTTCAGTGAATACGAAGAAGACTGGGAGGAGTTGGATGTCGCCCTCGCCTTGGTCAAGCCGGAGGGGTTCGACATGCGCATGAAGGATGGCGAGCCGGTCTATACCGCCCGGGTGACCTTTGCCAAAGAGCGCGCCCACCTCTACCGTCTGCCGGAAGATATGCCCGACGACGAAGTTGCCCGCGCCTATTCCTTCCACTACGAGGGCTACAACTTCGATTCTGCCCCCGAGATGGAATACTTGGAACGTGCGCTCAACCTCATCGGTGAGCATCCCGAGAACATCGAAGGCGTCTGGTTCACTGGCGGCCTTACCGACCCCAACAAGACCGACCTCTTTGCCGAATACCTGGGCGAGGACGGTCGCTGGCACCGTTACACCCCCGATTTCGTGGTGCAGCGCAAGGACGGCAAGCATCTGGTGGTGGAGATCAAGGCCGACAAACACAGCGCCGAAGTCCGCTCCGACCTGGAGAGCCACCGGGGCGGGGTTCAGCCGGTCAGCAAAGAGGGGCGCAAGGCCGTGGCCCTCAAGAAGTGGGAAGACCTTAACCCGGACGTGCTCCACTACCAGGTGATCTTCGCTGACACCGTCCTAGAAACCGACGCCTTGGAGGTTACCAGGCGCTTCTTGGCCAGCGGGGTATGAAAAAGCTATCTATTTGCTAATAGATGCTAATTTAGCAGTTTATGCGTGCGGGGAATTTACGGGGCAGAGAATTCCCATATTCTCCGCCCTTAGAAAGGTAGCCAAGTATATAAGCCCATATTGTTCGCAGGACGACATTCGGGGCGAGGTGCTAATTAACTACTAATTTTGCAAAATTTAGTAACTAGGAATAAACTGCTAACAAAATGCTAACTACAATCTAATTAGCAGTTAAAAGGGACATATGAAGATACCTTTAACCCCTCCACGGGTGGATGAATTGCTGCCGACACTCCGGCCGCAGGAGTTTACCCGCCTGTTCGGTATGCCGCCGATCCAAGGGGAGCGCTACCTCCACTGGGACGAGCTGCGCCACCGCGCGCCCCCGGAGGGGCTGACGCCGGAGTTATGGTGGGCGGGGGTAAAGCTGGCGCGTGGCGGGATGATGAAGGCCTTACCCCTGCACGATAAACATGGCCGCCCCATAGCCTTTGCCATGCCCGACCCCGTGCTCCGCGCCCTGCACGAGATAGACCGCCAGGCCGCCGGGGAGATTGCCATGCCGGAGCAGGCCGTTTCCGGCGAGGACCGCAACCGCTATCTGGTCAGCTCCCTCATCGAGGAGGCCATTACCTCAAGCCAGTTGGAGGGGGCCTCGACTACCCGCGAAGAGGCCAAGAACATGCTGCGCAGCGGCCGCAGCCCCCGCGACCGCAGTGAGCGGATGATCCTCAACAACTACCTGGTGATGGACGAAATCCGACGCCTGAAGGGAAAACCGTTCACCCCGGAGCGCATTCTGGAGCTACACCGTATCGTGACCGATGGCACCCTCGACGATCCCAGTGCCGCCGGCCGTTTCCGCCGCGATGACGAACGCATCTCGGTCATGGACGCCACCCATACCACCATCCTGCATACACCTCCGGCGGCAGAGAGTCTGCCTCAACGGTTGGAGCAGCTATGCGCCTTTGCCAATCAGGATGAAAAGGCGCAGCCGTTCGTCCATCCGGTCATTCGCGCGATACTCGTCCATTTCATGCTCGGCTATGACCATCCCTTTGTCGACGGTAACGGCCGTACTGCCCGCGCGCTGTTCTACTGGAGCATGGCCCGCTCCGGTTATTGGCTGATGGAGTACCTTTCCATTTCCCGCCTGATCAAAAAGGCGCCGGCCAAATATGCCCGCGCCTACCTCCATACGGAAACCGACGACAACGACACCACCTACTTCATCCTCCACCAGTTGGAGGTCATCGAGCAGGCCATTGAGGCCCTGCATGAATACCTGGCGCGCAAGATGAAGGAGCAACGCAGCGCTGAAAACCTGTTGCGCCACGCGCCCAATCTGGTCGACAGCCTCAACCACCGCCAGGTGGCGCTGCTCAGTCATGCCCTGCGTCACGCCGGCCACGGCTACACCGTGGAGAGCCACAAGCGCTCGCACCAAATTACCACCCAGACCGCACGTACCGACTTGCTCAAGCTGGCCGAACTGGGCCTGCTGGAACAGCGCAAGCGCGGGCGCGCATTCGTCTTTATCGCCCCGCCAGATCTGGGCGAGCGCATCCAGGCCGCGAGCCAGGGCAACTAACAAATAGAATTCTCGGGAATGAACGCCATGAGCAAGAACGGCAACGAAAACAAGATCGGCAAGGCCAAGGGCCGCCAAATGTTGACCTGGGTCGGCAAGCGCCCGCTGGAGCGTGTCATGGCCTATCCGGCGCAGCACATCGAGCGTTTTGCGGTGGAGGCGCCCGCCGGTGCACTGGCAGCTACCGACTGGTCCGACTGGCCGGAGAAATTTCCCCAGGGCGGCCTGCTGTTCCATGGCGACAACAAAGACGTGCTGGCCCATCTGCTTGCCAACGGCTTTCGTGGCAAGGTGAAGCTGATCTACATCGACCCGCCGTTCGATTCAGCGGCTGATTATGTCCGCAAGGTTGAACTACGAGGCAAGCATGGGAGTGTAAAAGTCGAAGGAGAGGAATACACGTTAGGAGAACAGATTCAATACACCGATATCTGGGCTAACGACAACTATCTCCAGTTTATGTACGAGCGCCTGCTTATACAAAAAGAGCTTCTTGCCAATGATGGAATTCTCGTCCTTCACTGTGATTGGAAAAAATCGCACCACTTGCGATGCCTGCTTGACGAAGTGTTCGGGCAGGATCAGTTTAGAAACGAGATTTATTGGTATTTCTACAATAAAATGCACGATGTTAGAAAAGAAATCTTCCCGCGCGCGACGAATACACTCTTAGTGTATGCAAAAACAGACAAGTCGACTTTTCATCGATTAGCAATACCTCGCGAAAGCGTCGTCAAACAGCTGAAACGAGTTAAGGTTGATGGTGTATTGGTAAATCTAAAGGACGAGAACGGCGACCTCGTCTATCAAGATAGCGACGCCAAGACACTGGATAACATATGGGGAATCCCGTTAATTCCTCCCGCAGATGTAAAACAGAAAACAGATTACCCTACACAAAAGCCGGAAGCGTTGCTTGATCTTGTAATTCAGGCATATACGAATTCTTCTGACATTGTGCTCGATAGCTTTGTCGGATCGGGAACAACGGTGGTTTCTGCGCAGAGATTGGGCCGCCGCTGGATCGGTTGTGACATCAACAAGGGGGCTATTCAAACCACCGCCAAGCGCCTACAAACGGTGATGCGCGAACAGGCAGAACTGGCGGCGAAGTCGAAGCAACGTGAGCTGGTGAAAGATGAAGAAGCCGCGCCGCAGCCGGCGCAGCTCGCCTTCAATACTTGGCGCGTCAACGACTACGATCTGCAAATCCAGCACAACGAGGCGGTGGAGCTGGCCTGCGAGCACATCGGCGTCACCCGTACCCGTTCCGACAGCTACTTCGACGGCCGCCTCGGTAACCGGCTGGTGAAGATCGTGCCCTTCAATCACCCCCTGTCGCCGCTGGACCTCGAGGATATCGAAAAGGAGTTGCAGCGCCGTCCCGACGAGCAGCGTGACGTGACCGTGGTCTGTCTCGGCATGGAGCTGGCTGCACGGGCTTGGGCCGAGCAGCACAATCGCAATCGCCCGATCAATAAGTTTCACATTATCGAGCTGCGTACCGACCGCAAGTACGGCGGATTCATCAAGCACGAACCCTTGAGCGCCGTCATTGACGTGCAGCGTAAAGGTGACCATATGATAGTCGAGATCACGGACGTGTTCTCGCCCACCATCATGCAGCGCCTGAATCTGGAGGAGGGCCTGTTCCGTGCACACATCGAAGACTGGCGCGCCGTGGTCGATTGTGTGTTGATCGATACGATCTATAACGGCGAGGTGTTCAACGTTGTAGCCTCCGATGTGCCCGTCAAAAAGCAGGACATGGTGGCGGGGCGCTATGAATTGCCGGCGCCGCCGCCCGGCAGCACGGTCGCCGTCAAAGTCATCGACATGCTGGGCGAAGAAGTCGTGGTGACCAGAGAGGTGTGATGCAGTGGGCAAGGACGCCGGGCGTAATCCGAATCTCTCGCTGTTTGGCCGCGGCCCTGTGGGGCGGGATGATTTGCCTCCACTTGATTGGCCACCGGCCGAGCGTTTTCCCCTCAACCTGGAAAATGCCAATGTCGCCGAGGTGGTCGAGGCGGACCTCCTCGCGTCGCAATCTCCCCTCATCGTCACCGGCTTTGCCGCCCTGGATCGCCTGATCGATTTCGTCGCCCAATGCCAAGAAACCAGCACGGTGCGCATCCTGCTTGGTACCGAACCATTTGAGTCGCGCCGCGAAAGTTATCAACTTGGTCATCACTCCTTCACCCGCGAGGTAGAGAAGTATTGGCTGGAGCGTGGCATCTCCCTACTCTTGAGCGCGAAGCTGATCATATGCATTGACCGGCTCAAGTCCGGTCGTGTCCACGCCCGTTACCTTGCGGGCTCGCAACGGATGCATGCCAAGATCTACGTCGGCGAGGAGGCGGCAAGCATTGGTTCATCCAATTTCACATACCCCGGCATGCAAGGCCAATACGAGGCCAACACCCGCTTTTCCAGGAAGAAGGATGCGGGTCGCTATCAGGAAACCGTCAAAGTCGCAGAAAACTATTGGCAACTAGGCCGCGACTACAACGACAAGCTGATTGCCTTACTGGAAAAACTGTTACAGGTTGTGCCTTGGCGAGAGGCATTGGCGCGGGCCTGTGCTGAATTGCTTGAAGGCGAGTGGGCGCAGGAATATTTGGAGCGCGACAACCTGACGGACACCGAATCCCTCTGGCCTTCGCAACGTAAAGGCATCGCCCAGGCACTCTATATCCTCGACAACCACGGCAGCGTGCTCGTGGCGGATGCTACCGGCTCGGGCAAGACGCGGATGGGCGTGCATCTGATCGGCGCGGTACGCGACCATATCGTGCGCTCCAACCGATTGCGGCAAGGGACGGCAATCATGATCAGCCCGCCCACCGTGCGCGATAGCTGGAATATGGAGGCGATGCGTGCCTCAACCGCGATGCAAGTGTATTCCCACGGCGACCTGAGTCACGCCAAAAGCCGTGGGCATGACCTGACCATCGAGTCCCTGCGTCGCGCCCAGATTCTATGCGTGGACGAAGGACACAACTTTCTCAATATGGGCTCGGCACGTACCCAGCACCTACTGCGCAATATGGCGGACCACGTGCTGTTGTTTACCGCCACACCCATCAACAAAAGCGCCTCTGACCTACTGCGCATCGCCAACATGCTGGGCGCCGACAACCTTGATGAGAGCACACTCAAAGCCTTCAAACAGATGCTTGGCGTTGGGCGCCTCACCCGCGCCCTTACCGAGCCTGAGATCAAGCAGTTACGCGAAGAGATAAATCGCTTCACCGTCCGCCGTACCAAGCGCCAGCTTAACCAAATGGTGGAGGAGCAGCCGGACAAATACCGCGACCATACCGGGCAGTTGTGCCGTTATCCCGAACATCGCCCAAAAATCTATAGCCTCGATGAATCACAGGCCGATCGTCAGATCGCTGCCGAGATAAGGGAGCTGGCGTCCCAGCTCTACGCCGTATCGCACTTTGTCAAACCTATTGAAATGCCGGAGGTGTTGCGGGCGCAGGGCGTGAGCGAGGACCAATATCTGCGCGGTCGCTTGAACTCGGCGAAGAAGATTGCCGCCTACATTATTATGTCCTCGCTGCGCTCGTCCCGCCTGGCTCTGGCTGAGCACGTCGAAGGCACCCGCAAGGCAGTAGCCGATTTTGGCTTGGCCAAATTCAAGAAACAAAATGCCGCAGAAGGTGCGATCGAAAAGCTGCAGAAAATACGGGGTACGTTGCCGGAGAACAGGCTTTCGGTGCCGCTGCCTGAATGGCTGTCCATTCAGGAGGACCATGAGGCAGCATGTTCGCATGACTGGAAGATATACAAACAAATTTATGGCCTGTTGAGAAAAATGAGTCCTGGCCGCGAACAGGTCAAGGCCGATCACTTGAAAGGCCTTCTGGGCAAGAATCACCTTGTCCTCGCCTTTGACAGCCGTCCCATCACGCTGGCCTACATCGAGCAACTGATTAAGGCTGGTGATCGAAAAATTGAGGTTATAACCGCTACAGGCGAGAGCCAGGACAAAAAGCGCCAGATGATCGAGGTGTTCAAGCATGGCTCAACCAAGAAGAATCTCATAGGGCTCTGCTCAGATAGCCTTTCCGAAGGTGTAAACCTGCAGCAAGCCTCGGTGATTGTGCATCTGGACATGCCGAGTGTGGTACGCATCGCCGAACAACGGGTTGGCCGCGTTGATCGTATGGATAGCCCACACGATTCCATTGAGGCATGGTGGCCTGACGATGCCGAGGAGTTTGCGGTTTCCTCCGACGACCGTTTCATTGAGCGCTATGAGACGGTGGAAAATCTGTTGGGCTCGAACATGCCATTGCCCGCCGAAATGTTGGGCCATCGGCGTCACCCCCTCACCGCCGCCGAGATGCTGGCGGAGTATGAGGCCAAGATGGGTGTGGAAGAATGGGACGGCATTACTGACGCCTTCAATCCTGTGCGCCAACTCGTCGAAGGTAGATCCGCCATTGTGACGCCTGATGTATACGCGGCGTATCGTCATATAAAGGCCCGCGTGTTGTCCCGTGTAAGCCTGGTGCGTGCCCGCTCGCCATGGGCATTTTTCTGCCTGTCGGCAGGCAGCTTTGCAACACCCCGTTGGCTGATGCTGCCGAGCCGCTCCGCCAAGGCTATACATGAATTGGAGTACATCGCGTTGGCACTCAGGGACCGGCTTACAGAGGATGTAGATGACTTGATCATGGATGAACATGCCTCGAAATACCTGGATGCCTTCATCGGACAGTTGTCGCAGACTGAGCGGAGTCTATTGCCGAGACGCAAACAGCGGGCGCTGGAAGAGATGCAGCATGTGCTCGAAAAATACGCCGTTATTGCAAGTGAGCGTAGCGATCAGGCGCGAGTGGATGGATACATGGAGCTTCTGGACGCTATTACCAAACCCTTACCAGAGTATCAGCCCAACTGGGACGAAGTAGCTGCCAGATGGCTGGACCTGATTAGGCCGATTTGGCATGAAAAGCTGCAAGCCGCAAGGGCGAAGTTGTTGGTCTTGAAGGACATACGCAAAGACTTGGTAGAGCGCGAAGAAGAAATGGGCAGCATCGTACTCACAGCGTTCGCCGATTTTCCCCGTCAGCAGCGACTGGATGAGAGAATCATCGCCTGCATCATTGGTGTTCCGCGCTAACCACGGAGTTCAAATTGACGTTAGAGCTCGGTTTCTATAGAGGACAAGTACAAAATGGCCATCGAACACGGAATGTGGCGTATCGGCAGCGCGCCGTTCAAGCTCCAGCCGGTAAAGATTGAAAACGAGAATCTGTTGGAAGAACTGATCACCAAGGATATCTCCATCCTTAATGACGGCTGGCTGCTCATCGGGCGCCAGGTCCGCACCGGTTTCGACAAGTTCATCGATCTGCTGGCAGTGGATGCAGACGGCTCGCTGATCGTCATCGAGCTTAAGCGTCACCGTACCCCGCGTGACGTGGTGGCGCAGGCCATCGACTATGCCTCGTGGATCGAGGGGCTGACCGACAGCAAGGTCATTGAGATCTACGAAAACTTCCGCGCGAATTTTGGTGCAGGTGAGCAGTCCCTCGACCAGGCCTTTGAAAAGCGCTTCGGCCTGCGCCTGGGCGACGTTGAGTTGAACAGCTCGCATCAAATCGTGGTGGTCGCGGCCGAGCTGGACGCCAGCACCGAGCGCATCATCAACTACCTCAACGACAAGGCCGTGCCGGTCAACGCCGTGTTCTTCAAGGTGTTCGAGGACGAGGGCCGCCAGTACCTCAGCCGCGCCTGGATGATCGACCCCGGCCAAACCCAGGAGCGCGCTGCCGTCGCCAGCGCCAAGGAGCCGTGGAACAGCGAATACTATGTTTCGTTCGGGGATAGCGAGCGCCGCAATTGGGAAGATGCCCGGCAGTGGGGTTTTATCTCCGCCGGCGGCGGCCGCTGGTATTCCAATACGCTGGGCATGCTCAACGAAGGTGACCGCATCTGGGTCAACATCCCCAAGACCGGCTATGTCGGTGTCGGCATCGTCACCGGCCCAGTGGTGCGCGCCGATGAGTTCCTGGTCCCGGTCGACGGCACCGAGAAACCCCTACCCGAGGCCAGCACCCGCGCTAGATATCGCAGCAAGCCGGAAAACGAAAGCGAAGACACCGCCGAGTACGTGGTCCCGGTCCAATGGACCCACACCGTCCCCGCCGGCAAGGCGTTTGCCGAAACCGGCCTGTTCGGCAACCAGAATTCGGTTTGCAAGCCCCGCACCGAGAAGTGGGGGCATACCGTCTCGCGGTTGAAGCAGGCCTGGGGTGTCGGGTGACAGTATGGCCGAGCCGATAGCAATCACGGAAATCATTCGCCCGGCCGAACAGGGGCGTTCCGGGCCCTATATCTGCAGGGGCGAGGACAATCGACTTTACTATGTCAAAGGTCGCAATACGGGGCGGCGGAGCCAGATCACCGAGTGGGTCTGTGCGCATCTGGCCACCGCGCTGGGGTTGCCCATCGCGCCCTTTTCTCTCGTCAATATTGCCCCTGAGCTGCTGGCGGAAACCCCGGATGCAATGCGCGAAGTCGGCGCCGGGCTGGCCTTCGGCTCCCAGGAATGGCCGAAGGTGCTATGGTTTGAACAGGAGCATGTCGGCAAGATCGAGAAACCGCTGCAAGGCCAGATACTTATGTTCGATTGGTGGGTGCGCAATTGTGACCGGCTTACGACTAACTCAAACCTTTTGTGGGATGCGGTACGCGGGCAGTTGGTAGTTATTGACCACAACCTCGCCTTTGATAGAGACTTTAACGCCCGCGATTTCCTTGACCTTCATATATTTGGCCATCAGGCGGCGGAAATTTGGGACGATTTACTGGAGCGGGCACACTACCAAGACTGGCTGCGGACGGCATTGCCGGTGGTCGACGAGGCGCTGGCGCAGGTACCCGATGAGTGGTGGTGGTTCGACGACGAGCAAACCGTCGCTGCTGATTTTGATAAAGATACGGTGCGCGAACTGCTTTCGCGTTGTGAGACGGATGACTTTTGGAGGGTGGCATGAAAAAGCTAGCGTGTCGTTACGCCATCGTTCAATTCTTGCCGTATCCGGAAACCGGTGAATTTGCCAATGCCGGCATTGTGCTCGCCTGTCCAGCAACCGGCTATTTTGGTTATCAGTTGGAAACACGCCGCTATGCCCGGTTCACGCACTTCTTCCGTGAGCTGGATAAAGCCTTTTACTTAAGAGGTGTTGCGGCACTTCGTGACGAGCTTGACCGCGTCAAACGAGTTTTGGCGAATGCCAATGCCGACATAGTGCGTGAAGCGTTTACCGCACTTGTGCATCCAAGAGAAACCATTCTGCGGTTTAGCGATGCCCGTGCCATCCTCGTCGACGATCCGGAACA
>Ga0172382_10013227_pt1 | contig 10660 bp, 8 predicted proteins | sample Leawel138RmetaG_FD_122245 | JGI IMG/M metagenome (GOLD analysis project Ga0172382, IMG submission 122245) | Leachate microbial communities from a municipal landfill in Southern Ontario, Canada - Leachate well 138R metaG | ecosystem: Engineered > Solid waste > Landfill > Unclassified | place...
ACGATTATGTCGAGACGGCCGAACCGGTCGGCTCCAAGTCGCTGGTTGACCGCCACAAGCTCAAATATTCCTCGGCCACCATCCGCCACGAAATGGCTGAGCTCGAAGAGATGGGATACCTGGAAAAACCCCACACATCCGCGGGCAGGATGCCTTCAGACAGGGGTTACCGGGCCTATGTGGACAACATGCTTTCCCTGCCCGGGATTTCCCCCAGGGAAGCGTCGGGGATCCGTGATTTTCTCCTGAAAAATCTCGATGAAGCCAGGGAACTGATCGAGCGGGCAGCCGAGTACCTGGCCGGCAAAACGAATTACCTGTCGGTCGCCCTGTCGCCGCAATACTCGGATTCCAGCCTGGAGCAGATCAAAATCATGATGATCGAACCGGGCCGGGCCATCGTTGTCCTGGTGCTTTCCGCCGGCGTTGTCCATGACCGCCTTATCCGGATTCCCGCCATGATCGACGAAAAACAGCTCGACAGCATCGGCCGCGCGGTGGAGCGCTGTCTGGCCGGAAAGAAGCTGGATGACATCACCCTTGTCACCATTTCATCAGCCGCCGGGGAGACGGGCCTGCCCGAAGCCCTGGTCAATCAGGTGCTTTACGAGGCCTATGTCGCCATCAAGCAGACGGAGAAGATCGAGATCTTCATGGATGGCAGACATCATCTTTTGAGGCAGCCGGAATTCCGTGATGTGGATCGTGCCAACCGTTTCTACCGGGCCGTCCATCAGGAACAGATGGTCGCCGGATACATGATGGAGATGAGGCAGGAGCAGGAAGAGCGCCAGGCTGAAGGGTGCGACTGGGATCTCGATTGTCTTGAGGCAGTTGAAAGCGGGGAGGAGTCAGCGCTCTCAGTACAGCGGGCCAAACCCTCTTACATGGTCCGGATCGGCCAGGAGATCGCGCTCGACGGCATGGAGGATATGTCCTTTATCACGACAACTTACCGGATCGGCCGCCAGATCTCGGGACAGATCGGCGTCATCGGACCGAAACGGATGCAATACGGCAAGATCATTTCGCAGATCAGCTTTGTCAACAAAGCGCTGATGGAGGCTGCCGGCGAACATTACGGGTACCCGGGCAAAAACGACGGGCCGTCCGGTCAAAAAGAGGGAAAAGCAGGGGAATAGCGATGAGCGACCGAAAAGAAAAGGAAAAAGAGCAGGAAGTGGCCGCCACGGAGCCGGCCCAGGAATTCGATGCGGACGCGGAGCCGCAAGAGGGGGAAGAAAAAACATCTGAAGAAGAGTTGCGCGAACTCAATGACCGCTACTTGCGGGTCTGCGCCGACTTCGACAACTTCAGAAGAAGGTCACGGCAGGACCGGGCAGCAGGCTATGAAGAAGCGGTCATTGATACCATCCGGGCGCTGCTTCCGGTTGCCGACAGTGTTGACGCTGCCGTCAAGGCGGCAGAAAACAGCGAAAGGGACGAGACGCGCGAGTTTGCGCAAGGTATTGTCCTGATCGCCCAGCAGCTGGATGAGGTCTTGCAGAAACTCGGTGTGACAGAAATCGATGGCGAGGGATCGGAGTTCGATCCCAACTTCCATCAGGTCGTCATTCACAATGAAGACGAGGAACTGCCGGACAATTATGTCGTTGAGGTCTATCAGAAGGGTTACCGCAAGGGGGACCGTGTGATCCGCCACAGCATGGTCAGGGTGGTCAACTGAACAAGGGAATAATCTCACTGTTCCGGCTTACCGCGCCGGTACGGGATGGTTTGGGAGAAGGCGCGGACAAACGAATCAGTTAATGAAAAGAGGAAAAAAAGATGAGCAAAATAATTGGAATTGACCTGGGAACGACCAACTCCGTCGTATCGGTGATGGAAGGGGGCGAGCCGGTTGTCATCGTGAACTCGGAAGGCAGCCGTACAACGCCGTCCGTCGTTGCCTTTACCAATACAGGAGAACGTCTGGTCGGGCAGATTGCCAAAAACCAGGCGCAGAAGAACCCCGAGCGCACGGTCATGTCGGTCAAGCGGGAGATGGGAACCGATCACAAGATAGTGATCGACGGCAAGACCTACACACCGCCTGAGATTTCCGCCATGATCCTTCAGAAAATGAAACAGGACGCGGAAGCTTATCTGGGAGAAACGGTGACGCACGCTGTCGTGACAGTACCGGCTTACTTCTCAGACTCGCAGCGCCAGGCGACCAAGGACGCCGGAAAAATCGCCGGTCTTACGGTGGACCGGATCATCAACGAGCCGACGGCGGCTTCGCTGGCTTACGGCCTCGACAAGGAGCACGACCAGAAGATCGTTATCTTTGACCTGGGCGGCGGAACCTTCGACGTTTCAATCCTGGAGATTGGCGACGGTGTCTTTGAAGTAAAATCGACATCCGGCAACACCCGCCTGGGCGGTGACGACTTCGATAACAAGATCGTCGACTGGATGGTTGATACCATGAAAAAGGACCAGGGCGTCGATCTTTCATCCGACCGCCTGGCCATGCAAAGGCTGCGTGAGGCGGCGGAAAAGGCCAAGGTCGAGCTGTCGAACGTCTTGACCGCGTCCATCAACCTGCCCTTCATCACGGCCGACCAGGACGGGCCCAAACACTTGGATCTGTCGCTGTCGCGCGCCAAGTTCGACGACATGACCGCTGACCTGATCGAAAAGACCAAGGGCCCGCTCAACGCGGCCATGTCAGACGCCGGCATGAAGCCAAAAGACATCGATAAGATCCTGCTGGTGGGCGGTTCGACACGGATCCCCGCTGTCCAGGAAATGGTTCGTCAGTACTTTGGCAAGGATCCCTTCAAGGGCATCAACCCCGACGAATGTGTGGCCATGGGCGCCGCCATTCAGGCGGGAATCCTGGCCGGAGACATCGATGACATGGTCCTGATCGACGTCACACCGCTCTCATTGGGCATTGAGACCCTGGGCGGCGTCATGACACGCATGATCGACCGCAATACCCGGATTCCGACCAGCAAGAAACGTATTTTCTCGACGGCGGCTGACGGGCAGACCCAGGTAGAGGTCCACGTGCTCCAGGGCGAGCGTGAGATGGCTGCGGGCAACAAGTCCCTTGGCCGTTTCAACCTGGACGGGATCGCTCCCGCGCCGCGTGGAATTCCCCAGATCGAGGTCAGTTTTGACATTGACGCCAACGGTATTGTCAATGTTTCAGCCATCGACAAGGGAACCAACCGGACCCAGCACATTACCATCACAGCCTCGTCCAACCTGTCCGACGCCGACATTGATCAGGCCATCAAGGACGCGGAACGCTTCGCGGAAGAAGACCGCAAGAGGAAGGACGAAGTCGACACCAAGAACCGCGCGGAGACAAGCATCTATGAAACAGAAAAACTCCTGAAGGAGTCCGGCGACAAGTTTGAGGATGCCGATAAACAGGCCATCGAGGAGCACCTGACCAAGCTGCGTGACAGCCACGGCAGGGGTGACCTGGAGGCCATGAAGCAGGACATGGAATCGCTTAGCCAGGTTGTTTACAAGGCTTCGGAGACCATGTACCAGAAAGCTCAGCAGCAGGCCCCGCCTGAGTATGAGGAAGCTCCGCAACAAGAAGAGCCCGGCACCTACGAAGCTGATTTCAAGGACGTCGGCGGCGACGAGAGCTAAAAAGAACCATGATCTGAAGGTGAGGGAGCGGGTGCCGGAAGGCACCCGCTTCCCCAGCCCCTTCAATGCAGCGGGCCGGATGAAGTGGTAGCATGGTAAACGGTCGGTTTTGACCCTGGAGGACCAAGTGGCGGCTAAACGCGATTATTACGAAGTGCTGGGTGTTCCGCGTGACGCGGATGACAGCACCATCAAAAAGGCCTTCTGGAAACTGGCGAAAAAGTATCATCCGGATGTCAACCCGGACGATAAGGACGCGGAAGCCAAGTTCAAGGAGGCCAATGAGGCCTATGAGATCCTGTCTGACGCGGAAAAGCGCTCAAATTACGATCAGCTGGGCTTCGCGGGTGTCGATGAGTCTTTCGGCGCCGGTCATCAGGCTGCCTACGATATCAATCTGGATGACCTCTTTTCAACTCTTTTTGGGAGCTTTGGCGGTTTTGGCGGCTTTGGCGGTTTTGGCCAACAGACGCAAACGGCACGGCGGCGGACGGGTCCCGCGCGCGGCGCCAACCTCCGCTACCGCATGAACCTCGACTTCATGGAGGCCGCCTTTGGAGCGGAGCGTGAGATCACCATCAATAAGGCGGAACGCTGTCCCCAATGCAAGGGCAAGGGCACCGCGGACGGATCAGAGCCCACGGTCTGCCCTGTCTGCGACGGAACCGGCCAGGAATATACCCAGCAACAGACACTTTTCGGTCAGGTCATGACAACACGGACCTGTTCGCGCTGCGGCGGGACAGGGCAGATCATCGAAAACCCCTGTTCGAAGTGCAAGGGCGAAGGGATCGTCATGCGGGAGAAGAAGCTGCTGGTCAGCGTGCCGGCCGGCATTGATGACGGCGAAATGCTGACCCTTCGCGGAGAGGGGGAGCCGGGCCGAAATGGCGGCCCTTACGGCGACCTCTATATCCAGGTTTTCATCCGGCCTCATCCCATTTTTATGCGTGAGGGCAACCGGACCTTCAGTGAACTGCCCATTACCTATACCCAGGCGGCGCTCGGATCGGAGATCGAGGTGCCGACCATCGACGGGCCCGTCACCTTCAAATTGCGTGAGGGCACACAATCAGGTGATGTCTATACCATGCGGGGCAAAGGCATTCCCTACATCGGACGCCCGACGGCCCGCGGTGATCACCAGGTCAAGGTAACCATAGAAGTGCCGCGCAATCTTTCATCGGAGCAAAAGGATCTGTTGCAAAGATTCGAGGACATCTCGACCGAACAGAATTATGAGCGCCGCAAGTCGTTCTTCAACCGGGTGAAGGACGCCTTTGGTTCCGCCAAGACACGCTAACCCCATGCGCAGCCTAATCGTGATTGATCTCGAATGGAATACGGCGACGCGCAAGCCGCAAGCCGATCCTGAGCTGGCTGCAAAGATGCCCTTTGAGATCATTGATATCGGGGCGGTCAAACTGGATGGCCAGCTGCGGGTAACGGATACCTTCCACCGCCGGGTCCGGCCGGTACTCTACAAACAGATTCAGTACCACATTGCCCAGGTGACCCGCCGGACCCAGCAAAGCCTGGGAGACGGCAAAGCCTTTGAGGCGGTCGCCCGTGAGTTATTTGATTTTGCAGGGCGGGAGGCCCTTTTCGCCTCCTGGGGAACTTCAGACCCGGAGGTCCTGATTTCCAACCTGATCTTCCATGCCATCGACCCGCTTCCTTCTTTCACGGCCCTTAATATCCAGGCTGTCTTTTCCAATTTGGCTGAGGGGACAAGCCGGGGCAACCAGCGTTCCATTGAATACGCCCTGGATTTTTTACGGCTGGACAAGGATCTTCCCTTCCATGAGGCGCTCTCGGACGCCCTTTACGCGGCCCGTATTCTGGAGGCGACGGTCAAGCCTGAGCTGGACGAAAAGCCTGGTCCTGCGCCTGCTTCCCTTCTGCGGGCTTATGTCTACAATCCTTTTTTGGTCAGCCAGTCTGAGGAGCGGGTTGAATTGGGCAAGGCAGACGACCCCCTCGATTATCTGAGGAACCGGTTCTATGCCTGTCCTGCCTGCGGCCGCCCTGTGGCAGGCGACTGGCTGGTTATCAATCCCGGCAAGAGCTGGTTCGCAGCCGGTATCTGTCCGCAGCACGGCGACATCGAGCTGACAGCAAAAAGGGCAAGGCGGACCCGTGTTCCCGCAATTATGGTCCGGGTCCGGATCCCCCAGGGACCCCTCGTCACTCCCCGGCCCGTGACGGAAAAAGAACCGCTTGTCTGGACCGACCCGGAAGCCTGAATCCGCATACACTTGCAAAACCGTTTCGTAACCTTTTCTCTTTCCTGACGTCAAAATGAATGAGGATTTCTTCGAAAGGTGTGAGTTTATGAGCATGAAAAAATTGATCATATTCCTGATGGCTTTGGCTGTCCTATTGACCATTCCCCTGGGATGCGAAAAAGCGGGCCCCAGCCCGGAGCCAACGGCGGCGCCATCGGCAAGCAAGACAGAAAAACCTGGCGGAGGCCAGGTCCATGCCGACACCCTGGCGGCGCCGGGGAAAATCAGAGAAGACGTCGATTACACGGACGTATCCGAAAGCTTCCGGCAGTCGCTTTGGTCTTTCGCAGGCAAAACTTCAGCGGCCGCACTTACAGGCCCGGCCGCATCGAATTCACTTTATTCGCCGATCAGCCTCTATTACGGCCTGGCCATGCTGGAAGCGGGAGCCGCGGGCCGGACAAAAGCGGAGCTGCGCGCCTTCATGGCGGTTCATGGGGACCAGGTGATCGGGCCGGAACTGGGCAAACTCTGCGCTTTGATGTCCATTGACCGGGAAGATTCCATAGAACAGATCGCCAATGCCCTCTGGGCCAGGAAGGATCTGGTCAGCGGCAATGGCGGCGTCAAGCAAAGCTGGCTGGATCAGCTGTCCAATGACTTTTACGCCTCGGCTTTCGCGGTGGATTTCACCCATCCCGATACAGCCAAAGAGATGAGCCGCTGGGTGGAGCAGGAGACCCGGGGCAAGATCAAACCGGAGATCGATGTGAGCGATCCCGGCCTGCTCATGGTCCTGATGAACACCCTCTATTTCAAGGCCGGTTGGCTTGAAAATTTTCGTGAAGATGAAGTGGTCAAGGGCGACTTTTTTGGCTATGAGGGCACCTTGACAGATATTTCCTATCTTCACAGGGACTTCTTTTCGCTGCCGGCTCTGCAGACCGGTCAATTCACGGCGGCAGCCCTGCCGCTGACCAACGGCAGGATTGAGCTGATCCTGCCCGAAGAAGGAATCCAACCGGAGACCCTTTTGGAAGATCCAGCTTTTTTAGCCGGCCTTCGGAACAGTGCCTGGCGGGATTACGGCGTCGACTTGAAACTACCGAAATTCGAGTATAAATCCAAAACAGATATCCTGAAAGCCATGGAGTCACTGGGTCTGCCGGCCATTGTCAAGGGAGGACCGGACTTTTCAGCCATGATCGACCGGGGAGCTGAAGTCAGCACCATCAGCCAGGAGGCTTTCATCGCCCTGGATGAGAAGGGTGTTGAAGCAGCCGCCTATACAGAAATCGGGATCGTTGAATCAATGCCCATGGCCCCGGCCGGCCACATGAACCTGCATCTTGACCGCCCCTTCCTCTTCGTCATAACCGACCAGGCGGGAGCGCCGCTCTTTGCGGGGATCGTAAGAAACCCCGCCCAATCCTAAGGAGGAAAATCCAATGAAAAAAGCACTCGCAATCCTGATGGGCCTGCTGATCCTGACCACATCCCTGATGGGGTGTGGGACGGTGGAACCGGATGAAAGCTTAAAACCTTTGCCCTCAACGGATCCAACCTTGCCTGAGGGAGGAAAGGAAGTCTATGCGGACACCCTGGTGGTGCCGGGGGCCATCAAGAAGGATGTTTATTATTCCGACATCTCTGAAGAATTCAGGCAATCGCTGTGGACTTTCGCCGGCAAGACATCGGGCGCGGCTCTTGAGGACGCATCGTATGTCAACTCACTCTATTCGCCGCTCAGTCTTTATTATGCCCTGGCCATGCTGGAGGCGGGGGCGGCAGGCGCGACCAAGGCCGATCTTCGCGGCTTGATGGCAGCGGGAGAGGCTGATATCGGTGAAGAGTTGAGCAATCTGTACGCTCTCATGACCGAGGCGCGGGAGGGCTCGATCGAGCAGGTGGCCAATGCCCTCTGGATTAAAAGGGAACTTTTGGCCAGCAGGGAAGAGGGTCTCAAGGATGACTGGCTGGATCAGATGGCCAACCATTTTTACGCCTCCGCCTTTGCCGTCGATTTCACGGATCCCGAAACAGCCGAAAAGATGAGCCGCTGGGTTGAAGATCAAACCAAGGGCAAGATCAAGCCAGAGATCGATGTCAGCGATCCGCTCCTTTTGCTGGTTCTGATGAATACTCTTTATTTCAAGGCCGAGTGGGCGGAGCGCTTTGATCCCGGCTTGGTGAATGGACCTTTCTATGGGGATCGCACCATGAACCTGGAGGCTTCCTATCTGAGCCGGCTGTTTAAACAGCATCCGGCAGTCCGGACCGATCGTTTTGTATCCACCTCCGTCCAGCTCAAGAGTGGATCCATTGACTTCATTCTTCCGGCCACAGGTGTCAGTCCGGAAAGTCTGTTGGAGGATCCTTCTTTCCTGACCGATCTGAGGGAGGAGGAGCCCGGCTTTTATGACATCGATTTCAAATTGCCCCAATTCACTTACAACAACAAGATCGACATCCTGAGAAAAATGGACGTTTTGGGCCTGACGGCCATGGTCACCAACAACCCCGATTTCTCAGCCATGTATGACGGGGAGATCTGGGTCAGCGGCATCAGCCAGGAGGCCTTCATCTCCTTGGATGAGAAGGGCATTGAAGCGGCTGCCTATACGGAAGTATTCATGGCAGGCGCAGGGGCGCCCCAGGAGACGGAACTCATTGAGATCCATCTCAACCGCCCCTTCATCTATGTCATCTCTGACCAGGCGGGCGCGCCCCTCTTTGTCGGTATCATCCGCAATCCGGGTGTAACCATAGTGGAGCCCTGACGTCAAAAATGAAGGGAGACCTTTATAAGGAGTGTGATGACAATGAAAAAGAAAATGGCCTTATTTATAGCGGTTCTTCTGACTCTGGTGGCAATGGCCGGCTGTCAGGAACGTGGATCGAATGGAAGCCCTGTGTTGGCCGACACCCTGGCGGTGCCGGGGGCAATTAAAGAGAGTGTCTTTTACGAGGATGTATCGGAAGACTTCCGAAGCTCCCTTTGGACTTTCGCCGGCAAGACGTCGGGCTCGGTCCTGAAAGATGAGGCGGGCCAAAATACCCTTTACTCACCCATCAGCCTCTACTACGCCCTGGCCATGCTGGAGGCCGGAGCGGCCGGGCAAACCAAGGAGGACCTGCGCGGCTTTTTGGACGCGGCGGACCAGACAAAAATCGGCGAGGAATTGCGCAATCTCTATGCCCTGATGACGGTGGACGATGAAGGCGCGGCGGAACAGATCGCCAACGCTTTTTGGGCCAGAATGGATTTGGTGGGAAAAGAAGGCGCCGGGGTCAAAGAAGCCTGGCTGAATCAGATGGCCGACAACTTCTACGCCTCCGCCTTCGCTGTTGATTTTGCCGACCCAAAAACAGCGGACCGGATGAGCCGCTGGGTGGAGGAGCAGACCCGGGGCAAGATCAAGCCGGACATCGATGTCAGCGACCCCTCCCTTCTGATGGTCTTGATGAATACGGTTTACTTCAAGGCCGACTGGCTCGAGCCTTTCCAGGAAGAGGCCATCAAGGAGGATCTTTTCTACGGCGTGGAAGAAGTCCTGGAGCAGGTTTCCTACTTGAGAGGCAGCTTTGATTCGCACTCAACCCTGGTGACCGACCGCTTTACCGCGGGTCAGCTGCCCCTTATGAACGGGTACATGCGCTTTATTTTGCCCGCCGAAGACCTGACGCCGGAGGACCTGCTGGCGGATCCTCTCTTTCTTGCCAGCCTGCAGTCGCAAGGGTGGCAAAGGACGGATCTGGTGATCGAGCTTCCCAAGTTCAGCTACCGGACCAAAATGGATATTTTAAAAGACATGGAGGATTTGGGATTGACCGCCATGGTCCAGGGCAGCCCTGATTTTTCCGCCATGCTGGATCTGGACGCCGAAGTCAGCGCCATCAGCCAGGAGACCTATATCGCCCTGGACGAAAAAGGGGTGGAAGCGGCCGGCTACACCGAGATTATGATGCGGGACTCCGGGGCGCTGGTGCCCGACCAAATCCAAAGAGTGGTGCTGATCCTGAACCGGCCCTTCCTCTACCTGATCACGGATGAGGCGGGGACTCCCCTCTTTGTCGGGATCCTGCGCAATCCTTCAGGGGAATAGGGTTCAGGCAGGCTGCCGCGTGTTACAATTTCTGCCAGGGGGTGACAGTGCCCCCACTACCACAAAGGCAGGGATTGCGGGACCGTGGCGGCGGATAAGGACAGAACAGACGAGGCCATCCTGGATTTATACTTCGAGCGGTCGGAAGAGGCCATCGAAGTTACCATGGCCAAGTACGGGGCGCTATTGCGGTCCCTGTCCTGGAACATCCTTGGGGATCATGAGGACGTCGAGGAATGCGTGAACGATACCTACATGGCGGCCTGGGGAGCCATCCCGCCCGAGCGGCCTTTGTACTTCAAAGCCTATCTGTGCAGGATCGCCCGCAACTTCTCCCTTGACAAGATCAGGGCCAGGACCAGGGAGAAAAGGGGAGGGGGTCAGATTCCCCTCATCCTGGAAGAGATGGAGGAAGTCCTGGCCTCCGACAGTGATATCGCCCGGGTCGTGGAGGGACGGGAGTTGAGCCGGATGATCAGCCATTACCTTCGCGAACAGCCGGACCGGCGCAGGATCATCTTTTTGAAACGCTACTACTTTGCCTCACCGGTCAAGGAGATCGCCAAAGAAGAGGACACGACCGAGGGAGCGGTCAAGGTGCTTTTACACCGGATGAGGCGTGAACTGAAAGAAGAATTGGAGCAACAAGGTTACGGTGACTAAAGATAAGGAAAGACAAGTGAATCTTATTCTGGACAGCCTGTCGGG
>Ga0172382_10013228_pt1 | contig 10660 bp, 6 predicted proteins | sample Leawel138RmetaG_FD_122245 | JGI IMG/M metagenome (GOLD analysis project Ga0172382, IMG submission 122245) | Leachate microbial communities from a municipal landfill in Southern Ontario, Canada - Leachate well 138R metaG | ecosystem: Engineered > Solid waste > Landfill > Unclassified | place...
CATGGCAGCTACTATTAAGGATGTAGCAAAAAGGGCAAAGGTCTCCCTGGGGACGGTTTCCAAGTATCTGAATGGAATCAAGGTAAAGGATATAAATAAAAAACGTATCGAGGAAGCCATTGAAGAACTGGACTTCAATATTAACATGATGGCAAAGGGACTGAAAAGTAATCGTTCTATGACAGTAGCTGTCGTGGTCTCTCAGTTTTATGATTTTTACTCTGCGGCGATTATATCGGAAATAGAAAGGTACTTGGAAAAGGAAGGCTACAGTATCATCACCTGCAGTTACGACAATGACCCGGTAAAGCTGGCGGATAAATTGTACTATCTGAAGAAGCGGTTCATTGACGCGGTTATAGTGTTCCCCTTTCGTTATAACAAAAGGTTTGTCGAGATTATAGGACAGTTTTTATCAGAACGAATACCTGTGGTTTTTATCGACCATGATGTACCCGAAGTTGCAACCGACAAAATAGTTGTTGATAATGTCAATGCATCATTTAGAGCGGTAGAAAAATTTATACACAGCAACCACAGGAATATTGCCATTATCAATGGTGACAGAGAGAGCTATGCCAGTATACAAAGGTTATTAGGCTATAAGGAAGCCTTAAAGACATATGGATTACCTCTTGAAGACAAATACGTAAAATATGGAGATTTTGACTATGAGGGAGGATATAAAGCTGCCAAGGAGCTCTTACAAAACGTAGAAAGGCCTACGGCCTTGTATATCACGAATTATTATATGACTTGGGGTGCTGTATTCGCAATGCATGAGCTTGATGTAAGAGTTCCCGACGATGTATCTATTATCGGATTTGATTATTTTAAGATATCTGATGTTATTAAGCCTGCCCTTACAGTGGTTGAGCAGCCGATAGAAATGATAAGCAAAACAGCCTCGGAGTTGATTCTCAGAAGGCTGAAGGGTGACTTTAAGGACTTTCCGAAATTCTGTCAGATGAACACCAGGATGCTTATTCAGGATTCCGTTAAAAAGATTTGAAATGCCATACAATTCTTTATATCAGCTGTAAAATCATATTGACTCTAATACGGTTCTTATATATACTAAACAAGAAACAGTTCAAGTCATAAAACATACCCACACATATAGTGGTTGCCATTAACATAACGTTGTTGGGATTGATAGATTGAATACAAAAGATAATGTTAAGGTGTGATATTCTGGTATATATTCATATGCTAATCATTGTCTTTTATAGGATTGTTCAGAAATAGAAAATAAAGGCAGGAGGGCAGGAAATCCATGAAAAAATTTATAGTGCTTGGCCTGGACGGTGCTGTCCCTGGTATTATAGATCAATATGTAAAAAATGGCTTCCTGATGAATTTCAAACGACTTGCGGAAGAAGGAACATATGGAACAAATCTTCCTTTTACATCTGCGGTTACTCCGGGAAATTGGGCAGCTATAGCCAGTGGTGCCTATCCTGGAACTGTAGGTATATCTGATTTTTGTGTCCATGTACCTGGCAATCCGCTGGATGATATCAACATGGTCTTTGATTCTAATTGGTGTTTTGCTGAAATGATGTGGGACAGCTTATCCAGGCAGGGACTAAAAACAGCCACTATTAATTTTCCGGGAGGCAGGCCTAGAAAAAGCGAAGGACATACCTCCATAGGAGACAATGGGGTGCCGGGAGAGAATTCTCAAGAGTATATGCTGGCACCGGCACGTCTTTTTGTCTCTGAGGGTTTAAATCCGGTTGGGCCATATAATTGGGAAGAACATGAATATATAAAGCTGACAAAGCCGGCAATATGGAGAAACTTACCTTCGGGGTATAAATCCGTGCAGGAAGCAATAATTGAAATAAAGGCAGTTAACCCTCATAAGGAAGGATGTCATAAGTACCATATATTGCAGGTTGAAAATGGTCCAAGCTTCAGAGTGGTTATTTCAAAGGAGAAGGATTATGCTGTAAGAGCAGCTGATATAGGCGTCAATGAGTGGAGTGACTGGATACAGGACTCATTTCTTGCAGAAAAGAGGGAAATAAAAGCACTTTTCAGGTTTAGACCCATTATATTGGATAGTGAAGGAAAAATACAGATATATCTTTCTCCAGTATGTCCTGTGTGGGAATTCACAGACCCGGCAGAATACGGAAGGCTGCTATATGAAAAGGCAGGGCCTCATTGTGATGTTCTCAATGTATCAAATTTGGTAAAGGGCTGGATAGATCCCCAGGGTTTTTTGGATGAATTAAGGATGCAGGGTATGTGGCATGTTAGAGCCGCATTGGAGCTGATAAACAACCTGGGACATGCAGGCGTATTTACCAAATGGCATGCATTCGATAAATTTTATCACTATTTCTTTGATAAAATTGATCCTATTTCCCCTGGCTATAATCCGGATGAATTTGAATATTATGAGCAGATACACAAGGAAATATTAAAGATTGCTGATGATATGGTTGGTACACTGCTGGATAAAATGGACAAGGACACAACGGTTATTGTGATGTCGGATCATGGTTTGTCAGCAAGCAGCAAGTTTGCATGGGTAAACAACTACCTGCTGAGACACGGTTACATCAAAATCTATAGAGATGAAAAAGGTCATGAAAGAATAGACTGGAGCAATACAAAAGCTGTACTCCATCCCTTTGTGACCATATGGGTTAATTTAAAAGGCAGAGACCCGCAAGGTTGCGTAAAGCCTGAAGAATATGATGCAATCTGCAATGAGCTAGTGGAGCTTTTAAGAGATTGGAAGGACGATGAAACCGGCAGCCATGTATTTGCTGATGTATTTAGAATTGACGATGGTGCAATCTATGGCTTATGGGGAGAGAGGGATGGTGATATCCGTATACATACTTCTCCGGGATATACGCTTTATAGATCCAGGGAAATAACTTCTGATCGTTGCTTGATAACTACGGCAAACGGCCCATATAAAGGTGATCATGGCAGCTGCAGGCCCTCTGCTAGATTTGGACGCGGCTCAGAAATGGCTTTTTTTGGGGCAGCCGGTTATAGAATCAGAAAAGGCTATATTAGAAAGGTACCAATCAAGCCATGTGATGTGGTACCTACCCTTTGTAAAATAATAAATGTTCAGCCTCCCAAGAATTCTGAAGGAGCTGTACTTATTGATATATTAAGTGATTGGAGCTGGTGACAGCGTATTAATACAAAGGTAGCAGGCTAAAAATTTAGATGCTACTACAGCTATGTTGGTTAATATGCCATATTGACCGTGTTTGCATTATTCATTATAATATTACCTATGATTCAAGTTGTTTACAGGGGGAGATTATATGGCAGCTACCATACGTGATGTGGCAAAAAAAGCCCGTGTATCAGTCGGGACTGTATCCCGTTATCTGAATGGAGCCAGGCTGCGTGAGAAAAACAGGATAAGTATAGAAAATGCTATAGAAGAGTTGGGGTTTGAAGCCAATTTTTTTGCCAGAGGTCTTACGAAGAGTAAAACTATGGCTGTTGCAGTCCTTGTTCCCCATACGGACGATTATTTCTCGGGATCCATTATTAAGGTTTTGGAAAGGGAGCTGGGAAAGAAAAACTACAGCATTATGGTATCCAACTACCATGGTGATGCTGATATATTGGAAAAAAGGCTGATATTTTTCAAGACAAGGGTTGATGGCATAGTATTATTTCCTTATTTTATAAAACAGGATGGGAAAGTAGGCAGCTTGATAAAGAAATATATAGATGCAGGTATTCCTACTCAAATATTTAATGAAGATATAAGAGGAGTAGCCACTGATAAGTTTTTTACTGATAATGTTAACGCGTCATTCCGCGCTATAGAATATTTCATACACCATGGGCACACTAAAATAGCTGTTATAAACGGACAGAACAATGACTACGTTGGCATAAACAGGCACAAGGGATTTTTGGATGCCATGCAGCTTTACGGAATTCCAGTAAATGAGAGGTACATAAAATACGGCGGTTACACCATGAATGGGGGTTATGAAGCCGCCATAGAGCTTCTTGATTCTTCAGACCGCCCTACTGCCTTGTATATAACCAATTATCTTATGACATTTGGTGCAATGATGGCAATACAGGAAAAGAATATCAAGGTTCCCGATGAGCTTTCGGTCATTGGGTTTGACTATATGCGATTCGCGGATATTATTGTACCCCCCATAAATGTTGTAGAACAATCCATCGAAAAGATGGGTGAAAGTGTTGCAAAACTTATGCTGGCACGTATAGAGGGAGATTTTGATGAATTCCCCAAGGTTCAATATTTCCCTGCCAAAATGCTTGTCAGGGATTCTGTTAAAAAGATATAAGAAAAGCCAGCCTTGCTCTGATGTAAACAAGGTTGGCTTTTTAGTTACAGGGTTACCATTCTATTGCCTTATAAAAGTCTTCCATAATCTTTTCAAACCAGGTGTTCATCTCACTACACATATTTTTTACCTTGTCTGGATAGGAAGCGGCAAGGTCATTCTGCTCATAGGGGTCAACATCAAGTCTGAATAGCTGCGGAGGCAGAGGCGCAGGTATAACCTCATCCGGATCAAAGGGTTTTGTGGTGTAACCCGACAGCTCGGTTATAAAAGGCCGGTACAGCTTCCAACAGCCATCCCTCATAGCAGAATTGGCATTTATTGAAGGACGGTTGTGGTTCCATGACCAGAAACGTTTTTTGGGAGTCAGATTGCTCTGGCCGCGTAAGACGGGCAGCATGTTCACTCCGTCAATATCGTCTTTGTCATAATCTATACCTGCAGCACCAAGCAATGTAGGCAGCCAATCGGTCATATGGATGAGTTCTGAACATGAATGCTTATGGGCTGGAAGACCTTCCGGCCATCTAATCATAGCTGGAACCCGGATACCGCCGTCGAGTATAAAACCCTTGGCTCCTTTCATGAAACCGTTGAATCTGTTTTGATCCATTCCATCCCATGTCCCCAGGAATGGACCGTTGTCACTGGTAAAAACAATGATGGTATTATCGTAGAGACCTTTCTTTTTCAAGGTATCTATTACCCGTCCTATGCCGTAGTCCATTCTATGAATCATCGCATAAGTGACAGCAGCACCATTTGTGAGGCTTTTGTTGTCACTGAACAGGCTTAAATCCTCTTCACGGGCCTGAAGAGGGAAATGGGGGGCGTTAAAGGACAGATAAAGAAAGAAATTTTCCTGACTGTGCCTGTCTATAAAAGATATGGCTTCATCGGTGAACACATCTGTGAGATATCGGCCGTCGCTTTTCTTTTGGGTACCGTTGTATTCCAGTGTCCAATTCCAGTAATCGCTGAAGGGAGGACACATGACGCATTCATTAAACCCCATGGACCAGGGCATATTTTCAGGGGTAACCCATTTGTCTGGCTTACCGTTTAGATGCCACTTTCCAACCAGTCCGGTAGCATATCCTGCTTCATCAAAGTAATTGGCAATGGTCTTCATTTTAGGACTGATTCCTCGCCAAATCCGGCTCATATCCTGTCCTGTACGATATGGGTATTTGCCTGTCAACAGGGCGGCCCTTGCTGGAGCACAAACTGGTGCGGCGGTATAATGCTGAGTCATACATATGCTATCCTTGGCCATCTCATCCAAAACGGGAGTCTTTACATCCGGGTTTCCGAAAAAACCCAGATCGCCAAAGCCCATATCATCTGCCAGTATAAAAATAACATTTGGCTTGGGACCATTCCAAGGTGTGTCGCTTGTCATTTCTTCTGCTTTTGAGAATAGGATACAGTTTGGGTCTGATGACATAAAGCTCTTCTCCTTCATTTTTAAATAGAATCATTTACCAGTTGAGTAAAAAATGAGATTAAGATATTAAAATTATAAATTATCATAAAGGAAAAGTAAAGCGCTTCTAATATAAATGTTAATATTATTAAAATATAGCGTCATATACTATACAAAACTCACTAAAATTAAGAAGAATTGAGCAGTACACAATATGAAACAGTTTAATATTGTTGAAGGACTGCATCTCCCTGATATATATAAAATATTAAAAAAAAATCTTGACTCTGGATACGGATACGAATATAATAAAAATGAAACGGTTCATATTGTAATGATAAGGAGATATTAAACATGCGCCAGTACAATAAAACTCAAAGATTTGTGTTAATCTCATTGACAGTAATAATGGTATTGATTCATATCCCTTTTACAACAGCGTATATGGCCGAACAGGAAACTGTACCGTCAGACGGAGATTATTTTGTATCACCTGATGGCGACGACGGCAACCCTGGTACATACGAAGAGCCCTTCAGAACCATAGAAAAGGCCCGCAACACTATAAGGCAGGATATTGAAAATGGCCAAAACAGGGACATAATTGTATATATCCGCGGAGGTAAATACTACAGGAATGATACCCCCCTTATTTTCATGCCCAACCATTCTGGCAAGGATGGATTTGATATCGTTTACCGAAATTTCCCCGGAGAGACCCCTGAGATAATTGGAGGCAGGGTAGTATCGGACTGGGAGCTGCACAAAGCCGTTGGTAAGGAAATAGAAGTGACGGTAAATGCAGTCAGCAGCACTGATAATAATGAAGAGACAAACCAGATTAATGCCGTTGAAAAGAGGTCATTGTTTCAACGTATTTTAGACTTTTTCAAAAGGCTTTTTGCATTGTTAAAATCAATTGGAGCAGCGAAGGACGCGTTGGATGAAGAAACATCGGATAATGAAGCATCAAAAGAAACAACGATTAAGGTACAGCCAGGTATTTATAAGACATATGTAGGCAAGGGCTCTGAGTTTTATTCTTTGTTTGAAAACGGCAGACGGGCAGTATTGGCCAGAACTCCCAACGAAGGTTATGCGGTGACACAGGATGCCGATGTCAGCGGGTCCACCACCAAGATAATGTATTTTAAGGAGGATTTGCCCAATAAATTTGATTACAGCAATGCAACTGTATATATATGGGGCGGCAGTCACGGTGAACTTAAAAGCAACTGGGTACCTGACATTGACCCCATAATGAATATTGATTTTGATACAAGAACCATGACCCTGAGGGACAATTTAACATATAAGGCTGCCGATGGGATACGATACTTTGTGCAAGGCTCCATGGAGTTTTTGGATAACCCGGGAGAGTTTTACCTGGACAAGGAGGAAGGAATGCTGTATTACCAACCCTATAGTTATCCCATAGAGGATCAGGAGATAATTGTTCCCACAACGCAAAGGGTATTGTACTTACAGGGCACTCCGAGCAAAGGCGTAAGCAATCTGAGATTTGAAGGCTTAAAAATTACTATTTCAGATTTCGGCAAGGATTTCTCAGGCTCCAGCAGGATTGATTCAGAAGGTATGGTATACATGGAGAATACGTCAAATATTACCTTAAAGGATTGTATTATATCAAATGCAGGCTATAGTGCTGTTTCAATAATGCATTATTCCAGCAATAATACAATTTATGGCAATCTGATAGAGAACTTTGGAATATATGGTGTCTGTTTGGGTGCCGACTATTGGTATGATGCCGGCAATATTAAGAACGCCGAGCAGGGATATAAAAACAAGAGCAATTTGATAAGCAGCAACCTTATAAGGAACGGTGGTCAGAGTGTTGGTCATGGTGCAGGTATAAGATTGGCCCAAAGCGGTGACAATGAGATTTCGCATAATCTGATATATAATATGCCAAGACAGGGTATTACCATGAATGGAACCAGTTATCCATATATGGAGCTTCAAGGCTCAATATATGGTACACCGATTACCTGGGAGAATCACTTTGATTGTTGTTATACCAGAAACAATACTATAGCTTATAACCATATATATAACGTTATGAATGATGCCTCCGACGGCGGTGCGATTAATTGCTTTGGAACCGGCAGGGGCAATATAATTGAGAACAACTATGTGCATGATGTGACCTCGGGGCCTGGTGGTGTTACAGTGGGTATATATCTGGATGATGCCTCCAACTACACTATTGTAAGAAATAATGTACTTAATAGAATAGGAGTCCTTGGGAGCTATATGTCATACCCGTTTGTTTTGAAAGGATATGATATAACACTGGAGAATAATGTGGTGGTAAACTCCAAATCCTCCGCTATGATATTGCTGTGCGAGTCACCGGTTTCTATGTATGCGGGGCATGCCACGGCACCGAAATCCGAAGCGCCGACAAAAAAGGTTAGAATACTTGGAAATATTTTTCATGAGACAGCGGATGAGTCTAACAAACCAAGGACGTATGACTTGTGGTATTATAGTAAAGATATGATAGAAAAAGCCGATTACAATACGATATACCTTAAAGATGTCAGTCCGATTATCAGAGGAATAGCGGTTGATGGAACGTGGAACGGATGGAAGGATTTCAACTGGTCCCAGTGGATTAATCTGGGCGGGAATACCTATGACAGCAACACTATATTCGAGGACCCCTTGTTTGAAGACCTTAAAAACGATGTCTTTACGGTAAAGGAAGGCTCACCGGCCCTTGCCAATGGCTTTGTAAACATTGACTTGTCAAAGGTCGGGCTGAAGGAGGACTTCCTGTACGACTAAAATAATATATTCGCTTATACTGCACAAGAACTGCCTGTGTATTACCTGCTGTAGTGCAGTATAATCATTTGAACCTTTATATATCAATTTATAGTCTTGACTTCTCGACGGCAGAAAAGCTATAATAAAAGTGAAACAGTTCAATTTATAGATGAATTGTGGAGAGAGAGTATACATATATGGCTGAAAATCCAAATATAGTATTCTTTTTTACTGACGATCAAAGGTTTGACACGATTAACGCCCTTGGCAGCAAGGACATCATAACACCCAATATGGACAAACTCGTCAGGAGCGGTTCGGCTTTTCTTAATGCACATATCCCATCCGGGACCTCAGTAGCAGTATGTATGCCGAGTCGTGCAATGCTTCATTCCGGCAGAAACCTTTTCAGCCTTGAGAATGAGGGACAATGCATTCCTGATACCCACACCACTTTGGGGGAAGCATTGAAAAGCGCAGGATACTGCACCTTCGGAACAGGGAAGTGGCACAATGGTGCAGCCTCCTATGCAAGAAGCTTTACAGACGGCGGGTCCATATTCTTTGGAGGCATGTGGGACCATTGGAATGTTCCTGTATGTGATTATGATCCGACGGGAAGGTATAACAATTATACAAGATATATAATGAACTTCTACGCCAATAATGACCCTGTATATATACATTGTGATCGATATACAATGGGCCGGCATTCTTCAGAGGTGATCAGTAATACTGCTATAGATTTTATTAACAGTGACAAATCAAACCAGCCCTTTTTCATGTACCTTTCCTATCTTGCACCCCATGATCCAAGGGATATGCCGCAAGAATTCAAGGATATGTACGATCCTGAAAAAATTGACCTTCCTGAAAATTTTAAAGAGAGGCATCCGTTTGATTTCGGAATTGGTAATATAAGGGATGAACTGCTGGCCCCCTACCCCAGGACGCCGGAAGCAATAAAAAAACATATAGCCGAATATTATTCCATGATAACCCATCTCGATTATGAAATAGGAAGGGTAATGGATACGCTGGAGAAAACGGGGAAGCTTGACAATACCATTATCATACTGGCAGGAGACAATGGCCTTTCTGTCGGTCAGCATGGTTTGATGGGCAAGCAAAATCATTATGAACACAGTATAAGGGTACCCCTTGTCTTTTTCGGACCGGGAATACCGCAAAATAAAAAAATAGATGATTTTGTATATCTCCTTGACATATATCCTACCCTGTGCGAACTGCTTGGTTTGGAGATACCGGAGACTGTAGAGGGCAAGAGCTTTTTGGGAAGTTTTTATGATAAGGAAGAACAAACAAGGGAGACTCTTTACTTCGCGTATACGGATTTGATCAGGAGCGTAAAAAACAAGAGGTATAAGCTGATCCAATACAGAAGTGATGTCGGCAAAACCCAGCTGTTTGATCTGGTAAACGACCCCCTTGAAATGATTAATCTATATGATGACAATGAATACCATGCTGTAGTATCACAATTGAGAGCCGAGATTGTGAGATACAGAGATGAGTTAGGTGAGCTTTATCATCCTATGGGAATGAGCTACTGGGATGGAAGGGAGTACTGAAATTAAAATGGATGGATGCACTGAAAACGGTGGCAATTGGATTTGTTATTACCTGAGTACGGATGGCGACGACACTAATAAAGGAACCCTTGAACAGCCTTTCAGGACATTGGCAGGAGCTAGAAACGCTGTCAGGAAACACCTGGTTAAAGGATTGGAGTCTGATATTATTGTCTATATCCGCGGAGGGAAGTATTATGTTGATACCCCTGTGGTTTTTACCGAAAGGGATTCAGGCACCAACGGGTATTCAGTCATATACAGGAACTATCCCGGTGAAACCCCAGTCTTTGAAGGCGGCATTCGGATAACCGGCTGGGTATTGGATGATGAAGAGAATGATATTTACAAGGCATATGTCGGCGGAAACCATAGATTCAACACAATGTATGAAAACAACCAGCGTTCAGTCAAAGCCAGAATGCCAAAAAAAGACTATGCTGAAACACAAGCAGTATTCAACAATGGAGATAAGATAGATATCGTTTTTAAGGAAGGGGATCTGCCAGGAGCATTTAATATTGAGAATG
>Ga0172382_10013229_pt1 | contig 10660 bp, 8 predicted proteins | sample Leawel138RmetaG_FD_122245 | JGI IMG/M metagenome (GOLD analysis project Ga0172382, IMG submission 122245) | Leachate microbial communities from a municipal landfill in Southern Ontario, Canada - Leachate well 138R metaG | ecosystem: Engineered > Solid waste > Landfill > Unclassified | place...
GTGACCGATGAGCGCGGCAATGTTGTCCAGCCCGCCTATTCGATCAGCGAAGTGGCGGGCGTATCCGATATGATCGCAGGACTTGCCGAGCCGGGTCTCAGGATCATGGTCCACCGCAACGATCCGGGTTTCGATCCGGCAAAGCTGTTCCAATTCCGACGCGGCGGTCCCGGCAGGCTCACGGCATTCCACGCAGTGGTGCCGGCGAGCGAAGTCGCAAAGGTGGTCGATGCCTTGCGCCCTGGCGCGGGACACCTTCGCGAGAATACGCCCACGTTGATGCGCAGCGACACCAAGTTGCTAATTTGGCACAATTCCAGCGACGAGCTGCTGACCCCTTACATCTCGGTGAACTGGTACAAGCAGCTGGCCCGCGATCATGGCGGCTATGCCCGCGTCCAGCGCCAGGCACGGCTGTTCATGCTGCCCGGCACGACCCATTGCAGCATTACCTCGATCGGCCCCAACGCCTTCGATCCGCTGAGCGCGATGGAGAGCTGGGTGGAAAAGGGCGTGGCGCCCGACGCATTGCCGGCATGGGTGGCGGATCGCCAGTACACGCCCGGCGCCCCCAAGGCGGCGGCTCTGGCTACGCCGGACTACACGATGCCGCTGTGCAAGTTTCCCGAAATGGCCCGCTACAGCGGCAAGGGCGACATGCAGAACGCGCGGAACTGGAGCTGTCGCCCCGGCGACACCGGCATGCTGCGCATGGGGGCAAGCGGAATCCAGGCAGGAGTGATGCGCTGATGACTGACGCGACCGCAGCCGCGATCGAGGCCCGGCACCGCGAAGTGCTGGGCCAGCCGCCCCGGATCGCGCCGCTCGATCGGCAATCGGCAGCCGAACAGGTCCAGGCCGACACGGCGAAGCTGCGCGGCGACATCGTTGGCGGCGATGCCGCACCGCTACCGCTCGACGCGATCCCCGAGATCATGTTCACGATGGCGAAGTTCCCGGAAATCTGGGCGCGCTACATGGCCGTATCGATGCACCTGCAAGGCCCGAAGGGCGCGTTGAAGCCGCGCGACCGGCAGCTGGCGATACTGCGCACGGGCTGGTTGCTGCAGGCTCCGTTCGAATGGGGCGAACACGCCCGCCAGTCGAAGGCGGTGGGCATCACGACCGAGGAGATAGAGCGCGTCACCACCGGGTCATCGGCGCCGGGCTGGTCCGACCACGACCGGGCGATCCTTCGCGCCGCCGAGGAACTGCGCGAGGGCGCGATCGTCAGCGACGAGACGTGGGACCGCCTCGCCCTGACGATGTCGGAAAGCGAACTGCTGGAACTGCTGCTGCTGATCGGCCAGTTCACGACCACGGCCTATTTCCAGAACGCGCTGCGGCTGCGGCTCGAGCCCGGCAACCCCGGCCTCAGCGCGCGCTGACTGATCGGGCTTGCCAAGTCTATTCCCAGTTCGGATGCCTATGCAAACCTGCCAAGGAGCTGTGATGCTGAGAACCGTGCTTGTTGCCGCAATGCTGATCGCGGTGTTTCAGACCGCATCCGCAAGCGCCGCGACCTTCCTGTTCATCCGGCATGCCGAAAGCACCTCGAATGTGGGGCGAGCAGCCACGATCGAGGAGGCAATCGATCCGCCGCTGACGAACAAGGGCAGGCAGCAGGCCCTCGAACTCGCGTCGGTACTGGCCGAGAAGTCGATCACGAAGATCTATGTCAGCGCCTATCAGCGAACCGGACTGACGATTGCCCCCACCGCTGACCGTTTGCGCCTGACGCCGATCATCGACGCGCGCACGAACGAATGGCATTTCGGCGACATGTCGAGCCTTGCCGACATGCAAGATGCCAGCATTGGCAGTATCGTGAGATCGTGGGCCGCCGGCAACACGGCCGCCAAGGCCGCGCTCCCGAAGGCGGAGTCACTCGATGACATGGCCGCCCGTGTCTTGCCCGCATGGACGCAAATCTTCGACGCACACAAGGACGATGATGGTGTGGTGGTGCTGGTCGGTCATGGCGCGGAGACAGGCTTCGTCATGCCCTATTTCGCCAAGAACGTGACCCCGGCCTTTGCATTCGCCAACGGAATGCGGAACACCGGCATCATCGAGGTTGAGATCATGGACGGCAAGCCCGTGGTGACCAAGTGGCAGGGTATCGCCGTTCCCGCGCAGGCGGCTGTCCCCGAGCCCGCACATTGACCGATCGAACGCGCGCCAGGCCGGATTTCGACTTTGGCCGGGGATCCGACAGCCTCTGATCGGGAATGACGTTCCGGAACATTCGATTATCCGCTTGATCTGGTCCCGGTCACCTTGGCGGATCCGAACACGCCCATCTTGCACTTCCCGGTCATGCTGTCGTCGTCGCAGACCAGATCGTACTTGAGCGTGATCTTCATCGGCTTGTCGACCTTGAGGTCAAAGCGCACGCGGTTTCCTTCGAGTGTGCCGCCAGTGAAATCTTGGCTGCCTTCTGCGCTGTTGAACGTGCCAGAAACCGATGACCCGTCAGTGCGCAGCGTGATTGTCATGGTCTGCGGACCCATCGGGGTCTTGAGCACGGCGCTCCATGCGCCGTCGACCGGGCGCGCGGAAGGTGCCGTCTGCCCGGCCGGGGCTTCCGGAACCGCAGGCGTGGCAACCGCCGGAGCGGGATTTGCGGGCACGTGCGCGCCGGCGCGGTGGCCGGATACGTCGCGTCCCTCGATCACGTCGAGCAGGCGCGACGGGGTGAGCGGCAGGCGCAGTTCCGCAATCTCGCCGAACGGGCTCAGCGCATCGGCGATGGCGTTGACCAGCGCGGGCGGGCCGATGATCGCGCCGCCTTCTCCCACACCCCGCATGCCGCCGATGGTCTTCGACGGGGTATTGGCATGGACGAACTCGATCACAGGGACGTCGTTGATCGCGGGCAGCAGGTAATCCTTGAACGTCGCGGCCTGCGGATTGCCGCGCGCGTCGTAGGGCATGTCTTCCAGCAGCACCATGCCGATGGCCTGCGCCAGACCGCCCGCGATCTGGCCTTCGACGACGGCAGGGTTGATCACCGTCCCGCAATCCTCGCTCGATATCCAGCGCAGGATCTTCACGAATCCGGTATCGGCGCTGACCTCGACCACGCAGGCATGGGTGGCGCTGGTGAGCGTCATCGGCGGCGGCTGATAGCGGAACTGCGCCTCCAGTCCGGTTTCGAGGCCCGGCGGCAGGCGGTTGGGTTCGCCATAGGCGATGTTCGCCAGCTCGCCGATCGGGCGCGACATTTCCGGCGCGCCCGCCACATGCACCACTCCGTCGACGATCGAGACGCTCTCGGGCGAGGCGTTGTAGAGGTGCGCGGCCAGGGTGCGCACCTTGTCGGCCAGCAGCTCGGCCGCGCGGATCGCGGCGCCGCCGCCGATCACGCCCTGGCGGCTTCCCGATGCGCCGGGGCCGAACCCGCCGGCGGCGCTGTCACCCTCGAACACGGTGACGTCCTCGTAGGCCACGCCCAGCCGGTCGGCGATGCACTGCGCCATCGTGGTCGCGGTGCCGTGGCCCTGGCTGTGCGTGCTCATCGTGGCGGTGACCTTGCCGGTCGGTTCGATCCGTACCTGTGCCAGTTCGCCGGTCATCGTGATCATCGATCCTGCCGATCCGGTGGGCTCGACATACGACGCGAAGCCCAGGCCCAGGTAGCGGCCCTGTTCGCGCGCCTCTGCCTGTTCGCGGCGGAAGGAGGCGACATCGAAGTATTCGAGCAGCTTTTCGAGGCATTCGCCCGGCGTGATGTCGTCCACCGGGATGCCCATCGACGATACCGCCGGCTGGTCCTTGAGATAGAGCAGGTTGCGGCGGCGGATCTCCACCGGATCGATGCCGATCTTCCGCGCGGCCTTGTCGATCAGCGTCTCGCGGATCAGCGATTCCATTGCCCAGGGGCCGCGATAGGCGGCCAGCCCGTTGGTGTTGGTGTACCAGCCGCGCGACAGGAACTGGTATGCGGGCATCCGGTAGTGCGGCCAGATGAACATGTGGACGGCGATGTTGCTGTCCGCGCCCTGCGGATAGGCGCCGTTGTTGCAATCGTAGATCGCGTGCGCGCCGATCAGCCGGCCGTCCGCATCGAACCCGACGTCGAGCGTCATCTCGGCCTCGCGGCACTGGTTGGACGCGGTCAGCGCCTCCCAGCGGTCCTCGGTCCACTTGAGTGGCCGGCCGAACAGCCAGGCGGCGCAGACCACCGCGCATTCTTCCTTCCACGGCGTATTTTTCAGTCCGAACGAACCGCCGACGTCCTTGGCGATCACCCGGATTGCGGTCTGCGGCAGGCCCAGCGCCAGGCTGAACCAGCGGGCGATGTTGTGCGGGCTCTGGCAGGTGATGTAGAGTGTCAGCTCCTCCGGCCCCTCCCGCGTCGCCAGGATCGCGCGGTTTTCCATCGGCGCCTGGCTGATGCGCTGGTGGATGACCTTCTGCCGCACCCGGTGCGCGGCACCCGCCAGCGCGGCGGCTAGCTCCTCGTCGGGCTCCTCGTCGCCGATTTCGGCGGAGACATTGCTGTCGGTGCCGGGGTGGATCGGCGGCCCGGCCATCGCGTCGGCGAGGGTGACGACCGGATCAAGTTCCTCGTATTCGACCTCGATCAGCGCGGCGGCGTCCTCGGCCAGCGCGCGGCTGTCGGCGATCACCAGCGCCACCGGTTCGCCGGCGTATTGCACGTGGCCATCGGCCAGCGGGGTGATCGGCACTTCGCTGGGCGCGAAGAAAAAGTTCATCATCGTGATCGGACGGGCGGCAAGCTCGCGCGCGGTGTAGATCGCATGCACGCCGGGCATCTGCGCCGCCGTCGCGGTGTCGAGCGACAGGATCCGGCCCCGCGCCACCGGACTGCGCGCGAAGGCGACGTGCAGCATCCCCGGCAGTACGACATCGTCAGTATATTGCCCCCGCCCGGTCAGCAGGCGCGCGTCTTCCTTGCGCAGCGCGCGCTTGCCGATCATGCGCGCCGCGCCGATCCCGGAAGCCTGTGCAGGGTCGCTCACTTCGCGCCTCCCGCCAGCGCGCTGGCCGCCTTGCGAATGCCTTGATAACCGGTGCAGCGACAGATATGGCCCGACATTGCCGCGATCAGGTCGTCCTCGCCCGGGCGCTCATCACCCTCGGTCAGCGCGGCCAGCGTGCAGACCACGCTGGGGGTGCAGAAGCCGCATTGCAGCGCATGGTTGTCGCGCATCGCCTGCTGCACCGGGTGCAGCGTGCCGTCGGGCGCGGCAAGCCCCTCGGCGGTGGTCACCGTGGACCCGCCAGCCTGCACCGCCAGCATCAGGCACGACCGGACGGCCTGGCCGTCAACGATGACGGTACACGCGCCGCACACCCCATGTTCGCAGCCGACCTGGACGCCGGTGTAGCCCGCCTGCATCCGCAGGTAGTCGCTCAGCGACGTGCGCGCCTCCACCGTCGCGGCGTGGCGGCGTCCGTTGATGGTCATTTCCAGCGTATGCGCGCTCATGCGGCGTGTTCCTGTTTCAATGCGCCGTTCAGCGTCCTGACGAACAGCCGCCGGCCCACGGTTCTGCGGTATTCGGCGCTCGCGTGATGATCGTCGAACGGCGCGGTGCCGGCCATCGCCAGATCGGCCAGCGCCGTTGCATCGACATCTTCCAGCGCTTTTCCGGCAATCGCAGCCTCGGCCTGTTGCATCGCCAGCGGGGTCGGCCCCATCGCGAACCAGGCGAGGCCCGCGCGGGTGATGATGGCCCCGTCCAGCGCCAGCGCCCCGACCACGCCGGTCAGCGCGAAGTCGCCGGGCCGCTGCGCCACTTCGCCGAACACCACTCGGTGACCGTCCCCCCAGTCGGGATAGAAGATCCCGGTGACCAGTTCGTCGGGTTCGAGCGCGGTCATGTAGGGGCCGATGTAGAAATCGCGCGCAGCCAGCGTGCGGGTGCCGCGCGTGCTGGCGATCTCGATCGACGCGCCCAGCGCCACGGCGGTCGCGGGCATTTCAGCCGCCGGTTCGCCCAGCGCGACCGATCCGCCGACCGTGCCGCGATTGCGGGTCTGGTGATGGCCGACGTGGCCCAGCGCCCGCACCAACGCGGGAACATGGCGCGACAGCGTCGCGTTCTTCAGCGCATCGGCCTGGCGGATGCCGGGGCCGACGCGGGTGCCGCCGTCCACGCGGGTCACGTCGCGGAAGCCCGCGATTGCGTTGATGTCGACGAGGACGAACGGTTGGCTCATCCGCAGGTTGAGTAGCGGCATCAGCGTCTGCCCGCCCGCGATCACAGTCGCCCCGCCGCCTGCGTCAGTCAGGATCGAGCAGGCCTCCGCGACGGTGCGCGGGGCGACATAGTCGAATGGCGCGGGTTTCATTGGGGCTTTCCGCGCCGGCCGGCTTCGAACGCAGCCGCAGCGACGATGACCATGAGGACAAGCACCACGGCCAGTATTCCGCCGGTCGCCCCGCTGGTGCCGAGCACGAATCCGGCGATGATCGCCAACACCAGCGCGCCGATCCAGCCCCACGGGCCGCTGATGCCGATGGGGGAGGCGGGAGCGAGCGCGGACTGCGCCGCTGCCGGCTGGACCGAAACTGACTCGATGGCCGGTGCGACTGTTGCCGCCGAAGCGGAAACGACCGGCTCCCCGGCCACGACCGTGCCGAACTTCTCGAAGAACTTGCCCGCAAGGTTCCGTGCAGTGGCATCGATGATCGGTCCGCCAAGCTGGGCCATTCGTCCGCCCACTTCCGCGTTCACCGTATAGTTCAGCAGCGTGCCGCCGGCATCGTCGGCCAGTCGTACCCGCGCTTTGCCTTGCGCGTTCCCGGCGATGCCGCCGTTGCCCTTGCCGCTGATGACATAGCCGTTGGGCGCGTCGATTTCGGACAGCTGCACGCTGCCGTTAAACCGCGCGCCGATGGGGCCGATCTTCACTTCCGCCACGGCATCGAAGCGATCCGCGCCGTCGCGGTCCAGGCTCTGGCAACCCGGAATGCACTGGCGCAGCACATCGGGATCGTTGAGCGCGGCCCACACTTTCGCGCGCGGCGCGGCTATGCGCTGTTCGCCGGTCAGTTCCATCGCTTCAACCCTTCACGAACCCTGGTTTGCCGGGCGCACCGCCGGGGTGGCCTGCGCCGGACGTCCGGCCCGGATCGCCGCGGCTTCGGCCGGGGCCTGCATGGCGCGGGTACGCAGGTAATGGCGCATGGCATCGAGGTCCGTGTCCGCGATGCGCGGCGATGGCGGCATGCCGTCGAGTTTCAGCGCGCCCTCCTTGACCACGCTGCGGAATGCCGCCTCATCGAGGATCAGCGGCGAATAGCGCAAATCTGGCGCCGAACCGCCACCGATCGCGTTCATGCCGTGGCACACGATGCAACCGTTGCTGGCAAAGGCGATCGCCCCCTTCATCACCATGTCGGGCCTCGGCGCGAAATCCGGATCGGCAGGTTGCACAAGCTCGCGCATTTCGGACGCCGGAAGCGCATCCTTGCCGTTCAGCGCGAACGTCAGGACATGGCGCGGCAGCTGGTAATCGGTGCGCCAGGCCGCATTTCCGGTGGCGAGAATGCCGCCCCCCTGCGAGCCGCTGCCGGTCAGCACAGTCACATACTGCCGCCCGCCCACACGATAGGAAATCGGCGGCGCGACGATCGGGGAAGGGGTCTTGAACTTCCACAGTTCCTTGCCGCTGCGCGCATCATAGGCGACCAGATAGCCGTCGATCCGCCCCTGAAAGACCAGACCGCCCGCCGTTGCCAGCACGCCGCCCGGCCAAACGCCAGGCAGTTCGACGATCCACGCCTGCTTCTGGGTGACCGGATTCCATGCCTTGAGGAAGCTGCGGCGGCTGCCCGGAAGATCGGCGTCGCCGACCAGCGTGACGCCCATGTTGCTGCCGATGCCCGGCGGTGCATCGGGCGCAAGATCGCCGATCATCGCCCCCATTTCCATGATCGGCAGATAGACCAGCCCGGTCTGCGGGCTGTAGGCCTGCGGCAGCCACGAATGTGCACCCTGCGGCCCGGGCCACAGTTCGAACAGGCCCGGCTTGCCGTTCAAGCGGATGCCGGGATTTTCAACCGGCCGGCCGGTGACGGGATCGATCCGTTCGGCCCATGTGACTTTCGCGATCTTTTCCGCCGAGATGAACGCGCCGGTCACGCGGTCCAGCACGTAGAGGAAACCGTTCTTGGGTGCCTGGATCAGCACCTTGCGCTGCTTCCCGTCGATCTCGACGTCGGCCAGGGTCATGTCCTGCACCGCAGTGCAGTCCCACTGCTCGGCCGGGCAAACCTGATAGTGCCACTTGTACTCGCCGGTATCTGCGTCGACCGCCACGATCGAGGCAAGGAACAGATTGTCGCCGCCGCCCGGGCTGCGCCTGGCCTGGCTGTAAGGGAAACCGTTGCCGACGCCGATGTAGATGAGGTTCAGATCGGCATCGTAACTGAAGGCGTTCCAAGCAGTGCCGCCGCCGCCGGTGCGCTTGCCATCGGGGCCTATGTAACTGCCCTTCCAGGTCGGGCGCATGACCTGTTCCGCCTTGCTGTCGGCTGGCTTCGACGGATCGTCAGGTACGGTGTGGAAGCGCCACATTAGCTTGCCGGTCTTCGCATCGTAAGCGGTAACGTAGCCCCGCAGCGGGGTGATGTCGGCGCCGCCGTGGCCGACGATCACTTTGCCACCGAACACGCGCGGCGGCCCGTTGGCGTTGCGCGGCTCGTCGAGGCCGAAATCGCGTTGCTGCCACAGCGGCTTGCCGGTCGCGTCATCCAGCGCGATCACGCGGCCGTCGGTGGTCAGGATGAATACGCGCCCGTCTTCCCAGGCCAGACCCTTGTTGCCCCAGCTCATGTGGAGCGGACTGGTCGCGATTTCCCGCGTCTTCGCATCATATTCCCAAAGCAGCTTGCCTGACGCCGCATCGAACGCGCGCACCCGCGAGTGGCCCGACGTTACGAACAGCTTGCCTCCCGCCGCCACCGGGCCCGAGACAGTGAAACCGGGCTCCAGATCGTAATGCCACGCCAGCTTGAGATTTGCGACGGTACCGGTGTCGATTTCGTCCGCGGCGCTGAAGTGCTGCTCGCGGCCGTCGTTGCCGAAATTGGTCCAGTCGTCGTGCAGGGAAGGCGCCGCGACCGCAGCACATCCAGCCAGCGCGGCCAGACACGCCAGTGCCGCCATCCTGCCAAAGGCAAAGCCCGATTGTCCGATCATAGTCCTCTCCGTTCAATCCTGCTCGACTGCCGCCTTTCCGGCCTGCTAGCCAATCCCAAATGGGACTATCGGGCACTTGCCCGATGACCACGTTTCGCCTAGCCTGATCGCAAAGGGACAAAAGTCCCCTAATCGGGAGCGGCAATGCAGATCGGCGCGGCAGAGCTCGACCTCATCGACGCCGTCAGCGCCGGTCCTTTCGAGGTCCGCCCCTGGCAGAATTTCCTGGCGGTGCTGGCTCGCACGACTGATGCGCAATTCGCGGTTCTGAACTTCAGACCGCCTGGCAGCCCATTCGCCAACAGCGTCACAATACTTTCTGGCGCTGAGCAGTCGGACTTCGACGGCGTGATCACCAGTGCCGATCCACCCGCCGATCCTCCGATGGTGGAAACACTCGAAGAAGGCCGGCTCTACGCTTTCGATGAACTGCTGCGGATCAACCCTTCGCGCGAAATGCGCGTCCATGCCCAACGGCTGCGGATGCAGAAAGCAACTAACCTTCGCCATGTCCGCGTCCGGGAGCCGTCCGGGATCAATGCCTGGCTCACTGTGGTCCGGAAAGACGGTGAGAATTTCGATAGGGCAATCGAACAGACGCTGACCACGATCACGCATTTCCTGCGTCTCGCCTTCCGCAATTACGTCGCGCTCGAGCTGGAGCGATACAACGCCTCGCTAATCGCGCAGGCGGTGCGCGGGATGTTCGGCTGGATCACGCTTGATCCCGCCGGCCTGATCTTGGGTCATGACGAACAGTGTGGCCGCCTGCTAGCCAATGGGGAATACCTGCGGCGAACGAGCAGCGGACGGCTGGCGGCGAAGGACGTTCCGCTCGAACGCGAAATTTACGCCGCGCTGGCGCGCATTCTGGCAAACCCGTCATCGCGTCCCCAGGCGATCACGCTCAGCCGTGATCCGTGGCTCGACATGTTGATCGCGCCAGCCCGCCGCAAGTCGATCTCGGTTAAGACCCCGCCTGCGGCCATCGTCTATGTCCATGGTGACAATTGGGGCACGGCCGACCGGCTCGAGCAGCTTGCGCAGTTGTTCCGGCTATCGCCCGGCGAAGCCCGGCTGGCACTGGCGCTATGCAGGGGCATGACGATCAGCGAGGCGGCGGCGGAATTCGGCCTCGCTGTCGGCACGGCGCGCAATTATTGCAAGAGCATCTTTTCCAAGACGGGCGCGCGCGGCCAACCTGATCTGGTGCGGATCATCATGCGCAGCGTGCTGTCGATCGCTCCGGACGTCTGAGGGACGGGAGCATCCGCTCGAGTCCCTCATGGGCCTTGTCGGCGGCAATGCGGTCAGGTCAGACTGCACGATCTGCGCATCAGCTCCATTCAGGATACACCTTGTCCGCCGTCAGCACCAATGGCACAGATTTGAGGTTGTGATTTAAGGAGGATTTGGGCTTCGTCGTAGTGACGAAGGAACGAAGATGAAGCCCAAATCCTCCTATTCAAAATCGCCGTCGA
>Ga0172382_10013230_pt1 | contig 10660 bp, 7 predicted proteins | sample Leawel138RmetaG_FD_122245 | JGI IMG/M metagenome (GOLD analysis project Ga0172382, IMG submission 122245) | Leachate microbial communities from a municipal landfill in Southern Ontario, Canada - Leachate well 138R metaG | ecosystem: Engineered > Solid waste > Landfill > Unclassified | place...
CGAGCAGAAGGACATGAAACTCTTCCCTGGGCAGATAGCGCATGGTCGCCTCCACATGCCGGATCACATCATCCGGCCCCTGGGCCTGCACCCTGACCTCCGCCTGGCGGTCCGCGGCCGCGCGCTGGCCGAGCTCGACGGCCGCAAGCACCCGGACTGCCTTGACCCGCCCGATGCCCGGAATCTCCTGGAGCTCTTGCGTGCTCATATCAAGCAGTCCTTTCAGTCCTTCACTTTTCACAAGTATCTTCTGGGCAATCTGAAGAGCGGTCTCCCCGCTTCGCCCTGATGTCAGGACGATGGCCAGCAATTCAGCGTGGCCAAGGGCCCCGATACCCTTTCCTTCCGCTTTTTCGTAAGGCCTCTCGGAAGGAGGCAATTCCTTCATGGTCAGGGAAACATTTCCAACATTTCTGCTACTGTCTTTTCCTTGGCTATCCTGCATTCCTCTTCAACCTTTCTTGATTTGCGCGGCAAAACAGGATCTGTGAGCCTGGCAGGAAAAAGATCAGAAATATGAAAAAAGGCTGCTTGTCAAGCGATTCCGCAAGCTCTTATGACCAGGATCGCCAGGGCTTGCCCGCTGTCGATTTTTCCTGTTTTTACAGCAATATCTGCCTGAAAGCAATTTTCCATCATGACCTCCAAGCCTTCCATGGTAAAGCGTTTCGCCTGCCTCGCAAGCTTGCGGGCGAAAAACTGGCTTTGGGTGATACCGCTTTCAATAATCCGGTCGCTCGTCAGGCATTCGCTGGCAGTCAGCAAATCGCGCGACTGGCGTGCCAGCATGGTCTGGATAAACAGGGGCGCTTCCCTGCGGGCCAGCAGTACATCGAGCCGCTCAAGGGCCTCATCGATTTTGCCGGCAGCGATCGCGTCTGTCAGGTCGAAAATTTTACCCGTCAGGTCATCGCGGCACAGGTAATCGATGTCAGCCAAGGTGATGTCAGTCCGGCCTGTGTATCGAAAATACAAGAAGACGGTTGTCAGCTCACTGAAAATCGCGGTCATGGAATGATCACAGCGACTGACCAGGGAGTCAGCGGCTTCCCTTGTGATACGGAGTTTTTCGCGGCTGCACAAGGCGGAGATCCAGGTCTGCAGGTCGGCGGGTGTCTGCCGGTCAAACCTGGCCGACAACGCTCCCTGCCTTCTCATCCTGCGCAGCAGGGCATGGGAGGAATTTGCCGACTCCTCCGTAAAGATCAAATGGCAGTTATCCGGAGGGTAGACAAGCGCCTGGTCCAACTCCTGGGGGATTCCTGATGAAGCCGTTGTGGAAAAGAGGCCGCTCTGATCGATCAGGATTACCTTGCGGGCCGAAAGAAAGGGAGGCGTCGCCATCTCCGCCAGCAGGCGCTCCGTGTCAATTGAAGAGGGTTTTCCGTCACCTGCCATCCTTACAAGATCCATGGCTTCCGCACCCGGTGAAACAAGAGCCGCGACAATCCGGTCACGAACCTGCCGGACCAGAAATAGCTCTTCGCCCGTCAGGATATAGGCAGGGCGGTCAACCGACCTTTCCAGGTCCCTTCCTGTTTCACGGTAATTCATCCATTTGTCAGCGACCGGCATCATGCTCCCCTGCCCCCGTTACAGTTTGCTTCCGACTCGTCAGCCACGTTGTTATCCTACCCTTTCCCTGGTAGATCTTCAAGAAAACAGCCCCGCACTCATCCGTCCGGAATACTTCGATGGCCTGCTCGAGCAGCCTGTCCAATACAAGAGGATGGGGGTGCCCGTAGCGGTTGTTGCGGCCCGCGGAGATCAGGGCGGTACCCGGATCCGCGGCCTCCAGAAAAACGGCCGAGCTTGAGTACCTGGAACCGTGATGTGCGATATGCAGGAAATCCGCGCCGCAATCAATCCCTGACCGGAGGATGCTCCGTTCGCCTTCTTCTGTCAGATCCCCTGTCATGAGAAGAGACAGACCATCCAGGGTCACGCGCATGACCAGCGACGCCTCGTTCAAATCGACCCGGCCGCTTCTTGTGTCCGGGTGTAATACTTCTATCAGACAATCGCCAAGCCGGATGGCATCACCCGCCCGCAGACGCGTGACCGGCACCCGCGACTTTTCCGACAATTCGACCAGAAAGCCGGTCATGTCTTCCTCATGCTGTGAACCCGCGTGATTGTCCGCTTCAACCGCGGGCAGGCAAAGGTGCCCGATGAAACCGGCATCAATCATTTCCGCGATTCCGGCCGCGTGATCGCTATGGGCATGTGTGACAATGGCGAGATCGATATGACTGAGCGCCTGCATCCTTGCCGCCGGAATAACTGTGTTGTAACCGTTTTTTTTATCACCGCCGTCGATCAAAAGCGCCTGGCGGCCCTCCGTAATAAACAAAGTCGCGTCGCCCTGTCCTACATCAAGGAAAATAACCGTGGACTCCCCGGAAGGAAAAACAAGGAGGCGGACAGCTGCAAGCCAGACCAGGGCAGTGATCACAAAGACCGTTAAGGACAGGGAGCTCTTTTTTCTTTTCGGAAGATACCAGGCAAAAAAGGCTAAGAAAGGAAGCAGGAGCAGGCACCAGCGCAGCGGGATAAAAGCTCTGTGCGTCTTGGCGGCCAGCCTGGACATCCACAAGAGCAGATCAGCGGCGGGAGTCAGAAGAAAGGTGAAGAAACGGACGGTCAGATTGAAAACGGCCGAAGACTGTGGCAGCAGAGACAGGACAAAAATGGCGGGATAAGTGGCGGACATCAGCCAGGCAGCCAAAGGCAGGGCCGCCATGTTCACAAAAGGCGCCAGGAGGTGTATACCCGGCGCTGTCATGATTTGATAGGGCAGGATAACCAGCTGGGCTGCTGCGGAAAAGGCCAGGGCGGTCAGCGCCTTTGAGCGGAGCGCCGTGTCTGGCCGCCTGGCAAGTCTTTTCGCCGTATAGGAAACAGCGCCGGCCGCTGACATGCTCATCCAAAAAGAGTTGTCAAAAAGCGCGTAGGGATCGAAGATAAGTATAAAGGATCCGGCAAAGAAAAGAAGATTGAAGACATCACGGCGACGCCTGGCGGCCAGATCCAGCCTTGACGCGAAAAGGGTCAGTGACGCCCTGCTGATACCGCATTTCCAACCACTCAGGACGCCTGGAAGAAGGATCAAAGGTAGGGTAATCCATTGTCTGGCCCGATAAGTCAGCCGCGTCTTCCGCGTCATCCACAATACCGGGCCGAGAAGAAAAATCAGATGGGTCCCCGACACACTTGTCAGGTGTGAAAGACCGGATGAGCGCAGAAAAAAAGTCTGTCTGTCATCGAGCAAACGCGTATCCCCGGCAGCAAGCGACAGGAGCAGGGGGCCACAGCCTGTCTCCCACAAGGGGAAAAGATGCTGACGGACATGATCGCGGATCCGGTCAGGCAGTCTTCGCAGCCACAGCAGAACCCCCTGGCGTGGGATAAGACGGTAAGTGCCTGTTCGGCCAACCCACACAGCCCCTTTGGACCATAACCAGTTGCGTTCTGAGAAACCGCCGGGATTGCGCGTACCCTCCGCGCACTCAAAGATGGCTCTGCCTTCGATCCGGTCACCCTTGCGTGCCGGAATATCCGTGTGAATAAGGACGGGCGTCCCATCGGAAAGGCGGATCTTATGCGCCCGCACGCCTTGCGGATCGCCGGGCAAAGCCTTGCCCGCTTCCACAACCAGGCCCGAAAAGTCAATGCTTCCCGCAGGAACCCGGCCTTCCCAACGCGTGATTTTCAGATAACTTGTCAGAAGTGAAAAAGAGACAAGCAGAACGAAACAGACCGACCCCGGCTGCATCACGGTGATCTTTCTGACCTCCCACCTTCTCAACCATTCAGCCATGGTTGCATTATCCGGGCCGGCCGGGGCCTATTTTGGCTTCTTTTGCCCTTTGCCCATCTGCTCCGTGTCAAATCGACGCGAACGCGCCGTCGGTCAGTTCAGTAACCCGTTCTTCCAGCAACTTCATACGCCCGTCCCTGGGACTCAATCCGGCTGAAACTGAAAGGGGCGTCAGGACCGGCCTGCCTTCGCGGGTGTACCGCCGGATCACCGACAGGGCCTCCTGTTCCGCTTTGGCAACCTGCTGTCTCGAAAGTTTGTCGGCCTTGGTCAGGACCACCTGCCAGTCGATATCATAGTGACTCAAGTATTCCAGCATTTGAAGATCGCCTTCCCCGAAACCCCGCCGGATATCGATCAGGACCAGCACAAGGGCAACCGGCCTTTCCGACTCGAAGTACTGATCCGTCACCTGGGAAAAGGCCTCTTTCTCCCCTTGTGATGTTCTGGCATAGCCGTAACCCGGCAGGTCAACAAAATAGAATTCAGGTGAGACATCGTAAAAAAACACCAGCCGGGTCTTCCCCGGCGTCTTGCTGGTTCTGGCCAGGTTCTTCCGCTTGCTGAGTGCGTTGACCAGGGTGGATTTGCCCACATTGGACCGGCCGACAAAAACGATTTCCCGCCTGGCCGGTTTGGGGAATTGCTTGCGCGAGGCTGCCGCCACATAGGTTATGCCGGCTGTTTCACTTCTTCTTTTTTTCGACTTGGCCATCTACGCCGTCCCCTTCATCTGCTATACTTGTCTTACCGGAGGATCCTGTATGTCTAACCTTGCTTTTCCGGCCGATCAGTCCGTAAAAAACCTTTTCGGAGATGAACCTGTCCTTGACTCGAACGGACCCATTGGCCTGATAACGGAGCAGCTTGACCCCGCGCTAGCGGAACGCATCAACCACCAACTCGGCTTAAGACGGCAGGAGGCTGCCAGACTGAATCCCGGCTTACTCGATATTCCCGGTTACGTCCGGGGGGAGTACCGGATAAAGGTCGATCTCTCCCGGTTCAGCTCCGGCGAGGGCAAGGCGCAAATCATCGATTCAATCCGCGGCCACGATCTTTTCATCCTGACCGATGTACTTAACTACGGCGCCTATTATAGTCGATACGGCGTCGATGTGTCGATGGCACCTGACGAACACTTCCTTGACCTGGTCCGCCTCATCCTCTCCTCGCGTGACTCGGCCGCCCGCATTCACGTGATCATGCCCTTCCTTTTTGAGGGGAGACGGTTTAGAAGGTCAGCCAGGGAATCGCTTGATTGCGGTGCCATGCTTCGGTACCTCTTCAGTCTGGGAATTGACAACTTCATCACCTTTGACGCGCACGATTCCCGTGTTGCCAACGCGGTCCCCAACTCAAACTTCGAGTCTTTTCCCACCTCCTACCAGAGCATCCGTACCATTCTTGAGACGATACCGGGTCTGAAGATCGATGGTGATTCGCTCATGATCGTAAGTCCCAACGAAGTCAGTATCAACCGCTGCATTTTCTTCGCGTCGGCCATGAAAGTGCCCCTGGGCATCTTCTACATGCGGCGGGATTTCCAGTACGTGAGCGATGAGCTTCGTCAAGTGACGACCAGGACCTACCTTGGTGATTCAGTTGAAGGAAAAGATATCATCATTGTCGCTGATATGCTTGACAGCGGCAGGGACCTGGTTGCCAGTGCCAGCGAGCTGAAATCGCGCGGCGCCAAACGCGTCATCTGCTCTGTCTCCTATACCCAGTTTACGGAGGGGATTGACAACATCAGGCAGGCATGGGAAAGCGGAATTATCGAGCGGGTCTTTTCCACCGATATGTCCTACAGGCCACCGGAAGTCCTGTCATCGCCCTGGTATACCGATATCCCCATGGCAGACGATCTGGCCTTGCTCATCTCTGCCTTGAACCACGACGCCTCACTGTCGAGGCTTCTGGCCCCGGCAGCCCGCATCGATGCCCTGCTCAAACAAGGAGGGTATCGCTCCTTGTTGGAGGAAGAGGCCGATGACATTGAGGACAAGCAGCTTTCTTTTTCGGATTTTGCCGGACGCTAAGGATTTGGAGAAATAAAATGACAGCTGAAGAATTCCAAAAAGCCTTCCAACGAAGTGACGCGAATTACTATACCTACGATCAGTACGGCAATAACCCGATGACACCCATCGCGCCTGTCGCCCTGATTGCTTTAAAGGGCGCCATCAACATTTCCCTGGAAGTTAACAATGCCTTGATCGCCAGGCGGAAAGACTATCTGTCGGGAGCCTCGCCCGTGAAAATTTCCGCGGGCTTCATGCGTGACGATTTTCATGTACCGGTCAATACCTTCCGCTTCTCCTCCGGTGAGGGTAAGGCGGTTATTGAGAGCACCGTCAGGGGGCATGATCTCTACATTCTCTGCGATGTGACCAATTACTCGGTCACCTACAAGATGCGCGGCTCCTATAACAGAATGAGCCCCGACGACCATTACCAGGATCTCAAACGCGTCATTCTGGCAGCGTCAGGCAAGGCGCGCCGGATCAATGTCATCATGCCTTATCTCTATGAAGGCCGTCAGCATCGGAGAAACGCGCGCGAATCACTCGACTGCGCCCATATGCTGATTGAACTCGACCAGCTCGGCGTTGACAACTTCATCACCTTCGACGCCCACGACGACCGTGTTGCCAACGCCACCCCAACTTCCGGCTTTGAAAATGTTCCCACAACCTATCAGGTCCTGGAAACCATGATCCGATCCTTCCCCGATCTCCGTTTTTTTCATGACGAGATGATGATGATCAGTCCGGATGAGGGCGCCATCTACCGCGCCATGTACTACGCGTCCGTTCTGGGCATCCCGCTTGGAACCTTCTACAAGCGGCGCGACTACACGGTTATAAAAAATGGCCGCAACCCCATCATCGCCCATGAATTCCTGGGCCAGCCCGTTGACGGACGTGATGTGATCATCGTCGACGATATGATTTCCTCGGGAGAGTCCATGATGGAGATCGCCAAAACCTTGAAGGCGAGCCGCGCCAGGCGGATCTTCTGCGTGGCGACTTTTGGTCTTTTTACCGACGGCCTCGATGCCTTCAACAAGGCCCATGAGGACGGGATCATTGATGCCGTCTTCTGTACCAACCTGATTTACCGGATGCCTGACCTCTTGGCCGCTCCCTGGTACAGAGACGTTAGTGTTTCACGTTTTGTTGCCCTGATTATCGACGCGCTCAACCACAACGCGTCACTTTCTTCGCTCCTGGATCCGACCAGGAAAATCCGGACCCTGCTTCGCGCGATCGACGAGGGCAAAGACCGGCGCTAGATGATCCGTGGCCCCAGCGGAGTTCCTCCGATCAGGTGAAAATGCACATGCATGACGGTTTGTCCTGCATTTTCCCCGCAATTGTTGATAAGCCGGAAGCCGTCCGCTTCCAGGCCGCAGGCGCGCACAATATCCGGCAGACCCTGGTAGACCCGGGAAAGTGCTTCTATCCCTTGCGCCGTCGAGGACATTTCATAGAGATTGGGAAAATGTCTTTTGGGGACAAGCAGCACATGAACCGGCGCGACCGGGTTCAAATCCTCAAAAGCGATCATGTAATCATTTTCGTACACCTTTTTTGAGGGAATGGTCCCGTCAGCGATTTTACAAAATACGCAATCTTCCATTGTCCAGTCCTTTCTCTTATTTGGCGGCGGTTTCGACCAGCTGGCGGATGGCTGAAAGCGCTTCTCCCACCCGGCTGATGTCACGGCCGCCTGCCTGTGCCATATCGGGCCGGCCGCCGCCGCCCCCGCCGGTAATCCGGGCGGCTTCCCTGACCAGGTCTCCCGCCTTGATGCCCTTTTCTATGGCTCCCCTGCCTGCCATGGCAAGCCAGAGCACCTTATCCTCCGACCTGCCCGCCAGCACGATGACAGCTTCGTCTCCCAGTTTATCCCGGAAACGGTCTCCGGCCTCCCGCAATTCACGGGCTCCATAGGCAGGGAATTCATGAAAAATTGCGCGGAAGGAGCCGATTTTCTCTTCTTTGCCACTCAGATCCTCAATTGAGTCGACAAGCTTTTCGCGTTCCAACTGTTTTACTTCATCACGCAACGACCGGATTCTGTCTTCCAGCTGGATCACCTTGGCCGGCAGTTCCTCTCTTGTGGCCTGTAAATGCCGGCCCAGCTCATAGATGGTCTCAGCGTCGCGCGCTGCCTGCTCCTGGGCATAGGCCCCGGTCACTGCCTCGATACGCCGGATCCCTGAAGCGATACCGGCCTCCGAGACAATACGGAAAAGGGCAATCTCCCCTGTTGAGGTCAGATGGGTCCCACCGCACAACTCACGTGACAAAAGACCGCATGAGACGACTCTGACGCTGGCATCATACTTTTCACCGAAGAGGGCGACTGCTCCGGAAGCCCTGGCATCTTCAACCGTCATCAGCTCGACCTTGACCGGAAGGTCATCCAGTACAGCCTGATTGACAAATGTTTCGATGGCCCGCAATTGCTCATGCGGAACTGGCCCGTCATGCTGAAAATCAAAACGAAGCCGTTCGGGAGAGACGAAAGATCCCTTTTGTGTCGTGTTCTCTCCCAGAATTGACCGGAGCGCCGCGTGAAGCAGATGCGTAGCTGTGTGGTTGCGGGCCGTCGCCTGCCTTTCCTTTGAGGCAACAGAGAGCCGGACTGATTTCCCTGCCCGCAAAGTGCCCTCGTTCACCTTGGCTTGATGCAGGACAATCCCGTCCCCCGTCCTTTCGGTTGAGATAATTTCGGCAAGGCCTGTATCCTGACGCGCCACACCTGTATCCCCCGTCTGACCGCCGCCTTGCGCATAAAAAGGCGTCGTGTCTGAAACAAGATAAATTGCCTCTCCCTCTGCTGCCTGATCGACGGCAACAAGAGCGGAACCATCAGCCTTCATCTTGAGAATGAACCGAAGCCTCACCTCGTCGTCCAGCCTGTCGTAGCCGTCAAAACGGGTCGGTTCCAGCTGGCGCACCGGATCCGGGAGCGCGACCCTGCCCCATGCTGTCGCGGTTTTTTCAAGAAAATCCTCACGCGCGCGCAGCCGCTGCTCCTTCATGGCCTCTTCGAAGCCATTCATGTCGACGGCCAGGCCCTTCTCGCCCGCCATTTCCACTGTCAGTTCGATGGGAAATCCGAAGGTGTCGTGCAGCTGGAAGGCGACTTCTCCCGAAAGAGTGTCGGATCCGCTGGCCTCTTCTTTCCGGCAGGCTTCATCCAGGAGTGCCATGCCTTGGCGGATGGTCCGGTCGAATCGCTTTTCCTCCGTTTCGAGAATCGAAATAATCAGCTCCTCCCGCTGGAGCTCAGGGTAGTATTCAGAAGATTGCCTGATCGCTGTCCGCATGATGGGTGACAGGAAAGGCCGGTCAAGGCCCAGCAGCCGGCCCTGGCGCGAGGCCCGCCTGATCAGGCGGCGGAGCACATAGCCACGCCCTTCATTGCCTGGAATAATGCCGTCGGCAATCATCATCATGGCCGAGCGGACGTGATCCGTGATAATCCGGACAGCAATATCATTTTTTTCGGAATCGCCATAAACCGTTGAAGTCTCCTGGCAGACCCTGTCCAGGATGGCCCGGATGGTGTCGACTTCAAACATTCCACCCACCTCCTGCATAATAGCGGCGATCCGCTCCAAGCCGGCACCCGTGTCGATATTCTTCTTTTCAAGCGGCACATAGGAACCGTCTTCCAGTTTGTTGAATTGGGTGAAAACCAGATTCCAGTACTCTACGTAGCGGTCACACTCGCAGCCGACGGCGCAGTCAGGACTCCCGCAGCCATACTTCTCTCCGCGGTCAAAGAAAAGCTCGGAGCAGGGACCGCAGGGGCCTGTTCCGTGCTCCCAGAAATTTTCTTCATCGAAACGTGAAATTTTCTCAACCGGGACACCGGCATTGATCCAATGACCGTAGGCCTCCTCATCATCGAGATGGATGGTTACATAAATATTTTTCATTGGCAGCTCCAGCGTATTCAATGAAAAATCCAGAGCCCATTCGATGGCCTCTTTCTTGAAATAGTCGCCGAAGGAAAAATTGCCCAGCATCTCAAAAAAAGTGCCGTGCCGCCCTGTTATACCGACTCTTTCAATATCAGGGGTCCGGATGCATTTCTGGCAGGTCGCGACCCGGGGGGATGGAGGTGTTTCCGCCCCCGTGAACCAGGACTTGAGCGGCGTCATGCCGGCATTTATCAGCAAAATGGACGGATCGTTTTCCGGTATCAGGGAAAAACTTGGCAAAATAAGGTGATCTTTTTTTTCGAAGTAGTCTAAAAAAAGATCACGGATTGTATTCAGGCTTAAAGCTTTCACAGATGGTCTCCTTCGAATTGTTTGATGTGCAAAGGCCCGGATCTTCCGGGCCTTATTATAGCGCGCTTTGCAAAAAGCGGTCAGTCGCCCAGGAGTTCAGACAACGGCGGAATCGCCACTTTGTTGCCGACATAAAGGTTGGTGACACTCATGTCGTTGTACTCGGCCAGCCGTTCACAAAGCGACTCGCTTGCCCTGTCATAGTATCTCAGACAGATGCCCCACCAGGTATCGCCGGCCACGACAAGATGGATTTGTCCCTCCGGTTCTGTCGGCTGTGTTTCCGTTGTCGTCGGCGCGGATGTGGTTGTCGGCACGGTCGTTTCTACAGGAATAACAAGAGGTGCGCTGGTACTCGGTTCAGTTTCAACCGATGGCTTCTTGCCGCCCGTCAGCAGCTTGATCAGGGCGACGATACAAATGACAATAATGGCCAGCAAAATTGCGTAGAAGACCAGGCGTCTTTTTCCATCCGGCCGCCCTCTTCGTTTTTTTCCGTATCCGTCATCAAAATCGTCATAATC
>Ga0172382_10013231_pt1 | contig 10659 bp, 9 predicted proteins | sample Leawel138RmetaG_FD_122245 | JGI IMG/M metagenome (GOLD analysis project Ga0172382, IMG submission 122245) | Leachate microbial communities from a municipal landfill in Southern Ontario, Canada - Leachate well 138R metaG | ecosystem: Engineered > Solid waste > Landfill > Unclassified | place...
AGACAACCGGCGAAGAGAGATTGATCGTTAATTTGCGTGAGTTCGATTGTACCACTTTCGTCGAGTCGGTGATTGCATTAGCCCGTACTGTCCGTTCGGATAACCCCGGTTTTGATACTTTCCTCCATGAATTGCAATACATCCGTTATCGCGGTGGTAACCTGCAAGGGTATGCTTCCAGACTTCATTATACTACGGATTGGCTTTATGATAATGAGAAGAAAGGGTTGTTGAGAAATATCTCTGGCCGATTAGGCGGTATCCGTGAGGAGAAAACGATTGATTTTATGACTACTCATCGCGATGCTTACAAACAATTGAAGAGCGATGATGGGTTGCTCAAGGAGATGGAGCTGTTAGAAAACAGGATCAATGAACGGGGTGGATTTTATTATTTACCCAAAGGGTCTATAACCGGTAAAACGGCTGTGATCCCCCACATGGCCATGGTTGCCTTTACCACTGCTCTCAAGGGATTGGATGTCACACATATGGGATTTGCCTTTCAGCAGGGTGGGAGAGTCACTTTTATACATGCCTCATCCACACAGAAGAAAGTGGTGATCGACCAAAAGAGCCTCAACGACTACTGTGCCGGACAATCTTCCTGCACCGGTATAATTGTTGCGGAGTGCACTTTTCTCACGAATACTGGTCTTTCAGTTTCTCCTTTATTTCCGCGGCAGGTGGCACCTTTGCCGGCCGGGGTTGAAGTATCGATTGGTACATTTCCGGATCACGCAGGATCTCCACTGCCTTGTCATACACTTTGTCGCTGGACAATTGATGCAGGAGGACTCCCTTCTTATAATAGTACCGCTGCACGATTTCCGATTCGATTATACTGGCAATATCCTCTTTAAAGAGTTCCAGGTCCCGATCTAGATTAGCATGTACCTTCGCCTCCAATGCCGCGAATTCTTCTTTTGCCACATCCATATATCCTTCGAATTCCATCATGGCTTTTAATTGTTGCAGTGAACGCTCGCTCAACTGGTCATATTTGAAATCTCTTTTTTTCACAAACTCCTTGAATGCCTCGTAATCATTTTCGGGAAGCCTGAATTGATCGGGTGGAGCAATTTCCTTGTGTTGTTGTACCCATTCTGTTACATAATCAAATATCACATTATCCGTCATCAGGTAAAAAGCAATTGTTCCTCCGGTAGGTTGTGGAATGGTGATATCAGGTGTAATTCCACCCCCGTCACGTACTTCACGCCCGTTGCGTGTTTGAAATAGGTTGGTCAATGAGTCGGGTACGCGTGCCACGCTTCCATCGGGGTTACGGTGCGAATAGTCCAGCGCCTGGATACAGCGTCCGCTCGGTATATAATATTTTGAAGTGGTGATCTTGATATTTCCTCCGTACGGCAGGTCGCGTGGCGTTTGTACTAATCCCTTCCCGAACGACCGGTTGCCTACGATCACCGCCCGGTCCAAATCCTGAAGTCCACCTGCTACGATCTCCGATGCGGATGCTGATCCGGTATCGATCAATACAACAATAGGAATAATTTCATCCAATGGCTGATTGCGTGTCAGATAGGTTCTGTCCCATTGCTTCATCTTTCCTTTGGTCGATACGATTTCTTCCCCTTTCGGTACAAATAGATTCACCACATCCACCGCCTCGTCGAGGATGCCCCCTCCGTTACCGCGTAGGTCCAAGATCAACGATGTTGCTCCTTTCTCTTTCAAATCCTGCACTGTTTTCTTCACCCGGTCGGCACTGCGTGTCGTGAAACTGCCGAAATGAAGATAACCGATCTTATCATCGGTCACTCCCGAGTATGTAATGGGGTCGACTTCGATTTTCTCCCTTGCAATCTTCAATTTTTTTTCCTTCTTTTCTCCTGGTCGACGGATTGTCAATTCAAGTGATGTACCCGGCGTTCCTTTCAGTTTGTCGCTCACCTCCTTCACCGTTGATTTTCGCATATCTGTTCCGTCGATCTCCAGAATGATGTCACCCGCTTTCAGTCCCGCCTTATCTGCCGGAAGCCCTTCATACGGTTCATTGATCACTACTTGTCCGTTATTATAAGATATGATTGCTCCGACACCTCCATATTCGCCCGTCGTCATAAACTGGAGATCGGTCATATTCTCTTCCGCGTAATATTCGGTATAAGGATCCAGGCGTGTTAACATATTGCGGATACTGCTCTGTATTAAGTTATCCACCTCTACACTGTCCACGTAAAACAAATCCAATTCACGTACTACCGAGTTAAAAATGTCGATATTCTTATTGATGTCGAAATAACGTTGATTTTTGTTGTCAGCCTGTGCCTGTGCCTGTGCCTGTGCAATCCCTTGTGATGCTATAAAAACCACCAGTATGCCAAGAATAATCCTTCTCATATTTTATATCATTATTTTAAAACCAAGACTTTTTAAATGGATAATTGATCATTGACAATGGGCAATTGATCATCACTTAACCCCCTAATTGGCTAACCATTTTTCCACTTTAATCAATCGGCAAAGGAACAAATTTTTGATGAGAATGGAATATAGTTTTAGTTATATGTTTATAAATCCTTACTTCTATCACTCTATTAATTCTATTTTTTTCTATTCTTATTTAGGATAAACTACGCATATGTCACAACAAAAGCAGTTGGTTTATTGTTATGTCTGCAGTTTTCCACAGTATAATCTTAGTTTATGAGGCCTCTACTTCGCTATATATTTTTACCCCTACTCATAGTGATATTGATTTTTATTGCTACTTGTCTCATTTCATCTTCCGAAATACCGACTATGCCGGAGGGAATTCCATGGGACAAACTGGTGCATTTCGGTATGTTTTTTCTCCTTTCTGCCGTCTCATTGATAGACTATTTCAGGTTGTGCAAAGGAAATCCACCTACTTTACGGTGGATCTTCTGGGGCTTTTTTGTTCCCGTCTTCTATGGGGGAATTATCGAACTGTTGCAGAAATATTTCTTCGCATCCCGCAGTGCGGAATGGGCTGATTGGATTGCTGATATCCTCGGATCGCTGGTCGCTACCGTGATAGTAATTATTTTTCTTAATAAACGGCGATATTCGGAAAAAAATATATCTTTGTAAAGCCGAACATGTTTAAAAAAGTTATAATATATAGCATTCAAGTTTCGTGAGTCCTGTTTATGTAACCAAAGTATTCGTCTGGCAACGTTTTTGCTTTAGATACATACATTTTAAATTCATCTACGAAAGTTAATTATAGACACATAGCTGACTTGTTTTCATTTTCATTATTCACTTTTAATTTTAATCATATGAAATACGAAGATTTAAAAATTCTCGATGAATTACGGGAAAAAGGGAGTATTTCCGAAGAGGAATACCAGCGCGAGAAAGAGAAAATTCTCAACGAACAGGAAAACACCCTTAGTAATACTGCTAAGAAGCCTCTATTCGGATTTGAGGAGAACACCTATCTGATGCTTATGCATCTAACTCAATTTGCCGGAGCTATCGTTCCATTGGCCGGTTTTATTGTTCCTATCCTGATGTGGACTACTAATAAAGACACCAATGCCAATGTAGACAAGCACGGCAAGAACATCCTCAATGCCATGATCAGCTATGCTATCTATGCTGTTGTCCTTTGTATTACTGTGATCGGTATCCCTGTGGCTGTTGTATTGGGATTACTTTTCGCCGTCTTTATAGTGATCGCTGCGGTTAAAGCCAATAACGGAGAATACTGGAAATATCCATTTACAATTCAATTCATAAAATAAGAACAATGGTGCAGGAACAACTTGTCAATTATTCGAATGTGCAACTTAACCGTGAGGAAAATATCATCCTTCGCAATGTCAATCTTACTGTCAATCGCGGCGATTTCCTCTATATCATAGGCAAGGTAGGTTCCGGAAAAAGCACCCTGATGAAAAGTATGTATGCCGAGCTTCCCATCGAAGAGGGGAGTGCCCGGGTATTCGATTATGAGCTGGCCGGTATCAAACGCCGGCTGGTTCCTTTTCTTCGCAGGAAGATAGGTATCGTTTTTCAGGACTTCCAATTACTTATCGACCGGACTGTCGAAAAAAATCTCGAGTTTGTGCTGCGTGCCACCGGCTGGAAGAATCGCCGTGAGATCAAGGATCGTATCAATGAGGTGTTGATACAGGTAGGTATGCAAAATAAAACCTATAAGATGCCGCACGAATTGTCGGGTGGAGAACAGCAACGTGTGGTAATTGCCCGTGCCCTGCTCAATTCACCTGCCCTTATATTGGCCGACGAACCCACCGGCAACCTCGACCCTGAAACGGGAAGCCAGATCGTGGCCCTTCTACGGGAAATATCCAGCCGAGGTACTGCCATCATCATGTCTACCCATAATTATTCTATCGTACAGGCTTTTCCTGGCAAGATCATGCGTTGTGAAAACGCTTCTCTGGTTGAGATGTGATTCAAGATTTCGGATTCAAGATTTCAGATTCAAGATTTCAGATTCAAGATTTCAGATTTAAGATTCAAGATTTCAGTAGTTATTCTTGAACTTCCAACTGACTAATTACCAATTACCAATTACCAATGGTCTGAGGAGTAATTCTCCAACTTCTTATTTGGCTTACGCCAATTTTCAATTGACTACGTCGATTTTCAATTCTAATTTCTAATTTCTTTTTCAATTAGTTTCATTGGCACATTAGTCACATTTTACTATCTTTGCACCTTGGAAAAATTCATTCACGTTAAACATTCACAATCGTGACCGATACAAAGTATATTTTTGTGACAGGGGGTGTGGTTTCTTCTCTGGGAAAGGGGATTATTGCTGCATCACTGGGTAAGTTATTGCAGGCAAGAGGTTATAAAGTCACCATCCAAAAGTTCGACCCTTATATCAATGTCGATCCGGGAACACTTAACCCTTACGAACATGGCGAGTGCTATGTCACCGTAGATGGACATGAAGCCGACCTTGACTTGGGACACTACGAACGCTTTCTTAACATACAGACTACCAAAGGGAACAATATCACCACAGGACGTATTTACCAGAGTGTGATTGATAAGGAGCGCCGCGGCGACTATCTCGGCAAGACTGTGCAGGTTATCCCGCATATTACCGATGAGATCAAACGCAATGTCAAATCACTGGGAGTGAAGAGCAAGTTCGATTTCGTGATTACCGAGATTGGGGGGACAGTGGGAGATATTGAATCTACCCCTTTCCTTGAGGCAGTACGTCAGCTTCGCTGGGAGTTGGGACGCAACTGTTTCTGTCTCCATCTTACTTATGTACCCTATATTGCTGCTGCGGGAGAGGTGAAGACCAAGCCTACACAGCACTCCGTCAAGGAACTACAGTCGCTCGGTATTCAGCCTGACATGCTTGTGCTCCGGACGGAACGTAACCTGAACAAAGATATTCTTGATAAAGTAGCTCTCTTCTGTAATGTGGAACAGGGTGCCGTGATGCAATCGGTAGATGTTTCCACCATCTATGAAGTGCCTGTTATGATGCAGAAGCAAGGTATGGATGAAGTGGTATTGCGTAAGATGAACATGCCTGTGGAAGGTATTGCTAATCTGGATGCCTGGAAAGCTTTTCTTCAGAAACGCAAAAACGCCAGGAAGGAAGTCCGCATTAAATTGGTGGGGAAGTACGCCGAATTACCGGATGCCTATAAATCGATCAACGAGTCACTTTCGCAGGCGGCTATTTATAACGACAGGAAGTTGAAGTTGGATCTCTGTCATTCTGAGAAGATTACTCAGGAGAATGTAGAGGAAATTTTGCGGGATGCCGATGGTATTGTGATTGCTCCCGGATTTGGACAGCGAGGTATTGAAGGGAAATACTTAGCATTGGGTTATGCGCGTGAAAACGACATCCCTACCTTTGGTATCTGCCTTGGCATGCAATGCATGGTGATTGAGTATGCGCGTTCCGTCTTGAATATTGCGGATGCCAACTCGTCAGAATTCGATCCCCAGGCGGTCGACAGGGTAATCGACCTGATGGAAGAGCAGAAGCATATCACCAATATGGGTGCATCGATGCGACTTGGCTCATATAATTGTGCCATTAAAAAAGGATCGTTGGCATACAAGGCCTACGGAAAGATCAAGGTGAGTGAACGTCATCGCCACCGTTACGAGTTTAATAATTTTTACAAAGAGCGGTTTGAGGCAGGTGGTATGAAGTGTACCGGTATCAACCCCGATTCGGAGCTGGTGGAAGTGGTGGAGGTGCCCCATCTTCGCTGGTATCTTGGCACACAGTTCCATCCTGAGTACAACAGTACCGTTATTTCACCTAATCCACTCTTCATGAGCTTTATGCAAGCTGCATCGGAATTACACGATGCACGTAAACAATAAAAACTGATAATGGATAAAAATACAGTCACAGGATTGCTGCTTATCACAGCCATCATTATAGCTTTTACTATTTATAACAAGCCCAATCGCGAACAAATCGAGGCACAGCAGCGCATGCGTGATTCTATCGCGATGGTAGAAGCGGAGCGGGCACAATTTGAAGCACTGCAAAAGGATACGGGGATGCAACCGGAAACAGCTTTGTCCGGAGATGCCGGAAACAACGCCGTTGCCGATTTTTTTAGCGTAGGTACGCCATTGCCCGCTACCGATACCACTACCGTTTCGACTTTGGGGCAAAGTGAAGATTTGGAAACTTTAGCACAGCAGCCCTCAATTTCTTCTGCGGTGCAGGAAGAGAGTGTCGTCCTTGAGAATGAAAAGGTGCGTATCCTCCTCAGTACACGTGGAGGTGCCATCCAGTCCGTACAATTGAAAGAATACCTCCATCATTCGGGAGAGAACCTTTTGTTGTTCGACGGGCGTGATGAAGCACGTTTCAATCTTAACCTGTTCAACCGCAACAGCGTCCATCTCTCCACTGAAGACCAGGTTTTTACTCCTGTTGCAGGAGATGATGATCATTCCGTCACTATGCGCCTGCAGCAAAGCCCCGGACAGTATATTGATTTTGTATATAGACTTCCGGCTGATGAATATATGATGGACTTTGAAGTGCGACTGGCAGGTATGAAGAATGGCCTTCACCCCGAAAGCCTCACCAATTTCCGTATGAATTGGGAGCAGAAGATACGACAGCAGGAAAAGGGACGTATGTTTGAGAATCGTTTCACACGTATCCACTATAAGTACGACAAGCAGGATGTGCAGAAAATGAGCGAGCAAAAGAACGACCATAAGGAGCTCTCCGAACCGCTTAAATGGTTTTCGTTCAAAGATCAGTATTTTGCTTCTGTCATCATCGGCAAGCAGCCTTTCAATAATACTATCCTCGATTCGGAAGTGCTTACCAGTCCCGATTACACGAAACACTATAAGGCTGAGGGGTGGATGCCTGCCGTAGTAAGTCCCGACAGTGACCTGATTACTGCCGGTTTTAACTATTATTTCGGACCGGTGCATTACAATACGCTCAAGGCTTACGATAAAGATGTTGCCAATAGTGTCGATAAACTACAACTTGAGGAGAATGTGTATCTCGGCTACCGCTGGTTGAGCTGGGTCAACAAATGGTTTGTTATCCCGGTCTTTAATTTCTTTCTTTCCCTCAATTGGGGTATGGGATTGATTATCCTTATCCTCACTCTTATGGTGAAATTGATCACCTTGCCCCTTACTTATAAATCATTTATGTCGTCGGCAAAAATGAGGGTACTTCGTCCGCAGATACAGGAACTTGAAAAGAAATATCCCGGCAATGAGAAGGAGATGATGATGAAGCGGCAGCAAGCTACTATGGAGCTTTACAATAAAGCCGGAGTGAACCCCATGAGCGGTTGTCTCCCCATGTTGATACAGATGCCCGTACTGTTGGCACTCTTCTTCTTCTTCCCCGCTGCAATCGAGTTACGTCAACAGGGATTTCTGTGGGCGGACGACTTGTCCACCTACGACTCCCTTATATCCTGGAGTGGCAATATTCCTTTGATCACCCGTTTCCTGGGTAACCATATCAGTATATTCTGCCTGTTGATGACGGTGGTCAACGTATTCTATACGAGATACAATATGTCGATGACCGATACCGGTTCCACACAGGCAATGCCCGGAATGAAGTATATGCCAATCTTTATGTCTGTATTTATGTTTTTCTTCCTCAACTCCTATCCCGCAGGATTGAACTATTATTATTTCCTTTCCACACTGATTACGATCGGGCTTACCCTTATCATGAAACAGGTGATTGATGAAGGTAAGATCCTGGCGCAGTTGGAAGCCAACAAGAAGAAACCCAAAAAGAAATCGGGTTTTATGGCGCGATTAGAAGAGGCACAAAAGATGCAAGAAAAAATGGCACGTGAGCAGGCCAAAGGAAATGCGAAACGTAATGTTCGCCGTTAGATAAAAGAGACTCCGGGTGACAAAAGAAAGTGTCATCCGGATTTTTTTATGGGGTATGTAGAGAAAAACCACATATAGTGTGAAAGAGGATTTTTTAACAATTTGTTGAACTTATTTTTCTCATCTTTGTTCTTAAATAAGTAAAACAACGTTTAGGTTAAGCAATGCGAGTAGAGGCAAAACTTTTTTTGACTATGCCATTGTGAGGATTAACAATCGAAGAGTCGAGGCGACTCAAAATGACGAATGATATTGAACGTTTACTTTTAAAAACATAATCAAATGAGTCAGGAAAAAAAAGTACTTGAGTATGATGAGGATGATTCTCTACGTTTTATACGGGAGAACCTGCCTGAAGAGATGCAGGATGAATTCTCGGATGACGAGATCAACTACGTTGTAGATCTTATTTATGACTTCTATGAAGAGAAGGGGTATCTCGATGAGAATGAAGAAGATGATTCGGAAATCGAAATTAACGAGGATGAACTATTGGAATATATAGGACGAAATGCCCGGAAAAACAGGGAGATATTAGGAAGAGATTACACTGATGAACAGATCGAAGCCATCGTGGCAGGTGAGTTGGCCTATTGTGATACGCTTAACCTGTTCGATTAATCAAAACATATAAACTAAAAAACAACAAACTATGAAACAATTTTCAAAATTATTTGCCATTGTCCTTTTAGGAGGTGCATTGGTATTGTCCGGGTGTGGAGCAAGTAACACGGTAAAAGGCGGAGGTATTGGCGCTGGTGCCGGTGCAGCTGTCGGAGCCGGAATTGGAGCTATTGCCGGCGGAGGTAAAGGAGCTGCCTGGGGTGCCGGTATAGGGGCTGTGCTGGGAGGTAGTGCGGGAGCTATTATCGGTAACAAGATGGACAAGCAGGCCGCCGAACTCGAGCAGATCGAAGGTGCCCAGGTAGAGAAAGTCAACGAAGGCGAGGCTATCAAGGTGACTTTCGAATCAGGTATCCTTTTCGCTACTAATTCAAGTACACTGAACACAGCTTCTCGCGCATCACTCGACAAGTTTGCCACTTCGCTGCAAAACAATCCCGATACTGATGTGAAGATCTACGGACATACCGACAGCACCGGTAGTGACGCTATCAATAATCCGCTGTCGCAACGTCGTGCGGAATCAGTATATAATTATCTCGTGTCGAAAGGAGTTTCCGGAGCCCGTATGCTATCAGAAGGGTTTGGTTCCACAGAGCCCATAGCCGATAATAATACGCAGGCAGGTCGTGCACAGAATCGTCGTGTAGAAGTATTTATTCTTCCCAATGCCAAGATGATCCGCGAAGCACAGGAACAGGCGCAATAAGTTTTATGGGGTAGTTTAATTTTTTCTAGTATACGTTTTTGAATCGCGTTGTCTACTTGGCAGCGCGATTTTTTCACAGGGATAGAATAGAGGTTATGGCAGAAGATTTACACATCCCGCACGGGGCATCCAAAGAGGAAGTATATAGAGCGTTATACCCCCAGTTGCAGGCATTGACAGATGGAGAACCCGACCTTATTGCCAATATGGCTAATATCGCCTCCGCACTCAAGGAAGCCTTTGGCTTCTTCTGGGTTGGTTTTTACCGTGTAGTGGATGATAAGTTGGTTCTCGGTCCTTTCCAGGGGCCTCCGGCGTGTACCCGTATCATGTATGGTAAAGGAGTTTGTGGCACTGCCTGGAAAGAGGAGCATACCCTTATTGTTCCCGATGTTGATAAGTTCTCCGGCCATATTGCTTGTAGCAGTTTGTCCCGTTCAGAGATCGTCATTCCCGTAAAGAAAGGTGATTCTGTTACAGCAGTATTGGATGTGGACAGTGATCGGCTTGATCAATTCGATGAAGCTGATCGTCACTATCTAGAAAAAATTGTTGCATTATTGTCATAAATTTCCTCTCCGGATATTTTGCAGAGATAAAACAAACAAGTATCTTTGCATCGTGATTAGAGCAAAGTACAAAGGTTAAAGAACAATGATTTCTTTAATTATTTCAGAGATGGATTCTTACTTTCAGATACTGTCATTATTCTTTATCTTTACTCTTTACTCTTTACTCTAATCATCACCTTGCCCTAAATAAGGAAATGGAAACTAACCTTGGCAAGGATACCGTTACAGAGGTAACTGGTGAAAAATAAAATAATTTTGCGAAAGTAGCTCAGTTGGTAGAGCATAACCTTGCCAAGGTTAGGGTCGCGGGTTCGAGTCCCGTCTTTCGCTCGAATAAGATAGCGCCTTCGCTAAATAGTTAAAAATTAGAACCGGAGAACGAATAAAGTATGA
>Ga0172382_10013232_pt1 | contig 10659 bp, 8 predicted proteins | sample Leawel138RmetaG_FD_122245 | JGI IMG/M metagenome (GOLD analysis project Ga0172382, IMG submission 122245) | Leachate microbial communities from a municipal landfill in Southern Ontario, Canada - Leachate well 138R metaG | ecosystem: Engineered > Solid waste > Landfill > Unclassified | place...
GAGGATTACTTTGAGCTCTCCGAGCAGCTTCCTACGCGCCTGTGGCTATTTGCCGATGACCAGCGCGCCGCCGGTCTGCTGTTACAGGCACTGCCCCTGCAAACCCAGAGCCAGGAACAGCGCGACAGTTACTGGCAACACCTGTGTGTTCTCGCCGACACCCTCAGCGGCGAAGAAATACTCTCTCTCGACAATACCACTATTCTCAACCGCCTCTTTCACCAGGAGCCCCTGCGCCTGTTCGCGCCCCGTCAGCTGCAGTTTGCCTGCAGTTGTTCCGAGACGCGCACGGGAGACATGCTGGTTTCACTGGGTCGCGATGAGGTTCAGGCGATCCTTGATGAACAGGGCAAGGTGTCTGTCCAGTGCCAGTTCTGCCATCAACAGTATCTGTTCGACCAGACAAAGATTGACGTCTTGTTTGCGCCTCAGCGCACTCTGCACTGAGCGCGCGGCAACCCGCCCGGACAACAAAGCGCTGCGGCGACGCAATTCCAGTGCACCGCCAATCGAGTACTGAACATCTTGGCCCCCGTCAGTTTTCTGTCATAATCCTGTAAACCCTTAGCAACGGCCCTCACAGGCACGGCAGCGATGACCAGCAGCGATGATATTCTCGCCAGAACCTACCAGGATCTGAGCACAGCGGAACTGGTGGAAATAGCCCTCCACCGCCAGGAGGGGCTCCTTACCAGCAGAGGTGCTCTTGCAACACGCACCGGAACACGCACCGGTCGCTCCCCCGGCGACCGCTTTATCGTCGAAGAGCCGAGCACCGCAGACGGGATCCTGTGGGGAACCGGGCATCGCTCCTTCGCAAAAGAGGCTTTTGACAATCTGTGGGAGCGGGTCTACGACTACCTCGGTGCGCGCAACCGCTTCGTTACTCACCTGCATGCCGGCCACCATCCAGAGCATTACACTCCGCTCAGAGTCACTTGTGAAACCGCTTGGCACAGCCTCTTCGCTCGCAATCTCTTTATCACTCCCGAGCGCTACAACCCGCTGGGGAAGGAAGCGTGGAAAATTCTCCATGCTCCCGGCTTTATCTGTGACCCCAAGCGCGACGGCACTGCCAGCGACGGCGCCACCATCATCAACTTTGCCCGCCGCAAGGTGCTTATCGCCGGTATGGCCTATGGCGGTGAACTGAAAAAAGCGGTCTTTACCGTAATGAATTTCTTGCTTCCCGAGAAGAATGTACTGCCCATGCAGTGTGCTGCCAATAGAGGGCAAAACGGCAGCGTAGCCCTGTTCTTCGGCCTCACCGGCACTGGCAAAACCAGTCTGGCGATGGATCGTGACCGCACCCTGATTGGCGACGACGAGCACGGCTGGAGCCGAGAGGGCATTTTTAACCTGGAGGGTGGCTGCCATGCCAGAACGGCTCACCTGAGCCGCGAGCAGGAACCGCGCATCTGGGATGCCATCCGCTTCGGCACCATTGTCGAAAACATTCAGCTCGATACCGAACGCAATCCGGACTTCGCTGATACCACCCTCACTGCCAACGGTCGCTGCACTTTTCCTCTCGACCACATCGCACCACCGCTACAAACAGACAATCCCAATCCACGTCATATTATCTTTCTGACCTGTGACGGCAGCGGGGTGCTACCTCCCGTCGCCGCCCTCAACAGAGAGGCCGCCGCCTACCATTTTCTCAGCGGCTACAGTACCCGCTCGGAAAGTGACGGCAACGGTGGGCAAGTGATGGTGCCGGTGTTTTCCACCTGCTTTGGAGCCCCGTTTATGCCGCGCCCGGCCCTGGACTATAGCGAGCTACTGATCCGCCGCATTGCCGAGGCCGGCAGCAAGGTTTACCTGGTCAACAGTGGCTGGCAAGGAGGCCCGGGAGGCAGTGCAGGTGAAGGTCAACGCTATCCCATGGCGACTACCCGTGCCATTGTGAGCGCTATTACCAGCGGCCAGCTGGACGATGCGGAAACCACGCTGTTGGCTCCCCTCAACCTCGCCATTCCTCGCCGGGTGCCGGGACTGGACAGTCAGCTACTCAACCCTCGCAACAGCTGGCGAGATGGCGCCGCCTGGGACACGGCGGCGCGACAGCTGGCGCAGCTGTTCGCTGACAATATCGCCCGTTTCGATGTGCCTACCAGAGTGCAGGTAGCAGGTCCGCAGAGCGAATGAGTTCGGGGATCTGAAAATGTTCGGTCCCAGCCGACACTGAGAGCACTTACTACTCGGCCTGGTCCGCCGCCAGGAGCAGGTAAACACCGCCCGCGACCAGGACAAGCCCAGCCAGCTGGAGGCAGCAGCGCGCAGACGCGCTACACAGCCATTGGTTCGATCCCTTTTTGTTCCAGCGCTGCCAGACCTTGGCGATAACAGCGCAGGCTGCCCTCACTATCCCCCAGACGCGCCAGCAGCTCACCCAACTCGGCACAGGTTGCGGCGTCGGCACGCTGCGACAAGGATTTCTCGAAGTAATCCCGCGCCTTGCCCCACAGCTCGGCCCTCGCACTGAGACGACCCAGAGCGCGCAGCAATACCGCGTCCTCTGGATGCTCCGGCAACCAGCTCTCGGCCCGGGTCAATTGTTTCACAGCATCTGCCGGCACCATGCCGTACAGCTCCACCAATTCCTGGTCCCAGCGTTTGTTCAGATAGCGGGCAAGGCGGGCTTCGGTTTGTTTCGCCTCCCCCAATAACAGGGACTGGCGTACGAACTGCGCCACCAGACGGGGATGCTTCTGCAACTTGCGGGGCATATCGTGCCAGCGGCGCTCGAGCCCGGCACGGCGCTCTGCAACACCCAAGCTGGCGGGCTGCTCCGCTATATGGCGAACCAGCATTTGGCGATGGATCTCGACCTCCAGCTCTTCCATTTCCAATGCTGACAGCGCCCGGTACTTATGCAGATCCCGCAACATGCGCTCAAGACCCTGCCAATCTCCCAACCCTCGGCGCGCTGCGGCCAACAGCCTTAACACAGTAGGGTGAGCAGGGTTGCGACGATGGAGCTGCTCCGCCTCGGTACAGGCGCGAGCGTAGTCGCGCTCCTGCAACGCCAGGCGAATACGCAAGAGCCCGGTGGCAAAACCGTCTGCCACACCGATGCTCTCCGCCTCTTTGAGAAGGGTATCGGCGCCCTCGTGATCCCCCAGCTGATAACTGGCAGCAGCGGCGCCCAGGTAGTTCACAGCAGGCAGATCGGACTGCGCAACCGATTTTTTCAGGTTGTCGATGGCTGCCGGCCAGTTGCCTTCGATATAGTCGACGAAGCCCTGCAGGGTACGATTGTGCTGCTGATGGCGACGCTGCAGGCGGCGGCGAACCAGCCAGCGGCGAGGAGCAGCGAGCATCCGTACCAGGCAGCGCAGCAACCAGACCAGGAAGATAGCCAGTATCACCAGCAACAGGCTGGTCCACAGACTCATCTCGATCACCATCGTACCCACCGATACCAGCACAAAACCCTGCTGCGAGGCGAGCAACTGGTAAAGGGCCGCTCCAATGACCAGGGCAACAGCTATCAGGATCAGTGCGCGTCTCACGGTGACTCGCTCCCATCCTGGGCCTGACCGGAGGATGCCCCAGGCGCAGCTCCCGGATCGTGGCGGTTATGCCACAGGCGGATATAAGCTTGTAAGGCTTGCAGAGAAGGGGTTACTGAGGGCAGCTCCTGGCTGACACTCTGGGCGGCCAACAACTCCAGCTCGGCAATAAAAGCCGCCGTGCGGGCATCATCTGCGAAGTGTTCACCCACCCAAGAGGAAGCACGGCTCAAGCTGTCGACATAAATCACTTGCTCCTCCCGCAACAGGGCGAGACGGGTCTGCTCCAACACAACCTTCAGGTTGTAGCGCAGCACCTGCTCCTGCTCCAGCGTCAGCAGTGGCTGCAACGGAACGTCACGACGCTCGACACGGATCAATCCCACCATATTGCTCGCGGCCTGGCGGACATTGGCCCACAGGCGCCCATACCAGCTGGTGGGCTCTGCTGCCTCCGTCACTTCGGTCACCACTGCAGTGTCCGGCGACAAGCTGTTGAGGCTGTCTACCACATCCGCCAAGGCTCCGATACGCAAGAAGATCCCTTCGCGATCCACGGGGTTGGCCAGACGTATCTGGGTGATATTTTCGGCCAGCGCCTTGCGCACTGGATAGAGCGCCGGATCGCTCATGTCGCGGAGGATAACGTCGGCAGATTCCATCAGCGCTGCAGCGTTGGTGGTCTGCCGCTCGGTGAGCAGGCGTTGACTGGCCAGGCGCAACAGGTATTCAGCCTCCGCTAACAGCCAGTCATCACGACTGGTGGTCGACAGTTGGCGCAAGCGATCGGCATGGCTGTTGAGGCGGAGCTCTAGATCGGCCATCTGATCGCGCAGTTCGGTCGCCATTTCCTGGCGAGCACTGCGCTCCTGGTCAATAAGCTCGCTTGTAGTAGGCACTGCCACCAAGCTGCTTTCGCTGTCTTGAGCGGCGAGCTCGGCTGGCTCCTCCGAGGCCTCAGCCCCCACCTTTCCAGCGCGAGAAACAGTCTGCGGCGGCGGTGACTGGACAGCATCCTCACTGGCACCCACACCGGCGAGAGCCAGAATCCGGTCACCATACTGAGGCCACAGGTAATAACCGCCTGCCGCCAACGCAACGAGTACTAGCAGCACCACCCACTTGCCTCGGCCTCCCTTCCTGGGTGTACCCCGCTCCTGAGGTGGAGGTTTGCTCGTGCTGGCAGCGGAAGAAACGACTGCTGCCGACGAGCTGTCTGGCGCAGTTGCGGCTTGTTCTGCTTTTGGTTTTCCCGATGGGGAAGCTTTTTTCTCAGCTTTGTTTTCAGCCGGGCTACTCCGAGAGGACTTGCTCTCCCTTTGCTTATCCTGAAGAGCTTTGTCCTGAGGAGCTTTGTCCTGAGGAGCTTTGTCCTGAAGAGCCTTGTCTTGAAGGGTTTTGTCTTGCGCAGGTTGACTGCTGTCCGGCCCGGACTGGGAGGGCTTGGCTCCTGACTCGGGAGTACCTTCTGGAGACACAACTCCCTCCGCTGCCTCTTTCCCTTGTTTCCCTTGCGGGACCTCTGCTCCGGTTTTTGAAGGGTTTTTATCCTTGTCCACAAGTCTGTCCTCGGAATACTGGCGCGGTGACCTCAACGATAATGGCCACCCGCTCCTAGAAAACTATCGCAAAGAAGTGTACCAGCCCACAGCAGCATCGACCATCGCAGAGGGCAGTGCGCTGGCGGCGCGGATCACTTCACCAAAGCCTGCTTGCCGGGCCATCTCCGCTGCCCTGTCACTGGGTACCAATACTGCCGTGCGCCTCACCAGCGCTCTGTCACTGTCCGCCACTTGGGCGAGAAAACATGCCAGCACATCCGCACTATGAGCGACAATTAAATCAAGCGTTTTGGACTCAAGCAGGCTTTGTACTCGCGCGCTGTGACTGGTATCGACCACGCGCCGATACAGCTCACAAAAAGTCACGCTGGCGCCGCGCGCCACCAGTCCCGCCCGCAACACATCGCGCCCGCCCTCGCCGCGAATAATCAGCACCCGCTGGCCAGTGACATCAGCAAAGGCAGGCAAAGCCAGCAACCCCTCGCTAGTGGCATGGTCGGCGGGACAGCTCGCGGCTATCCCGGCCTCATGCAGGGGGGCAGCACTACCAGCGCCCACTGCAAACCAGGCCGGCCCTCGCTCTCGCAGCACTGCCCGGTCAAGTCTCGCCAGAGCGAGACTTGCGGCATTGGAGCTAACTACAACCACTTTATCGAAATCACTTACCGTCGCCAGCAGCGCCCGGCTCTCTGGCGTATCCAGTGGCTCTATAGCCATGGCGGGGAAACGGTGAACCCGAGCACCAAGGGCCGCTAACCGGGTAGAGAAGTCATCCTCCCGCCGCGCCGGTCGCGCCACCAGCACCGTAAGCCCATCAAGTGAGCAGCCGCGGTTCACCGCCCTGCCACCCGGCTCACTGATTGTAGACCTCGGCCAGGATGCGGTCGGCACCGCGAGCCAGCAGCTCTTCTGCCATGGCGATACCCATGGCTTCTGCCTGTTCCGGGGCACCGCGCGACTCGGCACGCAACATCAGCGAGCCATCCACTGCGCCCACCAGCCCCCGCAGGTACAACTCCCCGCTGGCGGTCAGTTCAGCGTAGCAGGCTATCGGCACCTGGCAACCACCCTGCAAGCGGCGATTCATCGCTCGTTCGGCGGTGACGCACACCGCTGTAGGCTGATGGTGAAGCGGAGCCAGCAAGTCGTGCAACTCGATATCATCGCTGCGACACTCGATGCCAATGGCACCCTGGCCCCCCGCCGGCAGGCTCAAGGTATCCGGCATCGCCAGGCGAATGCGATCTGCCATCTCGAGCCGCAACAAACCAGCGGCAGCCAGAATGATGGCATCGAATTCACCACTATCCAGCTTGGCGAGACGGGTGTTCACATTACCGCGCAAATTGCGGATCTCCAACTGCGGATAGCGTTCCCGCAGCTGACACTGGCGGCGCAGGCTGGAGGTGCCCAGCACTGCACCGGCGGGCATGTCACCCGGATGTGCGTAGCGGGCAGAGACAAAAGCATCGCGCGGGTCCTCGCGCTCGCAAATCACCGCCAGCTCCAGCCCGGCGGGGAACTCCATCGGCACATCCTTCATGGAGTGCACCGCGATATCGGCCTCTCCTGCCAGCATGGCGGTCTCCAGTTCCTTGACAAACAGCCCTTTGCCGCCGATTTTGGCCAGGGGCGCATCGAGGAACTTATCCCCTTTGGTGGTAAAACCGACGATCTCCACCTCGAGTCCGGCGTGGATGGCCTGTAAGCGGGCTTTGACGTGCTCGGCTTGCCACAAGGCGAGAGGACTCTGGCGGGAAGCAATACGCAAAGGACGGGAGAAAGTCATGGCAAAATTCCGGTAAAGCTGCAGGAACTGCATCTTAGCAGATTCACCGCAGTGGACAGTCGGGAGCCGTATTTTGCGACCTCGGTCATAAGAGGGACGCCATGCGGAGCACCAGGGTCAGCAGCCCTATAGCGGAAAGCCCACTACTCTCGGCCTGCTGCCGAGCACCAAAGGTAATTTTCAAAGTTCATTCGCCTCGCTGGCGGAGCAGCCGCTATAATAGCAACCCTTTGCCAAGCAGCTAAGCTACCCGGCTACGCCACACAACCACAAACCGCCAGACCAACACCCGTTGCAGAGCCCTGACAGAGAGCCCCTAACAGAGAGTCCCTATGAGTACACCCAAGGATACCAACCAATCCTGGGGCGGCCGCTTCAGCGAAGCCACCGATGCCTTTGTGGCCCGTTTCACCGCCTCAGTGAACTTTGACCAACGCCTCTATCGCCAAGATATCCGCGGCTCACTGGCCCATGCTCGAATGCTGACCAAGGTAGGCGTGCTCAGCGAGGCAGAGCTGGAGCGCATCGTCACTGGCCTCGGAGCCATCGAAGCCGATATTGAGGCGGGTAATTTCGAATGGTCGGTTGCACTCGAAGATGTCCATATGAACATTGAGGCACGGCTGACCGACAGCATCGGCATCACCGGCAAAAAGCTTCACACCGGCCGCTCCCGCAACGATCAGGTAGCCACTGATATTCGCCTCTGGCTGCGCGACGAAATCGATGCCATCAGCGCAGAGCTGAGCCGCCTGCAGGACGGTATTCTCGGCCTGGCCGAACGCCACAGCGACACCATCATGCCGGGCTTCACCCACCTCCAGACTGCCCAGCCGGTGACCTTCGGCCATCACTTGCTGGCTTGGTTCGAGATGCTGGAGCGGGACCACAGCCGCTTGCTCGACTGCCGCAAGCGCATGAACCGCTCACCGCTGGGCGCCGCCGCTCTGGCCGGCACTACCTACCCCATCGACCGCCACTACAGCGCCGAACTGCTGGACTTCGATGGCCCTACGGAAAACTCTCTCGACTCTGTCAGCGACCGCGACTTCGCCATCGAATTCTGTGCCTTCGCCAGCCTGCTGATGACCCACCTTTCACGGGCCTCGGAAGAACTGATTCTGTGGACCTCCGCCCAGTTTGCCTTTATCGATCTGCCCGACCGTTTCTGTACCGGCTCATCCATCATGCCGCAAAAGAAAAATCCCGATGTGCCCGAACTGGTACGCGGTAAGACCGGGCGCGTCAACGGCCACCTGATCAGTCTGTTAACCCTGATGAAGTCTCAACCCCTGGCCTACAACAAGGACAATCAGGAAGACAAGGAACCCCTGTTCGACGCTGTGGATACCGTCAAGGACTGCCTGCGCGCCTTCGCCGACATGGTCCCCGCCATCCAGGTAAAAGCTGACAACATGCGCGAAGCGGCGCGGCGCGGCTTTTCGACGGCCACCGACCTCGCTGACTACCTGGTACGCAAGGGGATACCTTTCCGCGATGCCCACGAGGTCGTCGGCAGTGCCGTTGCCCACGGTATTGTAACCGGCAAGGATTTGGCAGAAATGTCTCTGGCTGAGCTGCAAAACTTCAGCACTGATATCACTGCAGACGCCTTCGATGTCCTCACTCTGGAGGGCTCAGTAGCCGCCCGCGATCATTTCGGCGGCACGGCCCCCGCCCAAGTGAGAGCCGCAGTGGCGCGGGGACGCGAGCGCATTGCCGGACGCCAGGGCAGCGGGGCTTAACCCCGCTGCCCTGGCACCGACCTCTCTGGCTCGGAATGCTTACGTCCGGTATATTGTTCCGAGCAAGCACTCTGAGCCAGGCAGGGGGCAAACCAGCGAGCAGATCACAGGGCACCGTTCGTCTTTCTCCAACCTCAAAGCGACGCTACTTGAACAACTTTTTACGTCGCCAGCCGCCCCAGCGATAATAAGCGTAAGAAAATACTGCGCTGATCATAAAACTGATGCCGATGCCCAGTGCCACACCGGTTTCACCGTATACGGAAGTGGCCCAGTAGGCGAGCGGAACCCGCAGCAGCCATAATGAGATGATATTCAACATCAGCACCTGGAACATCGCTCCGGCACTTCGCACCACACTGTTGAAAATAAAGTTAAGCCCAATAAACGGATAAAAGAAGGCGATGGTCTTCAGGTAAGAGATGCCAAAACCAACACTGGCATCATCCTGAATAAATAACCTGATCAGCGGCTCTGCCCATATAAACAACACAACGGCAATCAGCGACATGATGAGCGTGTTATAAATAACGCCGGTTTTGGCAATCTGCGCTACTCGCAACCACTGCTGTGAACCGATATTTTGCGCGGCCATTGCCGTGACCGCCGTCCCCATGGCCACTGCCGGCAGCAATATGATGCTATCCAGCCGCTGGGCTGCTCCGAAGCCTGCGACGGCATCCGCTCCGAGGCTGTTCACTAGCGACAAGATGACGGTTATGCCCGCCTGGATGACAATCATCTGTACTCCGGAAGGAATACCCAACCGCAAAATAGTTTCCATTTCCGTCCACTGCGGCCACAGTAACCGAAAGCCGTGCCCAGGATACTTATTATTCAGATAGAACAGACTGTAGATAAACGCAGTCGCTTGAGCAGCCACCAGGGCAAGTGCTGCACCCGTAACCCCCAGCCCCAACACACCAATAAACAGGGGTGTAAGCACAGCGGTCAGCACCACTGCCAGCAAGATAAAATACATGGGTGTTTTACTGTCACCAAAGGCGCGTAAGACGGTGCTGATAAAGTTATAACCTACCAGTAGCACAGTGCCAGCAAAGTTGATTTGCAAGTATATTCTCGCCTCAGCGACCAGTGCCTCAGGCGTATTGAGCAGTGCCAAAAGAGTATCGGCAAAAACATACCCAACGAGACCGATGGCTGTCGCGAACAAGCCCAGAATGATAACGAAGGTACTCAGATAAGACCTGATCGCCTCCACATCTCCCCTGCCGCGTAACTGGGCAAAGATCGTAAGGGTCGCGTGATTGAGTCCTATCACAAAGGCCAACACCAGCATCATGAGGAGGCTGCCGACCGTCACGGCTCCAAAAGCCTTACTGCCAAGCAGGTTACCCACCCAGAGGCTATTGATCAGCTGCATCGAAACCTGTAGCAAGCCGCTCAACACAATGGGAAAAGCAAAGCTCCCCAGCTGTCGGGCGATGGCCCCTTCGGTAAAGTTTTGCAACGTGAAGCCCCCACCTCAACACCCTGTGAACGGGCGGTTCTATTCGCTAATGACATAAAAAAACCCGCGCAGGCTGGCGCGGGTTTTTAGGGCTGAAAAGCCGCCTGTTACTGGCTATTTTCTACGATATAGTCAACGGTAGCATGGAGCTCTTCATCGGAGCAGTCCATGCACAGACCGCGTGGCGGCATCCCCATAAAGCCCTCGACAGAGTGTGTGTAGAGCACGTCCATGCCCTGCGCAATCCGCGGACCCCAAGCTGCTGCATCACCCAGCTTGGGAGCACCGGCAGCGCCAGTCATGTGGCAGGACATGCAAAAGCGATTATAGATTTCATCACCGGGACGGGGTCCACTGCTAACGGTGGCTGCGGGGGCAGCACTGGCCACATCGGACTCCAGCACCACTTCTCCATGAGGAGCGAGACGCTCGACAACGGCCTGTTCCTGGTTGGCGGAAAGCTCCACCTCCGTCACCTCACTGCCGCAGCCAGCCAGGCCGATAACCAGGCCGACCGCCATCAGGGACGACGCCGCTTTCTTGAACAAGCTCATGGATTGCCTCCGTTGACACA
>Ga0172382_10013233_pt1 | contig 10659 bp, 16 predicted proteins | sample Leawel138RmetaG_FD_122245 | JGI IMG/M metagenome (GOLD analysis project Ga0172382, IMG submission 122245) | Leachate microbial communities from a municipal landfill in Southern Ontario, Canada - Leachate well 138R metaG | ecosystem: Engineered > Solid waste > Landfill > Unclassified | place...
CGCTGCCTTGCTCATTGGCACTTCTTGCCTGAGTGCTTTGATAATCGACAACAGTGTCGGTTTATCTGAAAGGGTTATACCCCTAGATTTAAGTTCCCCGATAGGATCATCGAACCGAAATGATCGTGAGAAAGCCACCAGGAAGGAAAAAACAGCCTTAACGGCATCGTCCCTCGAAAGGCTTTCGTATTGAGATCGGACATTTTGAAGAGTTTGAGCGGCTACAGACGCGATGGGTATATCCAGAGAATACATCACCTCTAGCTTCTTTACAAGATCGATCCATTTCTGAGACTTCTGCGGAAGAGACGAGACCCTCTCGTGCTGCGCCGTTTCATCCTTCAGCGGGAGCTGCAGGGCATGAGCCTTTATGAGGAGGAGATCGGTCATTTACCAGCCAGCCATCCACAGTCCCGGCAGACGCCGTACCAGGTGAGCCCGCCGCAGCGGGGGCACGGCAGAAAGGGTTCAAGGGGTTTTTCATCCAGCCGCTTCAGGTCCTCCAGCCGTTCCAGGTTGTCGATCATGTCGAATGCCTCCTTTCCGAGCGCCTCCAGGAGGGTGCGGCGCTGCATCGCGGCCCAGTGGGCCCAAGGGCGCCGGGGGCGGTCGTCGGGGTTTTTGTCGAGCAGATAAGGGCTCACAGCGGGATCTCCAGCTCGTCAAAGGGATGGATGATTCGCCTAAACCATGCCCTCAGGCGCCGGCGGCGCGTGAGGGGCGGCGGGTTGTAGTAGTCGGTGCGTTCCCTTTTGGAAGGAGCGAAATCAGTAGCCCCGAGCTTGAACCTTGCCGTAGCGATGGCGGATGAGGAGACCGGGAGATTTTTGACGATCTGCGGGATCCACCCCTTCAAGGGGATGATCGCCCAGCTACCGCAGTGCGGGCAGGACCAGGCATGCGAAATGATGCGGTCGCAATCAAGACAGAGCTCGGCATGTTCGAGTTCAATGGTGATATGGCCCTTGACCACCGGCTCAAATTCCTGCGGCTCCGGCGGGGGGTAATTCATGCCGTTTGGGAGCCCGGTCTTTAGCGGCTCCGGGGGCTTTTTTTTCTTTCGCCTGCTCATAGTGTGCGTTCCTCCTTTCCCCGGGCCGGCAACGTGGTGCCGGCCGGGGAGCTTGAGGTTGAGGGTCGGTCCTTCCTTCCTGAAAAAAATCACGACGCTGCCTTTCCCGCCTGTTCCGCCTCGATCAGGCGGGTCTGTTCGTACACGGCCCGCTGCAAAGCGTCCACCCGCTCGGTAAAGACCTGCTCGGTGCCGTACATGGGGCGGCGGCGGAGCAGGTCGACCCGGTCCCTGAGCCAGTCGCGGATCTTGATCCGGTCTTCGATGCGCATCATTTCACCAGCTCCAGGAGATAGGCCTGGAGCTTTACGCAAGCGGCGATCAGATCGAACAGCTCCTTGAGGCATGCCCGGGCCTCGTCCCGGGTGATCCTGCCGTCGATGATCGCGCTTCCCAGCTCCTGCATGTGCTCGCCGAATTCCCGGGCCAGGTCGCCTGCCATTTCCACGACCGGCGCCATGGCGGTTTTGTCCGCCCGGGGCAGGACGAACGCCACCCGCCCGAGCAGGTGCTCGAGCCGGTCCAGGGCCCGGAGGTCTCCGGTCTTCCTCAGGATCGCAGCCGAGGTCCTGAGCCCGAGCTTGTAACCGGGCAGCTCCTTGAGCTCGTTTCTGAGGGTGCTCTCCGCCTTGCCGATCTCGTCGCAAAGCGCCTTGATCGGATATGCCTTTGCCGCCTCGTCCAGCAGATTTACGACCTGGTCCATATGCGACCTCCCGTATGTAAGAGAAAAACAGCCGGATTCTTATTGATCTTTTCCCAAAGACGTGAGACAAAGGCAGGCTGTGAGCGAAGGGCGCCGCGCCTTGATCTCACAACCAAAAAAGCCCCAGGGGCGGGTCGTGCGGGACCCGCCCCGGGGGCGCCTTATCTCGCCTCGTCGAAAAAAAACTCCTCCCTCTTCAAGCCGATTGCGCCGGCCAGTGCCTCCTGGGCGGGCGGATATCCGCTCTCGCCCTTCAAAACAGAATATAGAGTCTGTCGGGATATCCTGTTTTCCTCGGCAAGGCGCCGGATGCTGACGTTGTTTAACTCCTGGACCAGGGCGCGGCGCACTGCCGCCCGGTCATAGCCCAGGGCATTGAGCGCCTCATAAGCGATGCGATTGCGCTCACCGCCATTGTCGCTATTTGGTTGACGGAAACGATTGATTATGCTAAATATTCGCTCCCGGATTTTATCCATTGACGATTTCCATCCTCCCGTTGAAATTGTGAATGGCAGATTATCCATATGCTGTGAAGGTTGTCAACAAAAAAATGCGAACGTTCAACGAAAAAGTGAAAATTGAGGGAATCTTCACAAATTAGAGACCGCAGCCTGGAGCTGATAGCCGAGTTCGATCGGGGATTCGCCAGGGGTTGGTTCTACGCGGTAGGGGAATTTTTCCGGGATGAGCTCGATATCAGGTATACGCCCAGGGTGGTGGACGATAGAACCGTCATGTGCTGGACCCAGGGGCGCTGTTTCGGGTTCAGGGAGGGCCATGTGCTCTATGATACTCCCGCGGCCTATCAAAAATGGGACGAAGCATTGAAAGAGATCGCGTATATGTGCGAGATCCAGAAAGGCGCTCCGAGCGTTCCGGGCCGCAAACGGGGCACGGTTGTAGAAGGATATGTCGAATTTATCTTGCTCAAACCCGACGCCGAAAGAACCCGCCTGGAGCCCCGGGGCCATTATGCCTGCACCCAGACCGAGTTCGTCGAATACCTGAAAACAGGAAACCTCGCCCATGTCCGAAAAAAATGAGAGGAGCCTGCTCCGCCTGGCAAAGCTTGCCGGCATCGAACCGGCCCACGGCTGGAAAAGGCGGCTGGCGGCGTGGCTTGACATAGAACCGAACTACCTGTCGAACTGGATAAAGCGGGGCGTGCCCCGGAAGGCCCTTAAAAAAATCGAGTCCATGGGATATCCGCGCGAGCAGTGGCTCTATGACGAAGAATACCGCCAGGAAGAGCAGCGCATGCTGCCGGCGGGCGGGCGCGATTCGGACCGGGGGAGCTACGGCGTGCCGGATCTTTCGGGCTTCGAGGTAAGGCAACTGATCGAAAGCCTCACGCCCGAGGAGCTCCGGATCGTCCAAGCCTTCAGGGAGCTCGACCCGGTGAGCCGGGCCGGGCTTTTCGCCATGGCGATCCTGGAGCTGAGGAAGGCGAAAGAGGACGAGGCGATCCGCCGGGACAAACGGAAACAGGAGATCATAGACGGGGCCATACGGGCCCTGGGAAAGGCGATCTCCGGGGGATGAGTTGATGCTAGTTGAGGCGAGTTGACATGATTTGACATGGGTCGGCCGGAAGGGATGATTCTCTTCAAGCGGCGGGGCGGGGCGGTCGATAATTATTAAGGAGGCCTGAGACGATAAAGTCAATCTCCCCTGCATCATCACCCTGGAGGCGCGCTCATGATCAGATGCGTGGGGCTTATGGTTTTTTTTCTGCTGACAGAAGATTGTGCGATCGCACATCCGCCCGCGGCCGGCATACGCATGAATTATCCAGCCGGGGGCGCCAAACAGGCACGCCACGCGATTAAGACCGCCCGGCCCAACCATCCCCCCGGCCGGCCGAACGAAAACGAGGACGAGGACGAGGGCTTGCCGGACGACCCCCATCCGCCGAGGATGCCCCGGCGCCCCGGCTCCTGTTTCGTTCCATCGGTTGTGATCGCGGTTGCGGCAGCGCTCCATTTCGTCCTGGACAAGCGCCGCCGGCAGGCGGCAGCCATGGAGCTCAGCCCCGAAGAACTGGGGATGCTCAAAGTGATACGGGATGCGGCCGGCGAGCTCTACGACCGGCACCGGCCGCGCCCCTTAACAAAGGTCATCGATCTCTGCAGGATAATCAGATCGAGGAAAGGAGGTGAATGCTGATGAGCGAATGTCCCAAGTGCGGCTTTGATGCGCCCGGGGGCGACGCCGAGTGCCCCAGGTGCGGGATCGTGTTTGAAAAATTCGAGGCCCGGAAAAACAAAACCCGGGATGCGACGCCGGTAAAACCCCTGGAGTCGGAGAGCGCGGGCGAGAAGATAAGGGTTTTTACCTTTCTCGGAATCATGATTTGCTTCCTGGCATTTTTCGCGTGGAATAACTTCCGCCCTGAAAAAAGCCCGCCCCCGAAGCCTCCCAAGAGCGCCAAAGAGATCCGCGCCGAGCGGATCGCCCGGCAGTTCAGCGGCTGGGACGGCTCGCATATAAACCTGACCGAGCGGATCAAGAAGACCATGAACGATCCTGATTCTTTTAAGCACGAAGAGACCCGGTATTGGGACAAAGGCGATTTCCTGATCGTGGAGACCGTGTTCCGGGGCCGGAATGCCTTCGGAGGCATGGTGCGAAACAGGGTCATGGCAAAGGTCGGGCTGAACGGGCGGGTGTTGGAGATCATGTATCAGGGGAAATAGGCCTTCGGGGTCGCGGGTCGCGGGTCGCGGGTCGAGAGTCGAGGGTCGAGGGTCGAGGGTCGCGGGTCGCGGGTCGCGGGTCACGGGTCGCGGGTCGAGGAGGATCGCCGGCTCGTGATGAACTCGACAATCGGCATGATTGCGGGCACGATGTTCCGGAAGGTGCGCTCGCCGAAGATGAACCCCAGCACCAGGGCGTTTATCAGGATAAGGAGCGTGCCCTGGGGCGTGAGGTGGACCACGCCGGATGCCTGCTCAACGGTATAGAGCGGGATCCCGCCGTAGAAGGCCTTGTAATCGAAAAAGAGCGTGAGGGCGCACCAGACCGGGCGCATGGAGCCCCGGATAAAAAGCATGATCGCACCCAACAGCGGGATGCTTTTAAGATCCGAGGCGGTCCCCTCCAGGTCGGCGATGCGCTGGTTGAACTGGGCCTCGGCCTCGTTGGCGAGGGCCTCCATTGTGACGGTGAAATTCTGCCGGCGCTCCTCCTGGAGGGCGTCGAACTCCCGGAGCGCCATCTCGAGCTCTGCCTTTTGCGCCGGCGGCATGTCGGGGGGCCATCGCGTGTTGATAAAATCCGAGACGCTGCCGAATATCCCCTTTTCGCCGAAAATCGCCTTTCGAATATCGTCGAGCCATTCCATGCTTACACCTCCTTGAACGGATCCACAAAACCGGCAATGCCGGACCGGCTCAGGATCGGGCGAATTTTAATAAAAGCATTTTGGTCGGCCGCATCGGCCACGGTCCTGGTGCCGGCGCCGCCTCCGGATGCGCCGATCGCAAGGTCCCGGGTAAGGCAATATTCCACGTGGATGATCCTCGAGGAGCTTTGCCAAAAGACCAGGCACCCCTCGCCGGGCGTCTTCACGGTGCGGTCCTTGAACCGGTTCCAGAGCGCCTGTGCCGTCCAGTCTCCGGCCCTGGGTAGGGCGCCCGCGCTTTTAAGGATCTCGATCACGAACCCGGAGCAATCAAAGCCCGCAGGGTCGTCGCCGCCCCATTTGTACCAGTGTCCCAGATAGGACCAGGCGACCCGGGTGGCGATCGCCCGCCGGTGTTCAAGCCGGGATGAGCCCGCGTCCGCATATCCAGTCGCCAGGGCCACGCAGGACTCCACCCGGCGCATGATCGCGAGGCAGACCTGGTAGTCTTGGTCGTCGTACCTCTTGCCCCTGCAGCTCCTGAGATACGCGGCCAGCTCGGTCAGGCCCGAGCGGACGCTCTCGCGCTTGTGGGCGCAGGGGACCTTGGGGGTGTCATCCTGGGTCATGGCTTTTCACCTGCGCCGGCGGCGGCATTTTACCTGCGCCGGCGGCGGCATGATTGTTCAGCTCGCGCCTGAGCCCCTTGATCTCCTCGCACACACCGTCGAGACTCTTGTCCAGCCGGTCGAAGTGGTCCCGACCCTGCTGGAGGTAGATCCGGACCTCGGAGATCGCGGCATTAAACGAGGTCTCCAGTATCCGGGTGCAGTTTTGCTGCCGCGCCGTGCAGTGCCTGCCCAGCTCGTCGTGCGTGACGGGCATCTCGCCCGCCTTGCGGGGGTTGCCGTTTGTGCGTCCGCTCTTGAGCCAGTCCCAGACGATTTTACAAAGCACACCGCTCCCGCCTCCCGCGAGGACCAGGGCGATCATCTGCTCCAAGCCGCCTGTATTCATCGGATCCGACCCCCTTGACATGAGGCCCCGAACAGGTTTATAAACTCATCTCCGGGAGCAGGGAGGTCATTGACCTAAACCCAAGGGGCCACTTGGGTTGAACCCTGCTTCCGGTGGCATCTTGTTAAAAGCGAAAATCTATATTTTCTCCCTATGTCAAAACCTAGAAAAATTCTATTCGACCACCTACCCAAGTGCGGCGGCAGATCGCTCAATGCGTATCTCGATCTCCACTACTCGAAAAGAAAGACATTCTCGGTATACGATTCAGAAGCAATCGATAAATTCAAAAATCTATCTCGCTTCAAGAGATACAAATACGATCTTGTTCGAGGTCACCTCGCACGCAGGCTGCTCGACTACGTTCACCCCGAATCTCTGAAGGTGACCATACTGCGAGACCCTGTTGACCGCGTTGTCTCGCATTATTACTACGTCAAAAGAAGCCCTTCGCATTACCTGTATCCTCAAGTGGTGGAGTTAAACCTGGACGAATACGTTCAACGAAACCTGGGCGGAGAATTGCGCAATTTTTACACGGTCTACTTTTCCGGGTTGCCGCTTCGGGACGCCGAACAGAACCCGGAAGAATCGGTCGCAATGGCCGCTGAGGCGTTGAGCCGATATGATGCCGTCGGCTTCCTGGATGATTTTGCATCATTCGCAGCCGCCCTCCGCCGGCGTGCCGAATTGAAGCGGCCTTACCGCAACAAAAAACTCAACGCGACCCCGAACAGGCCGGGAATCGATGAAATCGAACCGGCCATAATAAGCAGGATCAAACAGGCAAACCATCTTGACATCGCCCTTTACGAAAAAATCAGAGATCTATGATCTCCTCGACCGGTCTGGGGTCGTATCTCCCGAACCGGCACTTCGGGCATGTCCAGTGCGAGCCGTCTTCAGGCGATTCACCTGCCGGGCGGAGGACCATCGGCGTTTTGCAATCCGGGCACCTCGGGATCTGCGCCTCGAACTTTTTGCGCCGCTTTTCCATGTCCGCGCGGATCTCGACCCGGCGCTTTTTCTCCTCGTCCACCCAGCGGACCAGGTCGCCGGGGTCCAGCCCGTTTCTCTCCAGGATCTTGAGGATGGTAACGCAGTCCTGGAGTTGGCCGAAGCGGAAGGCCTTGAGCTTTTCCTCGATCAGCATTTCCACCCCCTCAATTCATAGTGGCAGACATAACAATTCTTGACCCCGTCAAAACAAAAATCCCCGTCATAGGGCTTGCACTGATCGCAATAGTCCGCCGAGTAGGTATATTCCGGGCATCCGCCTATAAGCTGGCTTCCCGAGACCCGGCATTTGTATGTGAGCCTGCATGCAGGCGTATAAAAATGCTCCCTGATAATGCCGTCGCCCAAGCAAGAGCCGACGCCATAACCGTTGCACATAGTCCATTCGCCTGCATCGCACCTCACGTGCCCGGAGACGCTGTCTCCGCACGAATCGACCACCGTGACCTCGGCGGCGCCGCACGCGGAGCCATCCGCCACGAGCAGATTCGACCGTTCATCCGTCTTTCCCGCGGCCATGCTGAAGCCCGTGCCTGCGACCGACCAGTAAAAGGGACCCTTGCCGCCCTTGACCGACACGCTCACCTGGTCGCTCTGCGCGATGTTCTCCGGGTTGTCGTCCGCCCATTCCATGCCGGCCTGGACGTCCCGGTAGATGATCTCGCTGCACGCATCCTCCACCCGGAGGCGGATGGTGCCGGGGCTTGCGGCCGACACCGTGAGGGTGTTGACCGGGTCCTGGGTCTGGGCCTGGTCCCATGATGCCGCGGCCGCCCCGACGGTCACCTGCCAGTTGTAGGGAGGGGCGCCGCCGCTCACGCCGAAGGTCTCGGCGAACGCCGGCGACATGCAGACGAACTCCGGGTTTCCATCGGCCCAGCCGAACACCTCGCCTCCCTGGTCCTCGCAGCACCCGACATCGGTCTCGATTAAGGCCTCGACCGTTGTGCCGCATATATCCGTCACCTTGAGGGTCCCGTCGCCGCATGCATCGGCCGAGGCCTTTAACGTATTGAACCGCGCTTTTTCGGTCTCGGCGCTCCGGAGGCTCAAGCCGTTTCCGCTCGCCTGCCAGCCGAAAGGGGGGCAGCCTCCCTTGACATAGACCGATATGTCCTGCCCCGGCGCGATCTTGACCGGCGAGGAGATCGTGAGGGACTTGTCCGGCCCGTCCTTGCAGCAAAGCGAATCCGGGTTAATGGTCCACGCGGTCGTAGTGTATTCGACCTCGTACTGGAGGGCGTCTGCGAGCTTTCCCTGGCACACGGCCACGATCACGGTGCCGAGCTCGGAAGCGTTGCTTTTGATCTCGGCGTATGTCTCGGTGTAGGCGACCTTGAGGACCCCTGTTGCTTTTTCTCCGAGCTTGAGGGACCTCCCGTCGTATTGCACCTCCGGGCCTTTTGCCTTTTTCGCGCCTGCGCAGAGCGAGGCGGCCTCTTCTCCTTCGGCGCCGGATGTGAGCACGTTTCCGACCCATTCGTATGAGATTTTTCCGTCCGTAGGAATACCGGAAAGACTCACATCGTTTTCATTGGTGAAGATAATGGTCTCGGTCACCTCTTTTGAGACCAGGTTCTGCGCGGTCACCGCGGCCACGCCGTTGGTTGTGCGGACCACGATCGGGTCTTTTGAGTTCGAGATATACTTTATCCAGACATCCTGCCCAACCCAACCCCCGCGTGCGATATCGTATTTCATCTTGTAGGGCGAATCGCCCACGGTCTTATCATCGTCGATCTCGAGGCGGCTCCTGAGCGGATGCCCCAGCTCGTTATAGCCCGCGATGGATTCGTCGTATTTTTCTTTATAGAGATCCTCGCGCGTGCGGAACCTGACCGTGACGGACCTGTCAGCCATCGATTGTTACCTCATAGACGGATCTTCCCGTTTCCGGCTGGCGGGAGACGATCTGGGCCCCGTCGGATGTATGCGCTATCACAACCCGGTCGCCGACCGAAGGGGCCACGCCCAGGGCCGAGGCCCGGATGGTCTGCCCGCGCACGTTGACCTTATAGCGACCGTCCGCCCGGCGCCCTGTCACCATGCCGATCTCAACGTCTTTCTCAGCTACCGCAAGGAGCTTTAATATACCTGCCATTTTCTCGCCCTTATCCTGTTCATGATGCGCGGTCCGCGGATCTCGATGCCGGCCGCCACGATCAGGGCATTTCCGGAGATCGAAAGATCCGCCTGGTCAAGGGAGATCACCTTGCCATCAACGGCCTCGTCGCGATAAGGCGCGACCAGGTCGACCTCGGTCATGTCGTATCTCGAATCATCCAGGAACGCCCGCCCCCGCTCGACTGCGACGCTTTTGTCCGTGAGCAGAGGCTCATTGATCGCGAGGGCCTCCCGGTCTCCCGCGCCCATCCTGACCCGGACGCTCACGTCCCGGGCCGGGGAGACGATCATGGTAAAAACCAACTCCTCCACGTTGTGATTGAATAGACGGTACCGGCTGAACCTGGTCGAATAGGTGATGTCCGCAAGCCGGGGTTGCGTAGTCGGAATGGTGACTGTCTTTATGTGCTTCTGCCACGAGACCGTGCCGCCCGGCGCGCCGATCCATTTGACGGCAGTCACGGCCTCGGGCGGGTGCGAGAGCTCGCCCACGCCGCCGGAAAAGATGACCCGCTCGGTCTCCTCGCCGGTCTTGTCCGAGAGCTTTGTAACCAGGCCGGCCGTGACGTACACCGTGGGCGGTGTCACGGGCACCTGGCCGGCCCAGTACGCAAGGACATGCACGTCCTCGCCCTGGATCGGGATGTCTTCTTCGACCTCCAGGTCCGGGAGGAACACCTCGGGGGAATGTCCGTTAACCTGGACGGCGTTATATCCCGAGCCCGGCACGATCCTGTAGCCGACCTCGATCACGTCCTCGTCCGCGGAGTAGCGGATATCCGGGCTTGCGGTCGGAAGATCCACCGGCCGCACAGGATAGCGCCGCCTGACCGTGATCGAGCCGTCGTCCCGGGTCCGGACAACCGCGGCGATTGCAGCCGCTATCTTTCGGATGCCCTCCAGGGGCGGGCCGAAGAACTCAAAATCCTCGGGCAGGACCCAGTCCGGCGCCTCCCAGTCCACCGCGGCGTGCGTTGCGAGATCCGCCGCAACCTCGCTTGCCTTTTCCGGGGCGTCCTGGATGTACTCGACCTCTTTTGCATGCGGGGTATCATCCCTTGCGGATAAGGACCGGCCCCAGATGGTGAACTGCCGGTCGTCTCCTGATCGCTCCTCAATCAGAAAATAGAGAACGCGCGATCCTACCTGGAGCTCGATCCGCTGCTCGCCCGGGCGGATCTCGGGATTGCAGAGAGGGTAAAGATCAAAATCGCTAGACGTGATGGTGATCGCGTTGTGGATGCCGTCCTGGGCGTATTCCACGGTCGCGGAGAGGATGCGGTGAAGTATGGGCCGGCCGTCGATCGAAATTGCGCAATGAATGTCCGGAAACCGGGCCGCCAGATCCTGAAGAGAGAGGAGGAGGTTCTGCACTCC
>Ga0172382_10013235_pt1 | contig 10658 bp, 9 predicted proteins | sample Leawel138RmetaG_FD_122245 | JGI IMG/M metagenome (GOLD analysis project Ga0172382, IMG submission 122245) | Leachate microbial communities from a municipal landfill in Southern Ontario, Canada - Leachate well 138R metaG | ecosystem: Engineered > Solid waste > Landfill > Unclassified | place...
CGCCGTGCCTGGGCTTGGGGATGGCGGTGCCCACTCGGCCATCGTCTGCGATGCCAGCATTTCCACCTATATGCTCAGCTACTGGGCCCGGGACCGCACCCGGGGGTCAAAATTGCCCCTGCCAGAGGTGGTCAGGCTGCTGACCTCGGCCTCGGCCAATGCCGTAGGCCTCAGCGACCGGGGGGTACTCAAACCGGGCTACAAGGCCGATATCAACGTCATCGACTTTGCCAACCTCACCCTGAGGGCGCCCCAGCTGAGTTATGACCTGCCCGCCGGCGGCCCCCGGATGACCCAGGCGGTAAAGGGCTATGTGGCGACTGTGGTCAGCGGTGAGATCGTCCACCGGGACGACCAGCCCACCGCCAACCTCTCGGGGCGCGTGGTGCGGGGTCCCCAGCCGGCGCCCCGCCCCTGAGTGGGACCCGCAGCCGCCGGGCGCTCACTTCGGCCGCAGACAATGCAACACCGAGTTGCCGCGGGAGCCTGTGACCCCATGGCCCTGCCTTCAGCGGCCACTCGTCCCCTCAGTGGTGGATAGCCCTGATTTTGGATAGCTCTCCTCGTAAATCATAGGGTGGTGGTCCCGCTGCTGTTATTGTTATTGTTGCGCGGACAATAACCCGGCCCCAGCCGCAAAGGCCAGTTTTCAGGAACAACCCATGACCCAGCTTTCCCCCCTCCAACAGTGGCAAGCCTTTGTCACCGGCACCGCCCGTCCCAGTGTGATGATCCAGGAACTGATCCCCATGACCTTTCTGGAGGTGGAGGCGGGCTTCATCAGGGTCAGCACCCAGGCCGACAGCCGCCACCTGCTGCCCAGCCAGGTGGCCCACGGCGGCTTCTGCGCCACCGTTATCGACACCGTCACCGCGGGTGCCGTGCACACCTCGCTGGAGATGAACCAGTTTGCCTCCACCACCGATCTCAATGTCAAAATGGTCAAGGGAATTCCCGAGGGGGTGCCTCTGTTCGCCGAGGGGCGGCTGGTGAGCAGAAGCCGCCAGCTGGGCTCCGCCGAGGGCCGCATCGTGGATGAAGAGGGCACCCTCTATGCCTGGGGTAGCGCCACCTGCATGATCCGCCAGCGGCGCTGAGGGTGGGCTCACCCGGCAATTGAGGTGGCGGCCCTGGTGGGGATTTGCCATAGTTCAAGGGCTCCGCCTCCGCTGACAAGGCGGGTTCGACAAACCACCTGACTCAGGAGAACAGTGATGAAGCTCTACACCTATCCCGGCGCCCCCAATCCCTTGCGGGTGGATCTGGTGATTGCCGAAAAGGCCATCGATCTGGAAAGCGTGGTGGTGGATATTGCCGCCGGGGAGCAGTTGTCAGCGGACTATCGGCGCAAGAATCCCAACTGTGACGTACCCATGCTGGAGCTGCCGGACGGCACCTGCATCAGCCAGGTGCCGGCGGTGATGTACTATCTGGAGCAGTGCTACCCCGAGCACCCCCTGTACGGCACCTCAGAGGAGCAGACCGCCCTGGCCATGATGTGGGAGCACCTGGCCTTCCAGAACGGCATCCTGGCGGTGGCCGACGTGCTGCGCAACACCAGCAAGGCGATGCCCAACCGCGCCCTGGTGGGGCCCCACGACTACCCCCAGCTGCCGGAGCTGGCGGAGCGCAGCCGCCTGCGGGTGGGGCATTACTTCGCCGATCTCGACGCCCGTCTGGCGGAGACTGAATACGTGGCCGGAGATTTCTTCTCCGTAGCCGATATCACCGCCTGGGTCACCTGCCATTTCGCCGGTTGGGTGAAGCTGAAGTTCGATCCCCACCAGCACCCGGCGTTGAAGGCCTGGCACGACCGAGTGGCGGCGCGACCGGCGTTTGTGGCGACGGTAAAGCCCCGCTGAAATCCAACACAGCCCGTCGCCGCCCCGCATTCCCCGTTCCCTCGCTGCTCGGTGGCAACCAGGGCAAGGCTTTGTCTAGCCCATGGCCCCTGGACTCCGGCCAAAACCCTATCTCCAGCGGCAAGTCAGCCCCGTCGCCAAGGGGCTACTGGCGACTGAACCGCCTGCGGTATGCCGATGGGCTGGTTCCCGTCCACTTGCGGAAGGCGCGGGTAAAGGAGCGGGGCTCGGCGTAGCCCAGTTGGGCAGCGATATCCTCGACGGTGCGGTTGCCCTCCAGCAGGTTGCGGATGGCGATATCCCGCTGCAGGTTTTGGCTGATGCCCCTCAGGCTGGTGCCCTCCCGGCGCAGCTGGCGGCGAAAGGATTCCACCGAGAGCCCGGTGGCGGCCGCCATATCCTCCAGGCTGGGGTGGGGGGTGTCGCCTTTTGCCAGCAGCAGCCGCACCCGCCGCGCCAGACTGTGGTCGCTGGCGGGGATGGTCATCAGCTCCAGGGGTGCGTGGGCAAGCATCTCCTCCAGTTCGGCCTTGGTGCGCATTACCGGCCCCAGAACCTGGCCCAGATCGAGGCGGATCAGGCACTGCCCGGCGTTGAAGCTGTGGGGGCAGGGGAACAGGTATTTGAATTCCTCGAAATAGCTCTCCGGCCTGGGGTAGTTGAATTCGGCGCCGTGCAGACTGACGGTTTCTCCCGCCAGCCAGCAGGCCAGGCGATGCCAGGTGATCAACCAGAATTCGATGAAATAATGGTCCGGATCCAGCTCCGGGCGGGCAAAGGCCGTCTCGATCACCAGCTCGTCGTGCTGCCGGCTGACGGTGGTGGCAATCTCCCCCTGGAGTACATTGTAGAAGTGGACACCCTTCTCGATGCCCTGGGCCACCGAGTCGCCGCTGGCGGCCAGCTCGGCCATCAGGGCAAAGGCCCCGGGCCGAAACCGGGTGGCGGTATAACCCATGCCCTCGTCCCCGAGGGCGGACCAGATCTCCCGCACCAGGGCAGCCATCGCCGCCACACTGCCTCGCCACAGGGGATCCGCCACCTGATCCGGGTTGATCCCCGCGGCGCGCAACAGGGGCTCCACTGCCACCCCCTGGCGGCGGGCGCCACGGGTGCAGACGCGGAAGTAGTGGGAGTTGATGGTGGCCACGGGAGTTGCCCAAAGCAGTGAGTTTCGGGATCATTTTATGACCTGTCAGCTGTCAATGTAAGGTCTAGAATTCAAGTCTACGGGGTACAGCCCCCGACAACTGAAACCTGACAACCGACAGCGAGCCACGCCATGAACGCCATCACCCAGATTTCCCGTGAAGAATCCGCCGCCGAGCGCTGGGCGCGCTTCAAGCCCATTGTCACCGGCGATGACTATGTCGACAGCCTGCGCAATCGCGGCCTTACCGTCTACCTGTTTGGCGAGAAGATCGCCGAGCCGGTGGACCACCCCATCATCCGCCCCTCCATCAATGCCCTGAAGCGCACCTACGACCTGGCCATCGAGGACCCAGAGCTGGCCAGTGCCCACTCGCCGCTGATCGACGCCCGGGTGAACCGCTTCCTGCACATCGTCGAGTCCCCCGAGGATCTGGTGATGAAGAACAAGATGCAGCGCCGCATGGGCCAGCTCACCGGTACCTGTTTCCAGCGCTGCGCCGGCCTCGACACCATCTCGGTGCTGCACTCCATCACCTACGACATCGACCAGAAGCACGGCACCCAGTACCACCAGCGCTACCTGGAGTTCCTCAAACTGGCCCAGAAGAACAACATCATCCTCGGCGCCGGGATGACCGACCCCAAGGGCGATCGCGGCAAGCGCCCCGCCGAGCAGGCGGATCCAGACCTGTTTATGCACGTCACCCGGCGCACCGACAAGGGTTTGTATGTGAAGGGCGCCAAGGCCCATATGACCGGCGGCCTCAACTCCCACTGGATCTGTGTGATGCCCACCATGAATATGACCGCCGGCGACAAGGATTACGCGGTGGTGGGGATGGTGCCCGGCGACGCCGACGGCATTACCTACATCTACGGCCGTCAGTCCTGCGACACCCGGGCCATGGAGGGTGGCGACATCGACCAGGGCAACGCCCAGTACGGCGGCCAGGAGGTGCTGGTGGTGTTCGACGATGTGTTTATCCCCTGGGAACATGTCCTGATGGACGGGGAGTACGAATTCGCCCAGTTGATGGTGTCCCGCTTTACCGCCTACCACCGCGCCAGCTATGTGTGCAAAACCGGTCTTGGCGATGTGCTGGTGGGGGCGGCGGCGGCCATAGCCGAGTACAACGGCGCCGACAAGGCCAGCCACATCAAGGACAAGCTGGTGGAGATGACCCACCTCAACGAGACCATCTACTCCTCGTCCATTGCCTCCTCCCACGAGGCCAAGCAGCTGGATTCGGGTATCTTCATGAACGACGAGATGCTGGCCAATGTGTGCAAGCACAATGTCACCCGCTTTCCCTACGAGATCGCCCGCTTCGCCCAGGACCTGGCCGGCGGCCTGATGGTAACCCTGCCCTCGGAACAGGATTTCGACCACGAGGTGGCCGGGCCCATCCTCAAGAAATACTTCGCCGGCCGCGCCGACATTCCAGTGGAAAACCGCATGCGCATGCTGCGCCTGATCGAGAACATGACCCTCGGCCGCAACGCCGTGGGCTATCTCACCGAGTCCCTCCACGGTGCCGGGTCACCCCAGGCCCAGCGTATCCAGATTCAGCGGGGCATGGAGGTGGAGCGCAAGAAACGCTACGCCCAGGATCTGGCGGGGATCGAGATCATCGCCAAGGATACGGATACCCTTTAGGATGCTCTGATTAGTTGTCATTGCGAGGAGTGCAACGACGAAGCAATCTCGTAACCCATTGAATTCACGTGGCTCTGAGATTGCTTCCCGTCACGCTGGGCTCGCGGCTTCGGCAAAATCGCCTAGCAAGCCCAGCGAAGCGCTATGGGCAGCACCAGCGCCTGTCAGTTGCAGTTCATCAAATCAATCCCATTGCCGTCATGGCTCTGGCCACCCGGATAAAGCCACAGATATTGGCGCCAGTGACATAGTCGCCGGGCATGCCGAACTCTTCGGCGGTTTCGTAACAGTTGTCGTGGATGTTGACCATGATGTCCTGGAGACGCTTTTCGGTGTACTCGAAAGACCAGGAGTCGCGGCTGGCATTCTGCTGCATTTCCAGAGCGCTGGTGGCTACCCCGCCGGCGTTGGCGGCCTTGCCGGGGCCGTAGGCGATTTTCGCGGCCTGGAAGATCTGGATACCCTCAGGTGTGGTGGGCATGTTGGCACCCTCGGCAACGGCGATGCAGCCGTTTTCCACCAGGATCTTCGCATCTTTGCCATTGAGTTCGTTTTGGGTGGCGCAGGGCAGGGCGACCTGGCAGGGCACCGCCCAGATGTTGCCATCTTCGATATACCGGGCGGATGGTTTCTCATCGGCGTAGCAGCTGATGCGGCGGCGCTCCACCTCCTTGATACGCTTGATAAGGTCCAGGTCGAGGCCCCGCTCATCGATGACGACGCCGCTGGAGTCCGAGCAGGCGATGACCCTGGCGCCCAGTTCCATAGCTTTTTCAATGGCGTAGATGGCCACATTACCCGAGCCGGAAACCACCACGGTCTTGCCATCCAGGGAGTCGTTGCGGGCCTTGAGCATTTCCTCGGTGAAGAACACAGTGCCGTAACCTGTGGCTTCGGTGCGCACCAGGCTGCCGCCCCAGTTGAGGCCCTTGCCGGTGAGGACCCCGGACTCGTACCTGTTGGTGAGGCGCTTGTACTGGCCGAAAAGGTAGCCGATCTCGCGGCCGCCGACACCGATGTCCCCGGCGGGCACGTCGGTGTACTCACCGAGGTTGCGGTGCAGCTCCGTCATCAGGCTCTGGCAGAAACGCATGATCTCGCTGTCCGACTTACCCTTGGGGTCAAAGTCGCTGCCGCCCTTGCCGCCGCCGATGGGCATGCCGGTGAGCGCGTTCTTGAAAATCTGTTCGAAACCCAGGAACTTGATGATGCCCAGGTAAACCGACGGGTGAAAGCGCATACCGCCCTTGTAGGGGCCGAGAGCACTGTTGAACTGGACGCGAAAGCCCCGGTTGATATGGATCTCGCCCTTGTCGTCCTGCCAGGGGATGCGAAAGATGATCTGTCGTTCGGGTTCACAAATGCGCTGGATAATCTTTTGGTCGGCAAATTCGGGGTACTTCACCAATACGGGGCCCAGGGTTTCCAGGACTTCGTGGACCGCCTGGTGAAATTCGCTTTCCCCCGGGTTTCTGTACAGGACTTCCTGGAAAATCGGCTCCAGTTTTTCATCGAGCTGTGTGGTCATCATAGGGCCTCATTGGCATAAAAAGGACTGGCGGGCTGTTGTCACCGCCGCAGGTTTTGGCAACCACGGCTATTGCACTATAGTGGTGCCATGTAGTGCAACACATTGGTGCAGATCAAGAGAATCGCAGAGGGGTCAGAATTTGCCCTTCTGTCGGTGCCGGCAGCGGGTGGAGCCGCGGCGCTGCGGGGAAGGGTCAGGCTCCCCGCGATGATTTTTTGCTCAACAGGCGCTCCAGCTTCTGCCGCGGCAGGGCCCAGTCGGGGTTGAGGGCAATGGCCTGGCGGTAGTCGGCTTCCGCCGGCTCGTAGGCACCCAAGGACTCCTGGGCCATGCCCCGATTCAGATAGGCCACATGGGCCTTGCCGAGGCCCAGCGCGAGGGCCCTGCTGTAGAACTCCACCGCCTTGTCCATCTTGTTGGCGAGGAAGTAGAGGTTGCCGAGGTTGACATGGGCCTCCGGCAGTTCCGGGTTGAGGTCGTAGGCCTTCTTGTAATCCGCCAGGGCGGCCGGATAATCCTCCCTGGCCGCGGAAATAATACCGCGATTGATGTGGATGGCCACCAGATCCCGTTTGATCAGGGTGGCGCCCAGCTCCAGGGCTCTGTCACAGGGGGCCTGGCTCGAGAGGCTGGCGCTGTCGGGGACGGCGATGGCCTGGCGGGCGTTGAAATAACACTCCTGGGCATCCCTGTTGTTGGCGAGCACGGTGACCGACTGGCCGTGGCAGAAGCCGCTGGCCGCCAGGAAGAGGGACACCCCGAGAAGGCGATGTCGGGTTGTGGTGTTCATGGTGGTGGTCGCTAGCGTGGGTCCACAGGGCAAGTATAGACCACCCCGGCCATCGAACCAGTGTGGAGCCGGCTGTGGCCAGGCTGGCAAGGGAGGGGGAGGAGAGGCGATAATGGCGGCTGTCGCCACCTATTTTCCGCTCTCGCCGAGGAACCGATGAAGACACTAACCCAGCGGGGTCGCCGCGCCATTGCCCCGGTGCTACTACAGGCGGCGCTGGCCCTGTCGGCAAATGCCGATACCACTGATCTTGACCAGGTGCTGGCGGCGGCCACCACCCTGGCAAAAAGCGATCACACCGGCGCCCTCGAAGGCGCCCTCTTCCTGTGTCAGGATTTTGCCGCCGCCTCCCGCCATATCATGAGCTTTGAAAAGTCTCTCCCCGCCACCAGGGTGTTCGACAACCTGTATTTTGTCGGCACTGAGTTTGTGGGGGTGTGGATTCTGAACACCAGCGAGGGTTATATCCTGTTCGATGCCATGGGTAACTCGGTGGAGGCGGCCAAGCATATTGTCGGCGGCTTTTCCGCCCTTGGGCTTGACCCGAACCGGATTCGCTATGTGGTGGTCACCCACGGCCATTGGGATCACTTCGGTGGTGCCCGCTACCTCCAGGCCAGGTTCGGCGCCAAAGTGCTGATGGGCAAGGCCGACTGGCAACTGCTCGACCAACTCGACGAGCAGGGGCCGGAGCTGATGGGTCAGCGGCCCCCGAAGGTGGATTTTGCCGTATCCGGGCCTGTCGATCTCACCCTGGGAGACACCAAGGTGTACCTGATGGCCACCCCGGGACACAGCCCCGGCACTGTTTCGGCGCTGATCCCGGTCAGGGACGGCGGCGCCAGTCACCAGCTGGCTCTGTGGGGGGGCACGGCAATTCCCCCCACCCTGGAGCCAAGCCGGCCGGATAGCGATCACAGCTGGCGCCACCAGGGCCTGACCCAGTACCGCGAATCCCTCCACAGCTTTCGCCAGTGGGCGGTATCCCGGGGAGCGGACGGGGTGATCAGCACCCATCCGTTCTCCGAAAACACCAGCGGGCGGTTGGCGCGGGTGGCGGCGCGGCAGCCCGGCGACGCGCACCCCTTTGTGATCGGCGGCAAGGGCGTGGACAGGTATTTCATGGTGATCGATTACTGTGCCCAGGCCTTGAAGATTCGCACGGGACAGGGGGAGGTTCGCTGAGGTCCGTGGCCCCGGGGTCAGTCCACCTGGCAGAGCAGGCCCTTCAGGTACAGGCTCTCCGGAAAGGCGAGGCCCACCGGGTGGTCCTGGCCCTGGTGTAGATAACGCACCACCTGGCCGCTGCGGCCGGCATCGAGAAAGCCGTCGGCGGTGATTTTCTGGAACAGGGGCATATCGATGGCCCCGGAGCAGGAATACGTCATCAGCAGGCCGCCGGGCGCCACCAGGGGCGCGGCCTGCATGGCGATATCCTTGTAGGCCCGGGCCGCCTTGTTTTGCTGGTGGCGGGTATCGGCAAACTTGGGGGGGTCGAGAATCACCATGTCGTACTGGTGGCCGTCGCGCCGGTACTGGCGCAACAGCTCAAAGACATTGGCATCGACAGTGGTGTACTGGCGGGGGTCAAAGCCGTTGCGCGCCAGATTCTGCTCAGCCATGGCCAGGGCGGGGGCCGAGGAGTCCACGCTGGTGACATGGCGGGCGCCGCCCACCAGGGCGGCAACGGAAAATCCGCCGCTGTAGGAAAAACAGTTGAGCACGGTCTTGTCCGCGCTGATGCTGGCGAGGAAGTGGCGGTTTTCCGCCTGATCCAGGTAGTAGCCGGTTTTGTGGCCGCCGGCGATATCCACCCCCAGCTGGCAGCCGTACTCGGTGATCACCAGTGTTTCCGGTGGCGCTTCTCCCCACAGCACCCCGGTGGCTTCCTCCAGGCCCTCCTTGCGGCGGCTGGCCACATCCGAGCGCTCGTAGATGCCGGCGCAGGGCACCAGTTCCCGCAGCAGATCGACGATGGTGGCCTTCCAGATTTCCGCACCCACGGTGAGGAACTGGCACACCAGAAACTGGTTGTAACTGTCCACCACCAGACCTGGCAGGTGGTCGGATTCCCCGTACACCAGGCGGCAGGCGCTGCGCCCGGGCTGGCTTCGCAGGGGCTGGCGGCGCCGGATGGCCTGTTCCAGGCGGCGTTTGAAAAACCCCCGCTCGATGGTTTCCGCCACATCGAAGCTCCACACCCGGGCCTGGATCTGCGACTGGGGGGACCAGGAGGCCACCCCCAGGCCGTTGCCCCCGTGGTCCACCAACAGCACTTCTTCCCCCGGCGAGGGGTTGCCTTCCACCTTGGCGATGGCCCCGGAAAATACCCAGGGGTGGCGGCGCAGCAGGGAGGACTCGCGGCCCTTTTTGAGGACAATCTTCTTCACACCAACTCCCAGGCCGGGCAAAACGGCAGTTTACAGGATAGTTTCCGGAGCTGCGCCCAATGCCGCCGGTGTCGTGGGATCAAGCCGCGCCCCACCAGCCGACCACGCCCGCCACCAGGTACAGGGTATAGGCAACAAAGCTGACCACCAGCAGGCCGCCCTCCACACGGTTGATGCGCCCGGGGCGGCGAAAGCCGTAGCAGAACACAAACAGGATCAGGGTGAGCAGGGTCATTGTCAAAATATCCCGGGAGAGCACCTCCGCAGGCACCGCCAGGGGGCTGATGACGCCGGCAATACCCACCACCGCCAGGGTGTTGAACAGGTTGGAGCCGATCACATTGCCGAGGGCGATATCGTGCTCCCCTTTGCGCACCGCGATCAGGGAGGAGGCCAGCTCCGGCAGCGAGGTGCCGATGGCGACAATGGTGAGGCCGATGATCAGGTCGCTGACGCCGAAGGCATGGGCCACTTCCACCGCTCCCCAGACCAGGAACCGGGAGCTGACGATCAACAGGATCAACCCCACCACCAGCCACAACACGGCACTGCCCAGAGGCTTGGCGTGGGCGTCCAGTTCCACGGCCATTTCAGTGCCCAGGGCATCGGCCTTTTGCTTCAGCCCCTGCCAGATGGACCAGCCCATAAGGGCAAAAAACACCCCCAGCAGCAGCACCGCGTCCTGCCGCGACAGGTCGAGGTCCGCCAGCAACCAGGCGGTGAACAGGGTGACCGCGATCAGAATCGGCATCTCCTTGCGAACCACCTGGGACTGTACGGCGATGGGGCTGAGGAGTGCGGTGAGGCCGAGGATAAGGGCGATATTGGTGATGTTCGAACCAAAGGCGTTGCCCAGGGCGATGCCCGGATTGCCCTGGAGGGAGGCGAGGGCGGAGACCACCATCTCCGGTGCCGAGGTGCCAAAGCCGACGATCACCATGCCGATCAACAGGGGGGGCATGCCAAAGTGGCGGGCGGTGGCTGCGGCGCCGTCAACAAAGCGGTCGGCGCTCCACACCAGCAGCAGCAGGCCGCCGATGATTGCCAGGATGGGGAGGGTCATGGGCTGGGTTCCGGGTGGGTAGTTTTGGGACGGGCAGCTTAGCAGGGGGCGCGGCGGCGGGGAATGGTCTAGTCGCTGCTCCCCGGCGCCTTATTGGCTGCCAGCAGCGCATTTTTTTCCGCCAGCAACGCCTTGAGCTGGCCCAGATCCATGGGTCTGCCAAACAGGAAGCCCTGCACCGCATTGCAGTTGTAGGCGTTGACGAATTGATAC
>Ga0172382_10013236_pt1 | contig 10657 bp, 15 predicted proteins | sample Leawel138RmetaG_FD_122245 | JGI IMG/M metagenome (GOLD analysis project Ga0172382, IMG submission 122245) | Leachate microbial communities from a municipal landfill in Southern Ontario, Canada - Leachate well 138R metaG | ecosystem: Engineered > Solid waste > Landfill > Unclassified | place...
GCCGCCACTGCGCAGCGTGTAGCCCAGCGCCTCGAGGCGGGTGGCGCAGCGCTGCATGAGCCCCAAGACCGGCTCAGGGGTGTTGCGTGAGCCAATTCCGGCATAGGTCATTGATCGCATCGGTGTAACCTCTCAGTTGATGTGCGTATGAGATGCCTCAGCGACGCTAGGAATCATGTGGCCTGAGCATGCTCAAGGTTGTCGTACTAGCCGGCCTTGTTCGCCTTCAGTGCGGCAGCAAGCTCAGTCTCAACCGGAGGACGGATTAAGTTTCGGCTCCTTAGGTTTTCCTGCGGATGGCCCGAGAAAGATGGCGGGCGCCACCCCGAACGACCCCTACGCCCTGCCCCCCGAAGCTGTATCCCCAAATGAGCTGCCAAAGCGTCGGCGTGGCCATCGGCAGCCAGATCAAGGCGGCCTTGGCGGACAGCGCCTCCTGCTGCCGGATAACCTGCTCCACGGCCTTCTTCTCGCGCCTACCGTCCTGGCCCCGGGCGCCCCAGTATCGGAAGCTCTTGAGCTCCACCACTGCCACGATCCCGTCCTTCCTTGCAACGAGATCGACGTCGCCCCCGCTGTGCAGGCGTTGGCCCAGCACGACGTTGTAGCCGTCTGACTCCAGCCGGTCTTTCGCCAGCTGGCCGTACTTCGCCTCCACCGCTTGGCCGTGCTGACGCGCACAGGCACGTCGATGGTGGTGTGCGGCCAATGACGCCAACGCCGCACACAAAATGATGTTCACCTGGAGACCAAGATCAACAATCGGGAGTGCCGCATTGGCGGTCGCAGCGGCCAGGGCGCCAATGAAGAAATTTCGGCGACGCAGGTTGTGGCGCCAGGGCTCAAAGGCGTGTTTGCCGTGGCTCAAGCAAATCTCCTTCTTCTGTTCTTCGCTTTTTCTGCGCCTCCAAACCGTCGCACTGCTTCATCCCAACTCATGCGGACTGCCCGTCCGACGCCCTCCTCCCGCTTTTCATCCCACTCTTCAGCGATGATGAAGCGCTGCCAAAGAAGGCTTGTCCGTGAATCGTAGATCGTGCCAGGCGGCCACTTCTCCATCACCCCGGTGCGCCTGCACAGGCGGACGAAATGACGGCATTCGGTCATCTCCGTGTCAGGTTCTCCGATGGAGAAATCCACCACCCATGCCTGATTGGGATCGTCTTCGCACGGCGAGGCTGTCCAAAAGGTCCCTTTAGGCGTATCAGGAAATGCTTTTGGATCGATGGTCGGGCAGGACTGTGTCTCATCGACAATGCTGAGCAACTCTTCCATCGTCGGCAGGCGCCACCCCTCCCGGACCCCTTCGTGCTCGGAAACCAGAACAAGATCAGGCTTGAAGTTGTGCATCACAGCGACTCCACCTCTGATGCGAGCGAATCAGCATCAGCCGCGATGCCGCCGAAGACCTCGAACAACTCGTTAGCGATCCCCAAGAACTCCGTGACGGAGAAAACGAGGTCTGCGTCAAAGATTTCGTCAGCCGAGGCATCACCTTCGGACTTTCCGTCGTTGTCGCCATAGTGAATTTTCGAGAACCCCAAATCGTCGTCTGCACTGCTGCACGTAATGATGAATGTCGTTGTTGATTCGTGTCGAAGGCCAAGCTTGACGGGCGATTTCCCCTCAAGAAGGTGCTCACGGATTTCCGGCCTGTCGAGCTCGTGTGCGGTGTACCGAACCTTGCTTTTTTCGTGGGTGAGTTCGCAATGCTCGCCAAGCATGAATCCGCCCTCGCACTCATTGTTCAAGAGCCATTCGGTCATCTTTCTGCTTGGCGTCTCAACCGTCCTGAGCTTGCGAAATGAAGGCCTCATGCCACGCTTCATGAAGCTGTCGGTGAACACTCCATGAAAATCTTCGACGCACTTTGCCGACGAGGTCAGTACGAGTAACTGCTTTCTGCTAGGAACCAGAACGCCAAACGTGTGCTTGATGCGGGTCGGCGCTCCCGGCAGCAGCGACTCGTAGACCTGATCCTTGAGCGCTTTACGCTCCTTCCGCGTCGCGGGGCGTCCTTCCCGCTTCTCGGCCTCGGCCATCGCAGCCGCAAGCTTCTTCTTGACCGTCGAGGCAGGGACGATCTTGCTTTCCTTCTGGAGGGCGACAAGATAGATCGAGTCGACGACATGCACCAGAGGGGCGCTTTCGATCTCCTTAGGGTTGATCCACCCGAGATGATCTACATCCAACTGGCCGATGCCACTGAATTTGCGGCTTGCCAGCACCTCTTCGAGCTCCTCAGGGGAGTAAGGGCAGTCGCAGGAGAACACGAAGGCACTTCGGAGCAACATGAAAGCATCCGCTGAAAGAATTGACACCGATTCTATCGGAGTTATTGGAATCGTTCTCCGCATCCCGCTAAGATGCTGGTTATATGTACAGTATTCGCGGTGCGATTTCACCTACGGATGAATGCATCTCCTGCTTGCAGTATCAGCAACCTTGCGTCGCAGGATCAAAAGGAGATTCAGAATGGATGAAGCGAGAAAGGCGATCTTCGACAACCTGTCGCAGATCCAGACATTCCCCTTCGAAGAGAAGAAGGGGAACCTGACGTACCTGTCCTGGGCAAACGCCTGGGGACTGGTGAAGAAGGCGGAGCCGGACGCCGCGTTCACCGTGGTGACGTTCGACGCGAACGGCATCAGAACCGAGGGTGGGCTGCCATACCAGCGAACCGATATCGGATTCATGGTCTGGACTCGGGTCACCATCGCCAATGTGACCCAAGAATGCTACTTGCCGGTGATGGATCACCGGAACAAGGCAAAGCAGGTTCCGGACATCCTCGACATCAACAATACGTTGATGCGGTGTTTAGTGAAAAACCTCGCGCTCTTTGGCCTTGGGCTTCACATCTACGCAGGTGAAGACATGCCCTTCGGGATGCCGACACATGCTTCCGAGGTCGATCCTGAGACGGGAGAGATCAAGGAAACAGTGAAAGCCCCCATGGCCTCGTCACAGTCGAAGGCAGGTGGTAACGGTACATCCTCAACCTTTGCTGCAGCAATCGCTCGGGTTGGGAAGTTGCAAGCGGCTGAGATGCCGAATGCGAAGCGTATGGCTCCCATGCTGTTCCAGGGGGCTGAGCTCGAGCGGTACCAGGAAGCACTCGCAGCGCGGGAGAAGGAACTCGCCTCGCCTGCGGCTGCAACAGCAGCAACGAGTGCAGCACCGAGCGGCTTGCCGATCTGATCGGCGCTCACCGCAGACTTCAATCGACCCGTCACTGATAATCTTTCAGTGGCGGGTTTTTACGTTAACGGAGGCGAACGTTGAAGAGTCAGAAATTTGAGAAACTGGGACGCGCGCAAAAGCAGTACCACCGAAACCATCCATGGCAACTTGCCTGCGGCGGCCTTTACATCCCGCACGACTACACTGAGAAAACCAACGCCGATCTCTCCTGGTGGGACGATGTTGGCTTCATCCTCAACAAGCGCCGCGTCATCGTCTGGTGGCAACACCCTCGCCACCTCTATTCGGAAGAGATTGGGCGACGTGCCCGGACGCTTGCAGGAGACGACCCGAGTGACGACTGGCTCTTCGAAGGCGGAACGAAGAACTACAAGCGCGCGGGACGTTCGCGGAAGAAACTCGTGAGCTACACGAGCAGAAAGCCATCGGAGGCCCAGCAGCGCTACTACAACTCGCGCAGGGAGATCGAGCAGCGCATGACCGTCGAGGGGATCGAGTTCGAAGTCGGGACATCCTGGAGTCGCGAGCGTCTGAGCTGGGCAACAGGCGTCGAACTCATCGTTCCGCTCGAGGTGCGAAATGAAGCGGAACTGGCAGTCGTTGCGCAACTTGCTCGCCGGCTACTATTGGGGCAGACCACCCTCCAGGCTGAGTTTCCAGGGTACCGCTACACCAGAGACCATTGGCTTGCAGAAACGGATGGACCGCGTGGTATCGGCCCGCAATCTCACGCCTTGGTGCACCAGAGCACACCGTTACTCACTGCGGTAACGCCCACTCGATCGCCAGGCTGAACCTCCCCCTCGAGGACGACAGCAGGCCAGGGTTCCTTTTCGAACTCCGCAGTGAGCGAGCCATCATCATTCACAGCAAGAATGTTGGCGTAGCTTTGAACTTGAGGCTTCCCTGAAAATACCTGCTTCAGGTACCGACAAACGCCAAAAGCAACCGTAAGTATCACGAAGATCAGAGCCTGAATTTCGATGCTGATCACCAGTCCGACGAGAACCAGTCCAGATGTGAGCGCGGCCGCAACAGCAACCCAGCGCAACCCCTTGCGAGGCATGAACTGATCAATGAGTGCAAGTCCACCAGCAGCAAGCATCCACCAGTAGTCTGCAGGCAGATTGGAGAAGAATGTCATGGGTGAATGTGGTTAACGGCGCGCAAGCAAGACCACTTGATCTGCTCAAAGTCGGGGTGTTTCGGCGAGATCAGGTAGATCGCCCCTTCAGCGCAAATTGAGGACGACGACACGGCAACAAGTTGAGGCGGGTTGTCGAAGAACCTGCCGCCAACTACTTGCTCCTGCCCTGCCCGGACTTGCCGCAGGTCCACCGGGCTGGAATAAGTGTCGGGAAGCCGTGCCTCGTGCAGGTACAGAGGCACAAGACAACGTCCGCCGGAGATCACCTCGCGTTCAAGCATGGCCAGCGCCGGATGCTCAAAGCCATAGCAGGCCTGCTGCCCCATCCGGTGCCAACGACCGGGGTAGGGTCTGACTTCCTGGAAACTCGCTGCGGACAAGCGCTTGCGTGGCGAGAGAAGAAAGCAGCGATTAGCGCTCAAACTGGATCTCCGTACAGCAATGCCGCTAGCGCCTCTTCGATCAGAGCCCCACCGTCTTCTGTGGCCAGCATGGAAAGCGGCGTATGTCCGCCAAGCCACCCTTGAGAAACCTTGAGCCAGGCACGCGCAGCCTCGCTTGACCCCAGCGCTTGCGTTGCAAGGTGGTCGATTCTTACGAGCCTGGCCAGTCGCTCAGTCACAGAGGGACTCAGCATCGCTGCTTCAGCGCTTAGTCTGCGCACGCTGGCTGACGAGATCATCGCCATGGCGCAGATGTCATCGTGCGTACAGCGAAACTCCCGGGACGCCTCCCCAATCGCGCTCGCCGGGAGGCTCTTGCGAATCACCTCGATCCGGGTTCGGCGGTTCGCCGTGAGGATCGCCTTGCGGAACGCGGTCCAAGACTCTTTGCCAACGGGCCCAGCAGGAGCTTCCCGCTTCGCCTCATCTTGATGATCAAACTTGACTATTGCGTTCATCAGAATTGCGCGAGAAACCCCGGCCTTCAGGCCGGGGAGGTAGAGCGACGGACGCCGAAGGCGTCCTTGGCTTGAGCCGCAGCCTGATCTCGCTTTGAATTTGCGGTTCGGTTGAAAAAATAACCATAGCCGTCGTTGCGCTGCATCAGTCGACAATGCTTGTGACCGATGCCCTGCACCACGGCCGTGGCCGTCTGGATATTGAAATAGCCCGATTCACGCACCGCGACACGGCCGCTGTGCGTACCCATTTTCTTGCCGCCAGGAACGATGGCTGTGACCATGTCGCCCGTGCTGAAGCCCTGAATGCGCTTTTGACGCTTCAGGTAGCCGCGAGGAAATCCGAATTTGTCCAGCCGCGTGCGCTGGTAGCTACCGCGGCCGGTGGCCTTGATGCTCAGCGTCAAAGCGCTAGATGGCCGCAAGGCATCCACCTGACCGACGCAAACCGCATCCCAGGCGTGCGTCTTTTCAATGCCGTGGCGAATGCGGTTGAACTTGGTGAGCCCGCCGCTGGCGAGCTCCACCGGCAAGCCAGTGGCTTTGAGCGCGTTGGACAGCGCCCAGCGCGTGGCATTGACTGCAGCCGCATCATGCAATGGCCGCTTGGCTTGCGCCTTGATTTTCGCCAGCCGACTTGGGTCTCGAGCCAAAAACTCTTCGATGCTTCGCGCGCCTTTTTTCTGGTTGCAGCAGATGCAAGCCAACGTCAGGTTGGATGCCCGGTTGCTGCCGCCACGGGACTTGGGCTCGATGTGTTCGATCTGCAGCGGCACGTCTTTGGCGTCGCAGTAAGCGCATTGGCGGCCCCATTTCTCCAGCAGGTATTCGCGCAGCTCGTAGCCTGCGAGCGTGCCTTGCTGATACTCGACGCCCAAGATTTCGGGGTTCTGAATCAGCTGCATATCAAAGCGCACCAGCTCGCTGGAGATCGCCGTAACCGGCGCCCAGCGGCGCAGCCGCTGCACCCAGGACAGGGTGCTGTCGATGCGGTGTTGCAGGCTGGGTGCGAGCCAGCCTTTTGTCTTGTTGCCGCGGTTCAGGAACCTCGGCGCGCGGTAGCGCAAATTGCCGCGCCGGCGACGGCGCATCTGGCGACGCGCAGTCAGCGCCTCGCTGATCTGGCGGCCGCGGTGCAGGATCTCCATCAGAGACACCACAACCGCTGCGCGCCGAATCTCGCCGCTTTCAGCGTCGACATGATCCGCGTCACGCACCAGGGCCAGTCCGGTCGTTTTACTGCCCGGGTCCAGCTTGATGCGCAGCGGCTGCAGCGCTGAGTCGGCCTGCGTGCGATCGGTCAGCCGAATCACGAACGGATGCAACCGATGCACGCGCGCACGACCGCTTTCCAGGAGTTTCCTGGCGCGCTTCTCACTGCACGGCATCAGCGGCTTGCCGCTGCGATCCAACACAAAAACCGACACATCAGCCCTTTCAAAATTCCGCAAACTGTGCGGCCAGATCGTCTTTCCGATCGTCAGCCCTTACGGGCCTGGTGACGCAGGCCTTGCGGCCTGGCTCCCCTCGACCATGTTGCAGTCCGGCTTGGATGACGGGGCCGTTTCGTGCTTACCCTTCGCTTGTCTGCACCGCCGCCTTCGAGAGCCACGAACTGAGGAAGCATTCGTGGGTCGGACTTTTCGCACTTAACTGCAACGTAGATTGAAGAAATTCTCCTTTCTTGGTCTGGTCAACCGAGCCTGCTTTCACAAGCTCCGCCCTTCAGGGCGGGGTAGTTGACAGGACTCACGTCAGACTGCCAGTCCTGGGATGTTACAGCCCGACGTGGTAGAATACAAAACAATCCTGGAAGAAATTATAAGAACACAGGTAGCCTGAAAACCATTCCTAATCGCACTTAGGTGTGCCCCGATGAAAAGACTGCTCTCACTTCTTGCGACAGGTTTCTTAGCCACGACGCAAGTGGCTATGGCCAACGAAACAGAGCTCGGAGATAGCGTTGTTCGCCCTGCCGCAGCAAGCCCGTTTGCGCCCTCGATACGCGTCGCCTTCTCGCCAGGCGAAGCGGAGGCAGAGGTCTTCGACCTGGTGCGCAAAGCCAACAAGAGCATACGGATACTGACGACATCTTTGGTCAACAGAGACCTTGCCGATGAACTTTTGCTGGCCAAGAGTCGTGGAGTCGATGTTCGCGTTCTCTTCTCTGGTGCCAGCAAGGACCAGAAGTCCTTCGTCATTGCGTTTTTGAAGAACGGCGGCGTCTTTGCCGCTTATGCAACGACACGACAAACGCTGAACTCGAACTTCATCGTCACTGACGAGGCGAACACAATTACGGGAAGCGTCGACTACGCCAGTACCTCGTTTCGTCGGAACCATGAGACGATCATGATCGTCAAGAACTACCCCGATGCTGCATTCAAGCTCATCTCTGCTTGGGATGCGCTCGCCGCTGAAGCAGAAGAGTTTGCGCCAGTTCGGCAGAAGCAAGGAGCTCCCGGATGACGCCAATCTTTTCCTATGAAATGGTCGCTGAGGCGTTCATGAGGTGGTTTGAAACTCAAAACGGGGGATGCGTCCCATCAGAAGATGAGCGGTGCCGTGAGCGCATCATCTCGCAGATCAAGCGCTTCTACCCGAACGAAGAACGGCTCAACCAAGACGCATATCAGCTTATCACCGCACTCACGAAGAGCCGGGACCAGAGTAGCGGCCGGATCGTCCACTGAACCTTCCTTCAAGAAGAATCCCAAAAGAATCGCTTCCTAGCCTTGATTCGTTTATATAAACGTTTAAAGTTCGACGCATCGCAGGCGAGCTTTCGCCGCAACGATGATCGAAATGGGAGAAATTCATGATCGAGAACTTAGACTCGCTGGAATCCGACTTCGACGTCCAGTTGACCCCCGGCTCCGTTAAGACGGCCATGACTGCGGTTGACGCGAAGTCGCGGGACCTCTGGCAAGTACCTATCGAAGCGATACGGGTGATCCCCGGCTTCAACGTCCGAGTCAAAAACGCCTCGTATGACCAACACATCGAGGATTTGGCAGAATCGATCCTCCGCGAAGGCTTCAAGCCAGACAAGCCGCTGGCTGGCTATGTCTCTCAAGAAGATGGCGTCAACGTCATCAGTGTCGTTGATGGGCATTGCCGGCTCGAGGCGGTCCGCATAGCAATCTCTCGCGGGGCCGAGATCTCACGTCTGCCTGTGGTGGTGAGCCCTCCGGGAACCACCATGGAAGACCTCACTGTCTCCTTGGTCAGTTCGAATAGTGGCAAGGAGCTCACGCCCTACGAGATCAGCATGGTTGTTCGCAGGCTGGTCAAATTTGGATGGGAAACGCAGGAGATCGCAACCAAGCTTGGAATTACTCAGCGCTACGTTGCCGGGCTCCTCCAGCTCGCTTCAGCCCCTCTCGAGATCAGAACGATGGTCATGGAAGAGCGGGTTGCGGCACGCATGGCGATCGACGCTATGCGTGATCATGGGGACAAGGCGCTTGCCTTCTTGCTGCGGGCGGAGAAGCTTGCAAACGCTCGTGGTCAGCGGCGCGTGACCAACAAGTTCACCCCGGGGCGGGCCATCAAGAAGGCTATCACGAAAAATGCCCCTGTAATGGCAAAAGCGATCGAGGACCTGCGCCGCGATCCAGGGTATGCAGCCATCGGGGACGACGTGAAGGCTCAGATCGAAAAAATTCTTGAAGCTTTCGAGAAGGCGCGAAAGAATGAAGCTGATGCCGAAGAAGAGGCAGAGGGCGCTTCCGAACAAAGGCAAGAAGAAGCCACTTCGGGCATCCCTAATGATGCGGAAGATCTCTTCGCGGACTGATTCTGATGGACATCGAAGGCTTCACGGTAGAACTCCCGGATCAACTGCTCGCCGGTGCCTATGTGCTCGACACGTGGCCTCGGGAGATCATCGAAGTGGAAGTGCCTTCACAGCCACCCACCACGCTCGCGCTGGACATCTTCGAGATGTCAGACAAGCGTCGAATCGTGGTCTGCACTGAGCTTGCTCGCAACCAGGGGCGTAGCATTACGAACAGTTGGCCCGACTTGGCGGATCATCTGCGCGGCCTTTTAGGCGGACAAGAGACGCAGCTTGTTCTTGTCGAGCATTATTGCGGTGCGTCCTATCGAGACCGTGAGTTGCCGAGTACGTACGACCTTGTTGATCTGCGGTGGATCTCGGGTCGCGCAAGTTTGCTAGGCTGGACGCGACTGAGCAGTAAAGGATAGAAAAATGGGATACGGACTAAGTCTTGACCAGGTAGAGTTGATGAAGGGGCCTATGCTTTCGGCCTCCCTGCCTATCGTCTTTGACAATTCAGAAAAGATCGAAGGCGTCGTCGTGCGTTGCCCGGAGTGTGATCGCACTATCCCAGACGTTCTTGTCCGCGGTCGGGTGCAGCGGCCGACTGAGCGTGTCGCAGTCGTCGACACAGGGTGCTACTGCGAGCATTGCGACGCCTTTGGTATGCAGACCCTGCGTTTCTACGACGACGGCCGGGCGATGTTTTTTAACGGTAAAGCGTGGAAAGAGTTCGATGCCGATCCACCCAGTTTCTGGGATCGGGCAAAGCGTTACTTTGCGCCTCGGCACAACATCTAACTTTCGCTACGCTTAGAAATAGAGTCGCCCGTCTAGCCTACAGACGGGCGATTTTTCGTTGCTTCAGGCCGTTTTCTCAAACACGACCTCTTTAGGCGTCCTCTTGCGCACGACAACCGTCTTTGCCAGCTTGTCGTGCCACCCCTGTTTCCGAGAGTCGAAAGCGCACCAGATTAGCCCCAGTCCAAGGGGAATGCACGCAAGCAAGTACCCGAAATACCTGCCCACGTACTGACCTGGTGTCGCGGCATCACCGGAAGACGCATCAACAATTCTCAGCCTCAATGCCATTTTTCCAGGCGTAGCCTGCTTCGCAATCCAGAACCAAAGTACCGCAACCACAGGTGCGACCCAAGAGATCAGAATGTCGAAGAATCCCTGCGACAACTGCTCTGAAACGAAGTACTGCTCGCCGTAAACTGCGTAGAGAAGCGGCAGCGAGATCATTAGCCAGAGCAAAGAGTCGATCAGAAAAGCACCGAATCGAACCCAAAAGCCAGCGTATTGAAGATCATTCGAATCTTGCACAATAAATTCCTCTAAACGGTAATCAGGAAACTTCACTTCAATCGAGAAGAAAGAACTAGAATTGAGCCGCTAATAGCGGAACAAAGCGGAGTTCTCGGATGAAGATGCTCAATGAAAGCATCCGCCGGTGGGAAACCGATACCCGGTACTACTGCGCCATGGTGGATACTGACCTTTTCGGACAGATTGTCTTGAGGCGCTGCTGGGGCGGGAAAAAAAATCGGATGGGCGGAATGGCAAGTGATCCCTATGGGACAGTCGATGAAGCGCAGCAGGCGATGGAAGTGCTCGCGAA
>Ga0172382_10013237_pt1 | contig 10657 bp, 10 predicted proteins | sample Leawel138RmetaG_FD_122245 | JGI IMG/M metagenome (GOLD analysis project Ga0172382, IMG submission 122245) | Leachate microbial communities from a municipal landfill in Southern Ontario, Canada - Leachate well 138R metaG | ecosystem: Engineered > Solid waste > Landfill > Unclassified | place...
AACCAGTTCTACTGGCGGCTCAACCAGTTCTACTGGCGGCTCAACCAGTTCTACTGGCGGCTCAACCAGTTCTACTGGCGGCTCAACCAGTTCTACTGGCGGCTCAACCAGTTCTACTGGCGGTTCAACAGGCGCAGGCGTGGATCCGCTCAACTCCTCTCGGTATTCTTCAACTGTTTCTGGTGCTGCCTCAACAAGGCCTGCAGGTTCTGGCAAGGCATCAACTGGATAACCAAACTTTGCACAGGCGCGCTCGGCCACCTCCAGCACCATCACCGGGTGGACACGGCTTTCGACAAAGGCATCCATGTAGTACTCAATGGAGGTCAAGGCATCCGCCAATGCATCAAGCATCGCGCTCTCGGTCAAGCCATCACCCCTGGCCAGTTCCTGACTGATATACAGCGAACAGGCACGCAAAACATTAGCAGCACGGGTATAGGACAATAAGGTCAGGCTACCGATAGCCTCATGCAGAAGCCCTGCTACAGGGGCAAGCGGTGCAACATCATCAGGCGCAGCAAGATAGGTATCCACAGCTGCCTTGACGGCAAGCAGATTATTGCGTGCCTCCTTCATCACCTGCCGGATGACACGCTGATGTTCAGCCCTGGCCTCCGGCGAGAGCTCATCTTCTGTTACCTGCCCGCCCAGATCGTCGGCCTGCTCCAGCGGCTGTAGACTGCCCCAATCGGCCAGTGCCGACTGTATAGTGACAACCGCACTGGCAATATCCATCAAGACATCGTCGCCGACCACCGCATCACTGTCCTGCAACTGCCGTATCGTTGCCGCCTGCCGTTCCAGCGTCTGCTGTAGTGCTGCTTGCTCCATCATCATCAGTGTATTACTGATGCGCGACAAAGGTTCAATCAATGACATCAACAAAACGGCCTGACGATCCTTGCCGCGCATGAAAATATCAAGAGCTTCCTGAATTGCGAACAGCTCCTCCAGTACGCCCCTGGCCAGAGTCTTCTTCAACTCAGTATTGAATCCACCAGGTGCTGAGCCACCAGCCGACAATTGATGCAAGCCAAAGGCAGTCTTGAGCTCGCCGATGCGACCTGTCGTTTCCTCGGCCTCCGCCACTTGAAACAGCAGGCTGGGAAGTAAAGGAAGTAAATACTCTGTTGTTACGGCACTCTCAGCGTCTTCAGCTATCAGCCGAATGACATGCTCACCGTTACTGAGCAAGCGCTTGCTTGCGGTGCGCACAACCTGATCACCAACCAGGCTGTCAGTAAAACCGGCAAAGACCCAAAACCACTGCCGTACCTGTGGCTCTGCAGCTGCAGCAAATAATTTATCACTCAATACACGGAGAGTTTTCAGGCTTTGAGGAACCATTTCCCCACGCAACAGATGTAGCAGGGCAGATTGATAGTGAGGACGTGCTTTTTGTGCCAATGCCTGAATATTTACACCGGAGACAGGTGAGGGCTGCGGCATAACATTTAAATCTGGTTGAAAAAAATCACTTTCAGGCAATGCCTGTTCGCCGCACAGACGCCGCATCTCATTAATCAGCGGCAGCATTACCAGAGCATTATCCGGCAGCCCGGTTTGCAGTCCTTCCAGATAATCAGGCAGCTGCAGGATGGCCCGCATCAAGACTTCATTGGCGTGATCATTATCCTTGATCAACCCTTCCTGCTGCGCAACTGCCAGATTCTCCATCGCCTTGGCGGTAAGGGCAGCGCCGTAGATCTCGACCATCTGCAGGGTGCCATATACCTGATGCAGGTGCATGACGCAAAAACCCATTTGAGTTTTATCATCTGGCGTAGCAACAAAGTTCTCCAATGCCAGCCTGGCCTGTTCAAGCGAGGCATTAATCTCCCCTTTGACCCAGTTCAAGGTACTGGCGTCGAACTTCGCTGTCATTGGCATCGCATCCATAGCACACGCAAGGCGGGCAAATCCTTAACCAGGCAGTTTAAAGCCAGATACTGATTTTTTCAGATCATCGGCCAGCTCAGCCAGGTTACCTATAGAGTTGGCAGTATAGGCAGTACCTGCTGAGGTTTGCGTGGTGATCTCCTGAATGACGTTCATGGTGTCGGAAATATTGCTTGCGGCGGCCGCCTGCTGACGAGTGGCATTGGAAATATTCTGCACCAGCTCGGCCAGGTAGAGGGATACGCTTTCAATCTCACCCAGCGCGGTGCCTGCATCCTGGCTCAACCGAGCACCGCTGACCACACCTGCGGTACTTTCCTCCATCGAGATGACTGCCTCATTGGTATCGGCCTGAATGGTTTTCACCAGCGCATCGATCTGCTTGGTGGCATCAGCAGATCGTTCGGCCAGACGCTGCACCTCATCTGCTACCACCGCAAATCCTCGCCCGGCCTCACCGGCCATGGCCGCCTGAATCGAGGCATTCAATGCCAGAATATTGGTCTGCTCGGCAATATCGTTAATCAGCTCAACGATGTCGCCGATCTCCTGCGAGGACTCGCCCAGTCGCTTGATACGTTTGGAGGTTTCCTGAATATGTTCACGAATCGTGTCCATACCTTCAATGGTATTCTGCACCGCAGAAGTGCCCTTACTGGCGATTGCCACAGAGCGTTGCGCCTCTTCTGCCAGCAGATCGGCATTGCGTGACACACCCTCAATGGAAATAGCCATCTCGTTTACTGCGCTCGATGCAGTGGCGATTTGCTGCGCCTGGTGATCTGAGGCCTCTGCCAGATGGGCTGCATTGGCCTGCGTCTGCTGTGCTGCAGTCGAGACCTGACTGGAGGTTTCATTAATCGCCGTGACCAGACCACGTAACGCATCGATGGCATAGTTCATCGAGTCGGCGATGGCGCCGGTAATATCTTCGGTCACGGTGGCGTTTACTGTCAGATCACCATCTGCCAGATCACCGATTTCATCGAGCAGACGCATAATAGCCTGCTGATTACGACGGTTAATCTCCTCAGTGATCTTGTGCTGTGCAGCAGCTTCTTCTAGTCGCCTGATGCCATCCCTGCGCAATGAATATCCAAGGTAAAGCAGCAGCAACAGGGCAATCAAACCGAACAGACTGCCCATCGTGGTATTGACCGGCCGACCTAGGGCATAACTCTGATAACTCTCATCCAGACGGGAGATAGCAGCCAAAAGACGATCAGAATGCGTCAAAATATCCTGCACGGCCTCGGAGACCTCAAACATCTCCGGGCTACTGGTAAGGATAGTATTGATCTGGGGGGCAACTTCACCGAAAAATAAATCACTTGCTTCAGTCAGCTTGGCACGAATTTCATTATGGGTAACACGCTCCAGGTTCATGCCTTTGTTGCCATCCAGCAAACCCTTGATGACCCGACCAAACAAGGCGGCATCACGGCCAAAGCGATCTGCCGCAGTCACCGCCCCTTCACCACCTTCCAGTACACGATTAACATTATTCAAAATACGTTGTGACAACATGCGTTGCCGACCGGCGATATCCACCTGAGCCGGCTCGGAACCATGGCGTACCATCAGTGTTGCCACCTCATCGGACAAAGCCAGCATCTGGGCAGAGTGCTCATTGACCGCCTGCACCGTCTCACGCAGACCGCGTACTGATTGCTCGCGCTTGAGCAAGGTAGTGACGCTGCGATCAAAACGACTCCACAAGGAATCCACCTCCTGCAACGCACCCATCACTTCAACAGGGCTGGGCGGCATGCCGGTTTCGGGGTCGCCATCCTTCAACAGCGAAAAAGAATGCCGGAAGGCTTCATGGCTCTTTTTCAGATTGGTAAAAACAGCCTCTGTTCCCTGCAGAGTCTGGCCGGCATATTTGGTGATCTGCTGTGACAACACGCGCTCCTCACCGAGCAAGGTGAGATACTGTTTGTCGTAACCATCCTGAATGGCTACATAGATATAAATACTTGCCATAGCCAGCACGAAAAACAACAGAAAGAAGATAAGGATAAAGACTGACTTATCGCCCCCTGCTGCTCCAGCTGCTCCCTTAGCCCCTGCTTTCATGTGCTTACTCCTACGATACTGTGATATTTTCTCTTACGAAAGGTTGAAAACCACCCAAGGGGTTCCTAATCAAATCCCTGTCAGCGCTGGTATTGTTGACACAACACTCAAACCGCCACCTGCATGAATTCGTTGCTTTCCGCCAACCGGTGCAAGCCAAATACTGGCCAGACCTCATCGCCCTGCTGGTAAATGCCAGATAGATACTGCCTGAAATCCGACTCATCCATGCCACTCTCGGCATTGAATTCCTCTTCGTAGAATTGCCTGAGGCCCAATACCTCATCTACCAACAGCCCGGCATAAATATCTTTGTGCCGCACCACCAGGACACGGTTGCGGCGATCAGGCTGCACCACGCCATCCTGCATGAAATCCCGTAGATCCATGATGGGCAGTAACGAACCGCGTATATTGGCTATCCCCTTCACCCAGCGCTGCGCACCAAAAACCGCCGTCAGCCGTGGCAAGGGCAAGATTTCCTTGACCTCACCTACAGCTGCCACCAGCTGCTGGTTGCCAACACGAAAACCCACACCATCCCAAGTGATGCGAATATCCAGTTGCTGCGGCAATTCATAGGCGTGTTGCTTGCTGCGCCTATCTATCTCCTGCAGCACCAACAGTGGATGTTTGACTGTGGTAGCCATCGATAGCCAACTCAGGAACCGAGGAGGGCCTGGATCTTGGCAAGCAGCTCACTCTCATTGACAGGCTTGGTCACATAATCCTTCGCCCCCTGACGCAGACCCCACACACGATCAGTCTCCTGATCCTTGGTTGTAACAATAATGATGGGGATATGGGCAGTCTGTGCATCCTTGCTGAGCAAGCGCGTGGCCTGAAAACCATTCATGCCTGGCATGACGACATCCATCAGCACCAGATCAGGCTTCTGCTCGCGCGCAGCTGCCACGCCTTTTTCGCCATCCTCGGCGGCAGTAATCTCATGGCCCTGCTTTTGCAGGATCGTGCTCAAAACATAAATCTCGGTAGGAGAATCATCAACAATCAAAATACGCGCCATAGCAACTCCCTATCACTTCTGTTTCTTTTGATAAAACCGCGAAAAATATCCGCTATTGGTGACTCATTCAGCCTTATCCAGCACATGACGGCGGATGGCGCCAAGCAATTCTTCCCGGGTAAAGGGCTTGGTCAGATATTCCTCGGACCCTACGATGCGCCCACGGGCACGGTCGAACAAGCCATCCTTGCTGGACAGCATGATAACAGGGGTATGACGGAATTTTTGGTTATGTTTGATTAACGCGCAGGTCTGATAACCGTCCAGACGCGGCATCATGATATCGACAAAGATGATATCAGGGCTATAATCCGCCACCTTGGACAAGGCCTCAAAGCCATCATCAGCGGTGATCACATCGAAGCCCTCTTTCCTGAGCAGGGTTTCGGCTGTGCGCCGGATGGTCTTGCTGTCGTCTATCACCAGGATCTTTAGTCCCTGGAGTCCTTCTTGTGTTGCGTCGCTGGCCACTTCGCCCCCAATTCTACCTTGAACCCGGAAAGCTGATTGACAATTATGCTGCTTAGCCGAGGTTATGGTTTATATTCCATTAAGAGTCCCTGACAGACCCGCTAGTTTTTACCATACTCTATAAATACAGTCCACAAGCCATTATCAATCCAGACATTTCTCCTATGAATTTTGTGACATCAAGCAACAGGACATCATCATGACCAGCCTATCTACCGTGCCCCATCTGACTACCGCACTGACAGGCCCCTTATTGCGGCTTGAGTCTGATTTGCTCAACTATCAGACGGATATCGAGGCCTGGTTCCGTGAACAATGGCGGCAAACTCCGGCGCCCTTTTATGGCTCGGTGGATCTACGCAATGCAGGCTTCAAGCTGGCGCCAGTCGATACCAATCTATTTCCTGCTGGCTTCAATAATCTCAACCCAGCCTTTGAGGCGCTATGCGTCCAGGCCATTCAATCTGCACTGGAGCGTCTTTATCCCGATGCCCTGCGCGTGCTGATCGTACCTGAAAGCCACACGCGTAACCTGTTCTATCTGGAAAACCTCGCCAGTTTGCGCAATCTCATCGCCAGTGCTGGTTATGACACACGCATTGGCTCATTACGGCCTGAGCTGGAAGAAGCGCAAACCATCGAACTGCCCTCTGGTAGACAAATCACCCTGGAGCCGATCCGCCGTGTTGATGACAAGGTGGGGGTTGACGACTTCCTTCCCTGTATCGTCCTGTTGAACAATGATTTGACAGGTGGTCGGCCCGAGATTCTGGAAGACCTGGACCAAATAGTCATCCCCCCCCTTGGCATAGGATGGTCTTCACGCATCAAATCCGGGCATTTTACCCAATACCGCAAAGTAGCCGAGGAATTTGCCGCCCTGATTGATATCGATCCCTGGCTTATCGATCCCTTGTTTCGCAACTGTGGCGAAATAGATTTCATGAAACGCGAGGGAGAAAATTGCCTGGTGCGCAATGTCGAGACCATGCTCGCTGCCATTGCCAGGAAATATGCCCAATACAATATAAATAAACCACCCTTTGTAGTCATCAAATCTGAATCAGGCACCTACGGCATGGCCATAATGACCGCCCATAGTGTCGATCAAGTGCGTGAACTCAACCGCAAGCAACGTACCCACATGTCCAAAATCAAAGAAGGCCAGGCCGTCAGCAAGGTGATCATCCAGGAAGGGGTGTATAGTTTTGAAACCCTGGGTGATGCCAAGTCCGTAGCCGAGCCAGTAGTCTATATGATCGATCACTTCGTCGTCGGTGGCTTTTATCGTGTACATACCGGACGTGGCCCGGATGAAAACCTCAACGCGCCAGGGATGCATTTTGAGCCACTGGCCTTTGCCGAGCCTTGCAATATGCCTGAACGCAACGAAGCCCCTGATAGTGATGTAAACCGCTTCTATGCCTATGGTGTGATCGCCCGTCTCGCCCTGCTGGCCGCGGCAAGGGAAATTTATGATCTCAGTCACCCATGACCACACATCACGTTTGTTATAATGTACCCACAACTGCTACAACAATTTGGGAGTTCACATGACTGCACCTACACCGCTACGCGATCTGCCAAACCCATCCAGCTTTCGTCGCGGCGACATCTTGTACTGTTTGGTGAACTATTTGGTCGTGGCTATGCCAACGGCCTCATCGACGAGGCACGCAAGTCAGGTATGACTATCCTCGGCGTAACCGTCGGACGGCGTGATGAAAACGATCAGCTCCGCCCCTGAATAATGAAGAACTACAGGCAGCAGAAGCACAGCTGGGTGGGCGCATCATCAACATCCCGCTGATGGCCGGCTTTGACCTGGATGCCCCGGCAGGCACACCCACCCCTACCGCACTCCTTGCCGATTTGAAACTCAACAACTGGCAGGAAGCTAGGCTAGACTGGACGCACATAGAGCGCTGCCGCGAAGTTGGTGTCCAGCGTTTCAAGGCTTCACTGGCTCAGGTAATGACCGAACTGGATAAGGAAATTCCAGCTGGTGCCAAGGTATTCTTTGCCCATACCATGGCTGGCGGCATCCCCAAAACCAAGGTTTTTCTCGCCATCGCCAACCGTGTCTACAAAGGCCGGGGGGAGCGCTTTCTCTCCTCTCGTGCCCTGATAGATTCCGATCTGGGCAAGTTCATCCTGATGAACTTCGATGAAGTAACCGCCAACACCTTCCAATATCTAATCGAAGCCAGCAGCGACATTCGCTCCCACCTGGCCAAATCTGGTGGTGATGTTCGCTACACGGCCTATGGCTACCACGGCACTGAAATCCTCATCAAGGATCGCTACCAGTGGCAGACCTATACCAACTACACTCAAGGCTATGCCAAGATGCGCCTGGAAGATCATGCCAAGGCCGCCTGGGCGCAAGGTATCAAGGCCACGGTCTTCAACTGCCCGGAGATCCGCACCAATTCCAGCGACATTTTCGTCGGCGTTGAACTATCATTATTCCCGCTGCTCAATGCCCTGAAAAAAGAAGGCGGTGGAAACTGGGCAGAGCAACAATGGGCATACTGCCAGTCGCTGTTGCAAGATGGCGTGAAATTACAGGACGTCCTCGACAAAATTGAAAACTACAATGCCGATCCAGCCATTGCCAGTTTCCGTAACTTTACCGGCTGGCCGATCGACAATAGCGCCGAACTGGCCGAGATCATGGTCGGCACATCAGAAGACATCGTGGCATTGCATAAGGATCGCAAAGCCCTAATCAGCGATCATCTCAGTAGCCTGGTGCTGGAAGGCACCGGCCCATTGATCTTCCATGAGGCCGCTGCACCTCACGGCCCGGTACTTTGGCTCAATCATGACATCATCGCCAAACAACTTGCCCAGATGCACTAAATCTGCCCAGCCCACATTGGCAACACCAATACTGTGGCGAGCAACCATGGGCTTTTTATTGCTTGCGGCATTGATAAGCCTGCAGGCCTGCAGCCATGTCCCACAACAATTGCGTGATGGCCCGCCTGTATGCCCGACCCCTGTCGAGGTACGCGCTGATATCGTGCAACACATCGGCACCACCGTGCGCTGGGGCGGCACCATCGCCAAAATAGACAACCAGCCGACCAACAGCCTGCTCGAATTGGTATCAAGACCGCTTTCCAGCAGTGGCCGACCACAAGAAACCGATGCCAGTAACGGACGCTTCCTGGTACTTATCGAAGGTTTTCTCGACCCCATCGTCTACGCCGCAGGGCGTGAATTGACCGTCATCGGCCAGGTGCAAGGACTGGAGCAGCGTACGATAGGCGAATATCGCTACAACTATCCCATGCTGCACGCGCAACAATATTATCTCTGGCAACCGCGTCAAAGCTTGCAGCCCGATCCGTTTTACTATCCTGCCTATCCCTGGCCAAGGCATCCATACGGCCACTATTGGCAGTGAATACGAATATATGATTCACATCGCGCATCTTTCCTGAAAATTATTGCTACGGCTTGCTACCAGGACTTTTTTATCACGCCCTGGCGAAATATACGGACTACATTCCAATGAAAACAAGCGCCCTGCTACTCATACCAATCCTGCTCGGCCTCACCGCCTGCGCCAGCGGTCCACGCTATGACAGCCAGACAGCCAATATGGAATTAACCGCCGCACAGGTCATCGCCAAGCCAGAAGACTATCTAGACACGCAGATCATCTGGGGCGGCATCATCATCAACACCCGCAACCTGCCAGATCACACCGAAATAGAACTGCTCGCCTACCCGCTCGACGGCAGGCAACAACCCATGAGCGGCAAAGGCGAACAAGGTCGCTTCCTCGCCAAATACAACCGCTATCTGGAAACTGTCGACTATGCCCCTGGTCGCCAACTGACAGTCCGTGGCCACATCGCAGAAACCATCAACGGCAAGGTCGGTGATGCGCCTTACACCTATCCCGTAATCCAGGCCAACGACATCTATCTTTGGCCACGCACCGACGGCACAGCAAAAACACCACAAGTCCATTTCGGCATCGGCGTTATCTTTGGCCGCTAAGGGCGTAAAAAAGCCGGGCTTTTGCCCGGCTTTTTTATCCTGCCAGAAATCATCCTTACTCCACTTGCGAAACCATGTATTCCACCGCCGCGCGCAACTCATCATCTGAGCATGCGCCACAAGTACCGCGTGGCGGCATCACACCAGTCTTACCCTGAAAGCCAGTGATAGAGTGCTGCACCATCGTATCCATACCCTGGGCAATACGCCCTGCCCAGGCATCCTTGTCACCAATCTTTGGCGCACCAGCCACACCAGCCGCATGACAAGCCATACAAGTGGTATTATACACCGCATCACCAGAGCGAGCCGCCACTGGCGCTGCAGCAACTGTTGCAGGCTTAGCGGCAGCAACAACAGGCGCGCCCGTATTGAGTTCACCCACCGGCTTGAGCCGTGCATCAATGGCCGCCGCACTCATATCACTATCAGCCGAACCGCCCCCGCCATACACAGAATTCACGATGTACAGCACCAAGGCAATTAACCCAACCACCACAGCCATAGTGACGACCGCTGTACCAAAATGGGTATTTGTTTTCTGACTCACTCTTGCTCCCTCACTTTTGCAACAAAATAATCGGAAAAAATCAATTATCCAGAAACCCGCAAATGAATGCACCCACAACATGCACATGGATACAGCATAGACGTTGCCTGGCTCGCCATGTAAGCTATGCAGTCCGCTACCTTTAAAGAGCACAGCCCCCGAAGGCAGCCAAATCAGGTGCCATGAATAATCATCAAATAACCTGTATAATCACACACTTGCGCCAGTAGCTCAGCTGGATAGAGTACTGCCCTCCGAAGGCAGGGGTCGTGGGTTCGAATCCCGCCTGGCGCGCCATTTTCTTTGCGCATTATGTGTTTAGGAAGCACTGAATAATGTTGGCGAGGCAGTCAGGGCTAGGGAAACGCTGAACAACTAACCCTTCATCGTTTCAAATCCCAAAAAAACTTCTTCGAGCTAGAAAAATCCAGTTTTTTACCCAAAAACATCGTTTTTTAACGATTTCCAGCCGCTTTTTGCTGTTTTTCGGGGAGTTTCCCGTTATTTGGGCGGATTTATCCCGCAGCTATGGGTAAATGTCGTTTTGCAATAAACAAATTGGCCAATCCAAACAGGCTGTACAGCTGTGCTGTGTTTTTTGCCAGACCACG
>Ga0172382_10013238_pt1 | contig 10656 bp, 7 predicted proteins | sample Leawel138RmetaG_FD_122245 | JGI IMG/M metagenome (GOLD analysis project Ga0172382, IMG submission 122245) | Leachate microbial communities from a municipal landfill in Southern Ontario, Canada - Leachate well 138R metaG | ecosystem: Engineered > Solid waste > Landfill > Unclassified | place...
GTAATAATTATGAACACGAAGAATAAAAATTTTATGACGATATACAGCGAGGACAGCGGCAAAAAAAGTATAATTTATTCCCCAACCGGAAATACAATCAAAATATTATCCTACGATGGAAAATTGTTGGACGAGATAAAACAAGACGAAGAGATCGTCGGTATGGACAGTTATAGAAATAATATAATAGTTTATTCTTTAAGAACAATATTTAAATACGATAAAAACGGAAACTTAAAGATGGAATTTCCTTATACCGGCGATATCTTAAAATGTTTTGCGTTATCCGATGATAATATAGCAGTTATAACGAAGGAAAAGATCAGTTTTTTATCATTTAAAAGGTGATTGAAAAGCAATTGAGTCTAAATTACGGAATTGCGAAAAACAGTATTGAATATTAAAAAATTTTTAATAGATGAAGGTGAAAAACATGTCTTATGAAACATTATATAGAAAGTGGAGACCCAAGGTTTTTGAGGACATAATTGGTCAAGAAGAGACGGTAACTATTTTAAAAAATCAAATCAGATATTCCAATATAGCACATGCTTATCTTTTTACAGGGATAAGGGGAACCGGAAAGACATCTACGGCGAGAATATTTGCCAGAGCGGTCAACTGCATAAATCCCAAAGATGCCAATCCCTGCAATGAGTGTGAAATATGCAGGAGTATTTTAACAGAAAGCAGCATGGATGTCATAGAGATAGATGCGGCTTCTAACCGGGGAATAGAGAGCATAAGAGAATTGAGAGAACATACTAAATACAATCCGTCCTCAAGTAAATATAAAATATATATAATAGATGAGGCGCACATGCTCACCGAACATGCTGCTAATGCACTTTTAAAGACATTGGAAGAACCGCCTTCCCATGTTATTTTTATATTGGCTACTACGGAACCTTATAAGATGGAAGCAACCATATTGTCCAGGTGCCAGAAGTTTGATTTTAAACCCGTTAAGATAAAAGATATAGTAAAACAGCTGTCTTTTATCTGCAAAGAGGAACAAATCGATTATGAAGAGGAGGCCCTGCGGTTAATAGCCCTTAACTCGGAAGGGGCTTTAAGGGATGCCCTGAGCATTTTAGACAGGTGTATATCTTTTAATAATGAAACCTTAAAATATGATGATGTGATCAACATATTAGGAGCGGTCAATTATGAGGTCATGTTTAATTTAGTTAAAAGCATAGGGGAACAGAGCACATCCGACGCACTTATGCTTGTCAATGAAATATTTGCAGGGGGAAAGGACCCGGGCCAATTGATGAAGGATTTGATATCCCATCTTAGAAGTCTTCTATTCGTTAAAATAGACGTAAAAATAGATGAACTCCTATCTTTGCCGGAGGAGAGATTGAGACAATTTAAAGAACAGAGCAAGTTATTCAATATAAATCAAGTAAGTTCTTTTATTTATACATTATCGGATATTGAATCAAGATTAAAATATTCGTCGCAACCCAGAATATTGATGGAAATCGCAGTTGCAAGTTTGTGCAACAGGGAGTTAAATAATTCCTTAGAGGGAATCATAGAGAGAGTGAAGCATTTAGAAAAGATAATAGCTTCCGGAGAAATAGATGCCCGCAGAAAAGGAGAAGAAACACAGGATTATAAAGCGGAGAAAGTTAGGGATACCGGGACTGATTTTACCGCGCAAAAACCGGAGGAAGAGAAAGACTTAAGAGGCAAAGAAAAATCAAAGGATGATAATAGGGTCTTTAATACAATAAAAAATGTTTGGGGACAGGTTTTGGACCAGATGCTAAAGGATAAAAAAGCATCGGTGAAATCTCTGCTGGAAAACGGGATATTGAAAGATTTAAACAAAAGCATATTAATTATTTCATTTAAAGAGGAATTTGGGGTTCTCTGCAATATGCTGGACAAGGAAGAAACAAAAGAATATATATCTGATACAATTTTAAAAATCACAGGTCAAAATGTGAGGCCTTCGTTTGTAATAGAGGACCAAACTATTATGGCAGACGGCATAGGTGAACAAAACGAACAAAAAGAACAAGAGAAAGATATTGTGGAACTGTTTAAGGAAGTATTGCCCCGGGAAATATTTGACATATTAGAAATAATAGACGGGTGATATATTTTATTCAAATATGGGGGAATAACGAGATTACCGAAAGAGTTTCGAATGGGCGCCGGGTTTTCGTTAGCTTTAATAATCGACTTTATGATATAATAAAGAAAATAAAAATATTTATTGAGTGTAAGGAGGAATCTTTAATGGCCAGAAAAGGCGGTTTTCCGGGAATGGGGAAACCAAATATGGGTAGCATGATGAAACAGGTTCAAAAAATGCAAAGACAGATGGAACAGACACAGGCGGAATTGGAAGAGAAGGTATTGGAAACCGGTGCGGGTGGAGGTGCTGTTTCTGTTAAGATTACAGGAAAAAAAGAAATAGTGGGGATTGAAATAAAGCCGGAAGCAATAGATCCGGATGATATAGAGATGTTACAGGATTTAATAATGGCAGCCGTAAATGAAGCTATCCGTGCCGCAGAGGATATGATGGCCTCGGAAATGGGCAAGATAACAGGAAAGATGAATATACCCGGATTGTTTTAATTTTTAAGGGATAGGCGGTTACCTTGTAGGAATGAGGAATATAAATTATGAATTATTATTCGGCATCTATGGCTCAATTGATAGAGCAGTTTGCAAAACTTCCCGGCATAGGGAGAAAAACAGCCCAAAGATTGGCGTTTTATGTTATCGGCATGTCTAATCAAGATGTGCAATGCCTTGCCGAAGCAATTGTAAATGCTAAAAAGGGCGTGAGGTATTGCAAGATATGCACAAATTTAACAGACAGGGAAATATGTAATATATGCGGTGATAAGCGGAGGGACCCCATGATTATTTGTGTCGTTGAAGACCCGAGGGATGTGGTGGCTATGGAAAAAACCAAGGAATTTAAAGGGCACTATCATGTTTTACATGGAGCAATATCACCATTGGAGGGAATCGGCCCGGAGGATATTAAAATTAAGGAATTGTTAACCCGCTTATCCAACGATAAGGTTGAGGAAGTAATTGTTGCAACAAATCCTAACATAGAGGGCGAAGCCACAGCCATGTATATATCGAAACTTTTGAAGCCTATGGGGATCAGGGTAACGCGCATAGCTCACGGCATACCTGTGGGCGGAGATTTGGAATATGCCGACCAGATAACATTAGCAAAAGCATTGGAAGGCAGGAGAGAGATGTGACAGGACGATTGGGTTTATTATCACCCAACTCCTGTCTTTTTATCACTTTGGGGGTATAGTATATGATTATTATTTTTAACAGATTTGTTAAATGTGCATACTTGGTATTAGATAAATTTATATCAGGGGGTGATAGTTTTGTTGAATATAAAAATATTTTCCGATTTTGCTTGTCCATTTTGCTATATTGGATTTAGCATACTCGAAAGACTTAAAAAGGAAGGGGTAAAATTTAATGCCGAATGGTATGCCTATGAAATAAGGCCGGGGGCGCCATTGGAAGGGAAAGAGTCAACCCTTAAATTTTATGAGGAAGAGGCACAAAAAATGGACAAAATATTTGAGATGATAGCCGGATTGAGCGAACCATATGGGATTAAATTTTCAAAAAAATATATAAGCTTTAACACCAACAGGGCACATTTAGCGGGAGAATATGCAAAAATTCAGGGTAAATATGATGAATTTTCGAAAGAGGTTTTTAAAGCTTATTTTGAATTATTTGAAAATATAGCCGATAAAAAAACCATAAATAAGATAGCAGCCAAAATAGGATTGAATATAGATGAAATGAATGAACAGATTGATTCGGGGAAATTTGACGATATATTGCTTCAGGCTATGGATATGGCCGAACAATATAAAGTAGAAAATGTCCCTACCTTTATTATAAATGAGGTACACAAAATAACGGGAGTGAGAGAATACGAACAATTTAAAAACAATCTATTGTCAATGGCGAAATGAAGTAGAAACATAAATAAATTGATAAAACTCCCTGCTCTTTGTTGTTTTTAAGAATAAGCATCGGCGGGAGACGACCGGTTTTCTTCCGGATCCAACAGATTGATAACCTCATCAAATGCATCAAATGGGCCGCTTATCCTGCCATTATCCAGTCCCCAGTATTGGGCGGATTGGGTTTGAGCCTGCAGATGATCTATAAATTTGGGATGGCAAGTGAGCACAAAAACTTGATGAGTCTTCGCCATTTCAATAATCAATCGAGCTGTTTGCCTGCTGTGCTTGGGGTCAAAATTCACAAGGGAATCATCGAAAATTATAGGCAGGGGCTTTATGTTACGAATTCGGCTCAATCTCATCGAAAGGAATAATTGTTCTTTTGTCGCCCTGCTTAATTGATGAACGGGCATCAAATCTTTTCCGTCTTTTTGCTTGACCTTGAAATTTAAATTGAAGTCGGCTTCGCATTGTGCTCCGGGTATATCTATCTCTTCATAATCTCCCGAAGTAATTTTCTTGAATATATCACCGGCCGTACCAATAATAGTGCCTTTGGTATTTTCGATAAAGGTTTTATGTACCGCATCAACCATGAATTCCGCCAATCTGTAAGTGGCATATTGCTCCGCCAAGTTTTCCAGTTTATTTTTTGCACCGATGATCTTTTGATGAGCATCCTGAAGTTTTTCATCGGAGGACAGAACCCGGATTTTCGTTTTTAAGACAGCTTTATTCTCTAATTTAGAGTCCCGCTGCAATTTTAAACCATCTAAATCCCCGGTTATATCATCATATTTTCTTTCAATCTTCGTCAGTGACGAATAGGCATTGAAATGTTGTTTATAAGCCGATAATATATCTTCTTCGGATTCATTCTTCAAGAGGATTTTCCTGCGTTTTTCCATATTTAAGGATGTCTCCAGATCCAAGTTTAGATTTTCATAAATCTCCCTTTCTTTTTTAAGCTCCTGATAGCGTCCGCCCCTATCTATAAAGGAATCCAACATCTTGGACAGCTCGGTCGGAATTATTTCCAAGGGGATTTGCAGACCGGGTTTTTCTTTTTGCAGCAGTGCTGTTATTTTTTTCTCCAGTTCTTTTTTATATTTCTCTGCTTTTTCTAATTCTTGAGCTAACTTAAGATATTTAATAACTTCTTCTACGGCGGTAAAAATTTTTTCGGAAACAGAAAAATCATCATCAATATCGGATATGTCCTGATTGAGGGAACCCAAAAGCGAGATAACTCCGTCAAAAATTTTTTTCAGCTCCCCATGTTGTGTCTCTAATTTTTCCTTATTTTCTTTTCGGAGCACATATCTTTCTTTGAGGTTTATGATCTCTCCATAAAAATCTGTGAGTTGGTGATAAGGCGTATTTTCAGGAAGGTTCAGTAACTTTACAGTTTGATCTATTTTGTTTTTTGACGCATCAAGAGATTCCTGCAAGGATTTTTCTTCCGATTCCAAAGATGTCAGCTGCTCCCGGAAGCCCTCAATCTCTTTTTCAATCAAAACAAGCTGATTTTTGAATTCCCTATCTTTTAGTTGGAAGGATTGGAAATATATATATATTGATGCTGCCAAAACAAAACCCGCCGCCAATGATACAATGGGATTTAGTATGGCAATGAGCAATACAAGAACCAATCCCAAGCCTATTATTACAGGTAAATTTTTGGGGCGTTTCCTGTCCTTTTTTGTAAATTGTTTCTTTTCCTCTTGTTTCTTGACAAGATTACTCTTTGCTTGTATTTTATCAAAGGATATCCGTTCTATTTTTTCTCCGATTTTTTTATGTGTATCAACAATTTCCCGCAAATTTTCTTTATTTACATGATCTGTAGTGATATTATCCAAGACGGAAAGATCATCCCTCCATTTTGCATTCAGCCGAATCAATTTCTGTTTTAACGCTTTTTCCTCATCGATAAGGGACTGTTTGTTTTCTTGATAACCGGCAACTTTTTCTTTCCATCCTGAAAGATCTCTTTGATACTTGAGCAGGACATCTTCTTTTTCCGTAAAGATATTTGTGCTCTCCATTCCGGTCGCATCTGAGTATTTACGAAGGGCATTTCCATATTCATCTACACAAACATCAAATTCCTTTTTGAGAATTGTTCCTCTATTGAAGCCGTCCTCGGGGTAGGAATTTAATAAATCATCGCTCTGTTTTAATTTTTCCCCAAGAAGGAGCATTTTTTCATATTTATTGTAGTGATCCCTGATGATTTCTAAGGTTTCTAATTTTGTTTGCAGATTTTCGAGATCATTTTCTATTTGAGGGATTGTCTCGGTTTCCAGTTCTGTTAACTCTTGTTTTTTTACATAATAAGAATCCAACTGTTTATTGGCATCATTTCTTTCGGAAATTCCCTCTTTAATTTTTTCCGTATATGTTTTAAATTCTCCGACACTTTTGGTTCCCTTGCTCCTTCCGATGTCATATGCTCTCTTATTGAATTCCTCTTTGAATTTTACCAGGCGGAGGGCGTCTACCCATCCTCCTCCCAGTAAAACTATCTGCAGGTATTTTTCTTCCTTGGTTCCCAAACCTTCGGGGACTCTTCTCAATTCATCCAAACTGATGGTAAATACCTGCCTATATGTAAAGCCGTCCAGATCATTAAAAATTTCTTCAATCTCCATATTCTGTTGGCTGTTGAGGGGTGAAACTTTGGGCCTGCTGTTTCCCAGAATATGAATATTGTAGCGGCTTTGGTCAGGGAGTTCCACATCCGCATTGTAGTCATGTTGACCGGCTGTGGAGAAAGGAATAAGATCTTTTTTGGGCAGGCCGTATCCCAGATAGCGGAGGGCTGTCATCAATGTTGTTTTTCCCGCCCGATTGGGTCCTGCTATTATTACCAGACCCGGGTGTATATCTTCCATTATTTGATCTCGGATAATCCCGAAATTTTTAAAACAAATCCTGTGTAATCTCAATAGTCCTCACGCTCCTTGAAAATTCTTTCTACGGCGAGATTAAATGCGTTCTCTAAGAGGGAATCAAATTTTTCAGCGGTTACCGGGAAAGTGTCATCCCTTAAATCATCCTCCCCCCTGGGTTTGTACCATATATTGCCCATGGTGGAAATTGCATTTTCTTTAAGATCCGCATTTTCCCGAATTTTTTGTTTTATCGTATATAAAGTTTTTAGGATTTCATCCTTTGCCAGTAGAAGTTCCAAATCAGGTATGGGGGACCCCGTATGCAGTTTTATGCTTTCGGTCCACAGATATGGATTCATAGAAGACAGATGTTGGTTGAGCATTTTTTCAAGTTCCTCCGCAACATCAGATTCCCTGCCGGAGATCAGATCGTCATGGATAGAGCCTTTTCCGCAGATCTCCCATCTGATCACATAACCTTCGGGTTTAAAATTATTATCAATGATAGGACAGCTCGAAGGAACCTCAAGAGCGGTATCGATAATCCTCCGACCCTCTTCTATCAACAAATCCGCCAGGTCGCTTATATTGTTCAAGGATGTGTACGAATCTATCGATAGCCTGTGAACCAACCATATTACAGGGGAAGTTGGTATGAATTCAAGTTCAATCAGATCGGGGGATTCGGCTTGAACCAAAAAACATCCCTTTAGTCCTGTTTCTCCTACATCTCTTCCCTGGGGGATTCCCGGATAGGCAATAACAGGATTGTTGTCATTTATTATTTCCGGCGAGTGAATATGGCCCAAGGCCCAGTAATGGATTCCGGACTGATTTTTTAATTCTTCAAGTGAACAGGGTACATAGGCGTTAGATCCCGGATCCAACCCCGTATGCAACATGGCAATATTGATAAAATTATCTTCCGGGGGTCTATAATTTAAATGTATTTTTCTGGATTCCGAGGGAGCACCGTAGGATTGTCCCAAAATCCTGGCCCGTATTTTTCCGGATTTAGCGGTAATTTCACACATTTCCACTGTCTCGGCTCCCAAAATTTTGACATTATCGGGAAAATCAAAAAAGTCTATACTTTTTCCGATAGGGTCATGATTACCGTAGATAATGAAAACGGGGATATTTTTATCGTTCAAGAGTTTCATCTGATCTGTAAGAAAACGGTTTCCTTTCACGGAGCGGGCTTCGTTATCATAAATGTCTCCGCACATCAAAATAAAATCCACATTATGATTAAGGGCAGCATCTACAATATTTTTAATGGCGGTATAAGAACTTTCTATCAGGGATTTTTTCAATCTTTCCGAGATTTCCCCCACCGCTTTAAGGGGGCTGCCCAAATGCAGGTCCCCGGTATGGATAAAACGGACACCATCTAACATTTAAATCCCTCCTCGGTATGGCACATTGTGTTCCATATAATCATATTTAAGCCTAATTATATCAGAATAATATTTTTTAATCTAATGTTAAACGTATAATAACAGTATATTTCATAATAAGAAATGATAAAAAAACAGAAGAGGTACTTTTTCATATAATCTGTTACTTTTTTGTGTTCCGGTCTTCGTTTTTTCTATGAGAGAGGATCAGCCTTATTATTTTCTCTACAAGCGATAACTCATTTTTTGAACATTTGTTGAGCAGGGTATTGATTTTGTTTTTTTCTATATCATTTTCAGGAGTTTTTCCATATATAAGATGATCGGTAGAAATATACAGACAATCGGAAATTTTAACCAGTGTATCAAGGCTCATTCGCCTCTCTCCCCGTTCAAGTTGCCCAATGTAAAGAGGGGAAAGCTCCAGTATTTCCGCAAATTCTTCTCTTGTCAGTCGTAATTTTTCCCTTTTATCCCTGATTCTTTCACCGATTGCCCGATTATTTACATTATTTGTGTTTTCCTTCAAGTTATCACCTCAGTAGTATTTTAATAATACTTTATATTCAAAAAGCAAACATATAAACATGCCGGCTGCATATTAAGTAGTTTGCTTATAGCACATACTTGGTATACAATACTATTAAACGTGCTGACTGTATATTAAACAGTTTGCTTATAGCATATATTTGGTATACAATATTGTTTACTGATGGTTATTAGTAATAAAAGGAATTTGTTTAATGAAGTTATTTTAATGTAGAATAATTTAAAAAAGCATATTAAATAGTCATGGGCCATATGTCTATAAATAAGAAAATTTTATAAAAGTTTTCGAAAATACAAAACCTGGATTTTTTATAAATTGATATTATCGAAAAATAACTATTTGTTAATAATATGATATTTATACAATATGTAATTTGCTCAAATACATACTATTTTAAATAATACATTAATATGTTAATATATGAACTGTCGGGAAATTATAACCTTATCCAATGTTTGGGAAAGGATCTTATCACTTTATACAACATGTGCTCGGAAATAGGGGAATCAGGTGCGGTTATTTCATAAGTTTTATAGATAAAAGGAAAATAAAAGGAAATAGGGGAAAGGGAGTCAGGATAGATGTTTAGAAAGATATTAGTGACAATTATTATTATGCTTATTATTGTTGGGGGATTTGTATCCGCAGAAACCCGGTTAGATTTAACACAGGAAGAAAAAGATTATATAGCCAAAGCAAGTGTTATAGGGGTAGTATCCGTTGACGGCTGGGCTCCTATTCAATATACTGACATGAGGGGGGAAATTAGAGGTGTTTCTAAACGGGTACTTGAAGAAATATCAAGTATGACGGGACTTACTTTTCAGTATAAAATATATGGTACCATTAAGGAAGCTTGTGATGATACTGATTCTGATATATTTTTTGGCATCCCGTATCATTATGCATCTGCCGGTATGATCTTGTCGCGGCCATTTTTAAAAACCGGAGTGATACTATATATAAACTCTTCGATAGATTATAAACAATTGGATGACAAAATATATGCTGCCGTAAGAGGCAGGGTGTTTCCCGAGGGAGTAAAGGAGGAAAATATAGTTTATTTTGATACGAGAGAAAAATCTTTGGACGCCGTAGAAAGAGGGGAAGCTGACTATGGATATGGAAATATATATTCTGTAATATTTTATACATCAAAAAACAATTATAAAAATATTGTTACAATACCCATAGAGAAAGAATTAAGAGAGTATCGTATGGGTTTTCTCAAAACTGATAAGGTGCTATTGTCTATCATTAACAAAGCAATCGATGCGATTGACGAAAGTAAAATTCAGGCTATAATTTTAGATGAGACAACACATATTGACAGAAAGATAACCTTTTCGATGATAATGGGAGCATACGGTAAAGAAATATTTGGTGCCGTATTTTTAGTAATAAGCATATTATTGTTCAGTGTTATTTCAAACGTTCGTTCAAATAAAAAGCTCAAAACGCAAAATAAAATAAATGAAATACTGTCTCAAATTTCCAATGAATATTTATATGAATATTTTGTTAAATCCGATCATTTAGAGCTATCTAAAAAATATACTCAATTATTCGGAACTCCGGAGCAACTGAAGGAAGCAAGCAATATATTAAAAAACAAATTGATAGATAACGGTTTGGACGGAAACATACCGGAAATAAGGCTTCCTATCATTTACGGTGAGATATGCACATTTAAATCAATCGGTTTAAATATGTATGATAAAAAAGGAAATTTGGATTTTATTGTTGGGAAAATGATTGATATCAGTGAAGAAATAAGGGAAAAAAAGAAACTTATTGCAAAATCAGAGCTGGATGGATTA
>Ga0172382_10013239_pt1 | contig 10655 bp, 11 predicted proteins | sample Leawel138RmetaG_FD_122245 | JGI IMG/M metagenome (GOLD analysis project Ga0172382, IMG submission 122245) | Leachate microbial communities from a municipal landfill in Southern Ontario, Canada - Leachate well 138R metaG | ecosystem: Engineered > Solid waste > Landfill > Unclassified | place...
ATAGGCGAAATCGATCGGCGTCGCGCCGCGCGGCATGTCGATCACCTTGCCGCGCGGCGTGAACACGTAGATGCGGTCCTCGAACACTTCGGTGCGGAACCGGTCGACGAATTCACCGGCGTCGGCAATCTCCTCGCGCCATTCGAGCAGCTGACGCAGCCAGGCGATCTTGCGCTCCAGCGCGGCATCGCCCTGCCCGCCCTCCTTGTAGCGCCAGTGCGCGGCGACGCCGAGCTCGTTGAGTTCGTGCATCTCGCGGGTGCGGATCTGCACCTCGAAGGTGCGTCCGGCGGGTCCGATCACGGCGGTATGAATCGACTGGTAGCCGTTTTCCTTGGGCGTGGCGATGTAGTCGTCGAACTCGCCGGAGATGTACTGCCACAGGCCATGCACCACGCCGAGCGCCTTGTAGCAGTCACTGACGTCATCGACCAGCACGCGCACGCCGCGCAGATCGTGGATCTGATGATAGTCCAGGTTCTTGCGCTCCATCTTCCGCCAGATGCTGTAGATGTGCTTGGAGCGCCCGCTGATCGTGGCGCGAATGCCGGCGCGCTCCAATTCGCGCTGGAGGATGGCGATGAAACCGTCGACCTGGCTGTCACGATCGACGCGCCGTTCGTCGAGCAGGCGCGCGATGCGGGTATAGAGCTGCGGATCGAGGTAGCGCAGCGAGAGATCCTCGAGCTCCCACTTGAGCTGCCAGATGCCGAGCCGGTTGGCGAGCGGCGCGTAGATATCCATGGTTTCGCGAGCAATCCGGATGCGCTTTTCCGCCGGCAGCGCCTGCAGGGTACGCATATTGTGCGTGCGATCGGCGAGCTTGATCAGCACCACGCGCACGTCCTCGGCCATGGCGAGCAGCATCTTGCGCAGGTTCTCGGCCTGCACGCGTTCCTGCTTGTCCGTTTCCGGAAGGCTCTTGTAGGCGCGGATGAGTTTCATCTTGGTCACGCCATCGACCAGGCGGGCGATGGTGTCACCGAACTGGCGCCGGATCTCATCGGACTGGACGCCGGTATCCTCGGCAACATCATGAAGAACCGCTGCGGCTACGGTCTCATGATCGAGACCGAGATCGGCGACGATGCGGGCGACAGCGAGCACATGCTCGAAATACGGCTCGCCGGACGCACGGTACTGTCCGGCATGGGCTTCCATGGCCAGTTCGCAGGCGCGACGGATGACGTCCGTTTCCGCGGCCGGACGGGTGGAGGCGACCGCATCCAGCCAGCTGCCTACGTTCAGGCTGTCCTTGCTGGTGATACCAAGACGGCTATCCCTGACGCTGACCATATCGGTGCATTCGACGCGACGTATTTCCGACACTCATGATTCAAGTATGGGTATCGAAGTGTCGGACTTCAAGCGCTGCGACGACGCTCGACCATTCCCCGCGTGCCCGAAAGCGCGCCGAGGATCTGGTCCTCGAATTCGATCCGGTCGGCAAGGCGCTCACCCAGCCGGGAGAGGTCCTGTTCGAGGTTGGTGAGGTCGATCGCCTTGCGGCCACGCGAGAAGTCATAACCGTCATTGAACAGCAGGATCGCGTCGGTAGTCGACAGAATTCCGCTATACACCCGCTCAGCCACCTCGGCCACCGCGCGGCGCCGTTCGCGCTTCTCGTCCACATAGCGGTAAAGGCGGAAATGGGCGTCCGCCGTGTAGTCGATCAGCGCCTGGCAGAACTGTTCCAGCAATTCGAAGACACGCGTATTCTCGCTCGAAAAGGGCTGCTGTTCGGCAAGATCGCTGTACAGTGCGAGCACCCGCTCGCGCACCTTGAGGAGCTCGCCGATCATCTGACGCGAACCCGTGCGACGGTCTGCTACGACATGGACCATGTCATTCCCCTCCCCTTCGTTCTGTCCCACCGCGGCGAAGAACCGCGGATCCCCCTGCGCCCCGATCCAAGCAGGCGGATTGAATAAAGCACTATTCATGCCAACGGACCGGAAGCCCGCACATATGTGACGCTTTGGCGCTCTGGTATCATGGACATTCGTAGCGCATCCCATAGAGAGGAAGCGATCGTCATGCCCTTCCGTCACATGCTCATCGCTCTCGATTTCTCCCCGACCTCCGAGCGCGTGCTGCAACGGGCGCTCGCGCTTGCCGGCAGCACGCAGGCGGCGATCACCCTCCTGCACGTGGTGGATTATCTTCCTCCGCTCGGTTTCGCCGACGATTTCACGCCTTCCCCTGCCGTGATGGTCGACGAGCACACGCTGGTCGAAGGGGCGACCCGCACGCTGGACCGCCATGCGGAGCGCTTCGGCCTCGACGAGGGCGTCGCACGCGTGGTCCGGGTCGGCACACCGCGCCAGGAGATCGTAACGCTCGCCGCGGAACGCGGAGTGGACCTCATCGTCATCGGTTCGCACGGCCGGCATGGCCTGCGCAGATTGCTCGGCTCCACGGCGAATGCCGTGCTCAATGACGCGGCCTGCGATGTGCTCGCGATCCGGGCCAATGATTGAGGTCTCCGCGGATAGAGTCGAAGAGCGCGCGGCGATGGTGCGCGACATCGACGAGGAGTGGCGTGCACTGGCCCCTCAGCTTCCCGTGCCGACCCTCCCCGAGCGACTGCGCGAAGTATTCCTTGCGGTGCCTCGACACCGTTTCGTACCTGAAGCCGTGGCCCGGCGCGCCTACGACAATGCTCCGCTGCCGATCGGGGACGGACAGACGATATCGCAACCGTTCATCGTGGCGCTGATGACGGCGCTTCTCGATCCGCAAGCCGACCAGGACATTCTCGAGATCGGCACCGGCTCCGGTTATCAGGCGGCAATCCTGTCGGGCCTGGCGCGGCATGTCTACAGCATCGAATACATCGACGCCCTGGCGCAAAGCGCGGCAGCGCGCCTGGCGGCATTGGGATTCGACAACGTGACCGTGCGCGGTGGCGACGGTCATCAGGGCTGGCCGGAGCATCCGCCCTTCGCGGGCATCATCGTGACTGCGGCGGCAGCACAGGTGCCGCCGGCGCTGCTGGCGCAACTCGCCCCCGGCGGGCGCATGGTGATCCCCGTCGGCCAGCCCGGCAGCATCCAGCAACTGCAGGTGATCGACAAGGACGAGCGAGGAAACGAGCGCCGGAGCGACATCATCGCAGTCGCCTTCGTGCCTCTGGTGCACTGATTCGCCGGAAGGCGTCAGGATCCGGCACAACCCCCGGGAGAGTCGAGATGAGTGAACTGGCCGAGAGTCATTGCGAAGCCTGCCGAGCGGGCGCCCCGCGGCTGTCGGCTGCGGAGATCAAGCGCTATGCCGGCGACGTTCCCGCATGGAAGGTTATCGAGCGTGACGGCGTCCTGCAACTCGAACGGAGCTATACGTTCAGGAACTTCGTCACCGCGCTCGAATTCACCAATCGCGTCGGCGCAATCGCCGAGGAAGAAGGCCATCATCCCGATCTGCTGACGCGCTGGGGCGAGGTGACAGTGACCTGGTGGTCGCACAAGATCCGGGGGCTGCACCGCAACGACTTCGTCATGGCGGCGAAAACCGACGCACTCTACGCCGCGGGCGAGCACGTCAGCCCTTGATGCAGACCATGGGTCTCAGCAGCGCCCCCGCGCGTGCGAGGCCCGCCTTTTCCGCCGCCTCGACCACTCCCGTCACATCCTTGTAGGCGCCCGGCGCCTCCTCCGCGACGCCGCGCAGGCCGGGGCTGCGCACGATTATGTCGCGCTCGGCCAGTTCACGCACCACATCGCGTCCCCTCCATCGCCGCGTCGCCGCATGGCGGCTCATCGATCTGCCCGCGCCATGACAGGCCGAGGAGAACGCGCGCCGCTCGCTGTCCGCGGATCCCGCCAGCACCCAGGACGAGGTACCCATGGAACCTCCTATGAGCACCGGCTGGCCCACCGCTTTGAATTCCGGCGGCAGCTCGGGATGCCCGGGTCCGAAGGCCCGCGTCGCACCCTTGCGATGGATGTAAAGCTCGCGACGCACTCCCTCCACCTCGTGCGTCTCCAGCTTGCAGGTGTTGTGGGAGACGTCGTAAAGCAGCGGCAGGTCGACATCCGGAAAAACTTCCGCGAATGCCTCACGCGCGCGGTGGGTCACCATCTGACGGTTGGCCAGTGCGCAGTTGATGCCCGCGCGCATCGCCGCCAGATAGGTGCGACCAAGAGGCGACCGTAGCGGCGCGCAGGCGAGCTCCCGATCGGGCAGTTTGATCCCCAGGCTGGGGGCGGCAATGGCCATCTCGCGCAGGAACTCGGTGCCGATCTGGTGGCCCAGGCCGCGTGAACCGCAATGTATCGACACCAGCACATCGTCGACCGCGAGGCCATAGGCACGCGCCGCGTCCTGATCGAAGATGCGCTCCACATACTGTACCTCGAGGTAGTGGTTGCCGGATCCCAGCGTCCCCATCTCGTCCTGCTGACGCTTCTTGGCGCGCTCCGATACCACCGTATGATCGGCCCCCGCGACGCAGCCGCGCTCCTCGATGCGGTCGAGATCCTCGAGCCCGCCATAGCCGTGCGCCACCGCCCAGCGGGCGCCGCCCGTCAGCATGGCGTTCATCTCATCCATGCCGAGGTGCACCGGACCCGTGCTGCCGACGCCCGCGGGAACGGCGCGGTACAGGGCATCGGCCAGTTCCTGCGCGCGCAGGGCGACTTCTTCCCGACGCAGTCCGGTATGGAGCGCGCGCACGCCGCAGGAAATATCGAAACCGACGCCGCCGGCCGAGACCACGCCGTGCTCGGGATCGAACGCGGCAACGCCTCCGATGGGAAAGCCGTAGCCCCAGTGGGCGTCAGGCATCACATAGGAGGCGCCGACGATGCCGGGCAGCATGGCGACGTTCATCGCCTGCTCCGACACCTTGTCGTCCATCGCACGCACCAGCGTCTCGTCGGCGTAGATGATCACGGGAACGCGCATGCCGCCGCGCGCCGGAATCTCCCAGACGCACTCCTCACGACGCTGCACCTGACTCATGTCCACGATGTCACCTCGCTCCGCTCGCGCGCCTCACACATCCACCACGCAGCGGGCGTGCCACAGGCCGTCCGCCTCCTGACCCACCTTCAGGGCAGTATAGGTCGCGCCCTTGGGCTCCACCACCGGTCGGTGACGCTCGACATCCACGGTCTCTCCCCAGGCCCGGCCGCGAAGATGATCGCCATCGATCGTGACCTGGTAGCGCGCGAACAGCAGCTGGCGGATCGCCATTTCGTAGATCACGGCATTCAGCCAGTCGACCAGCAGCAGTTCGAGGTCGGGGGCGGCGCAATCGAAAGCGGCGGATTCGAGCTCGGCGACCGTGACCGGATCGGTCACGACAGCGGTGAGCGCGAGAGCGGCCTGCTCGAAGGCCTGGGCGGGCGTGCTTCCGATGCCGTGCATGCCGACATCGGCGTCATGGGGAAAGTGCTCCCAGCGCGTCCCTGCGCCTGAGGCATCGGAGTTCATCCCTCGAGGGTGAACCCGATCTTCATCGTCACCTGATAATGGGCAACCTTACCGTCCTCGATGTGTCCGCGGACGTTGACCACCTCGAACCAGCGCATGTTGCGCAGCGTCTTCGCCGCGCGCTCCAGCGCACAGGCGATGGCTGCTTCCACGCTTTTCGGAGAGGACCCGGTCAGTTCGATGGTCTTGTACACGTGATCGCTCATGGCAACGCCTCCTCGTTTTGATGGACGCTCATGAGCTTAACACCTGGACCGGCACCCGGACCATCGCGTGGAGCACCGTACGCGGCTGCCGGCCCGTCCATGGCCGCGGCTGTCCTCCCTGTACGAAGAAGCGAGCATGCGACGCATCCACGCGATGGTGGATACAGTCTGCGGGCCGCGGATGCGGAAGGGATATTCGAGGAATGCCGAAGGATGCGCCGCATCCGTCCGGCGCGACGCTAGGCGCATCGCCGATACATGAGTCGCCTCAGGCGGACTTCAGCAGGATATCAGCAAGCTGGGCGCCATTGCGCTCGAGCTCGTCCTCGACATGCAGGACGAGTTCCGCGTCGGGCTGCAGGATTTCGATCGCTGCCGCCGGCAGGCGAGCGAGGACGGCTGCCAGGACTCCGTCGCTGCGCGCCGATTCGAGCTCATGCGCGAACATATCGGCCGCATGGACGATCAGGGCCGCAAGCTGCATCTCTCCCGCTTCGAGCGGGCGATGATGCCAGGCGACCGGTTCGCTCAGCGTGGGTGGCAGGCGCCAGGTCGACAGCAGTTCCGCGCCGACATCCGCATGATCGAAACCAAGCACCTCGCGCTCTACCTCGGCGATCGACCTACCGGTGTCCCGGGCGCGGAAGTCGAGCTCGCGGGCGATTTCGGGTAGCTTGGCCGCGATGATCTGGATGCCGATGTCATGAAGCAGACCGGCGGCAAACAGCGCTTCGGGTTCAGCCGCACGGCAGCGGATAGCGAGCGTGCGCGCGACAATGGCTGCCCGCAGGCTGTGCCGCCAGTAGTCCTTCATGTCCGGCACGGGTAGGCCCGACAGCGAATCCACCGCGGAAGTCACCAGCACCAGATTGCGCAATGCCTGCATGCCGATGACGGTGATGGCGCGGGAAACGGTGTCGATGCGCGAGGGAAAACCGTAGAACGAACTGTTGGCGAGCCGCAGCAGCCGGGCCGTGAGCACGGGATCGCGGCCTATCAGCTGGCCGATCGCCGACGCCGGGCACTCGGGATCTTCGAGAAGGGCGTTCAGTCGCAGCAGGACTTCCGGCGGACTGAGCAGACGCACGGCACCCTTGACCAAGTCACCGGTGCTGATGACGACCCTTTTTTCATCCATGTGTTTCGATGAAACCATCACGCTGAGGCCTCGCAGGAATCCATTCGTGGAATAGTCGCGCTTGCATGTCATCGTCCGCCGAAGGCGAAATCTTTAGTGAAGAGGGAAAAGAAGGACAGAGGAAAGTGAAAAGAGGCAAGCGAAAAGAGGAAAGTCCCGTTGACAGGTCCGGCGCAAGCGCTGTACCCGGACGGTCGCAGCCGATCCGGCATTTTTCCTCTTTCATCTTTCATCTTTCCTTCTCCTGCGCTCTCCCGGCGCGCGATTCCAGCAGGGCGGCGATCTCGGGGCTGCCGCTGCGACGGGCGAGTTCCAGCGGGGTTTCGCTGGCAGTTCCCGGCGGGGAGGGCTCGGCACCGTTGTCAAGCAGCAGACGGGCGAGATCGACCTCGCCCTCCGCCACCGCCGTATGCAAGGCTGTCCAGCCCCGCGTATCCGCAAGATCGATCCGCGCGCCGGCGCGCAGCAACAGCGCCACCGTCTCCCGATGGCCATGCCGCGTGGCCTCCACGATCAGCGGTGTCAGCGTTTCCTGTCCCGCGTACCGCGTCAGCAGGTAGGAAATGCGCGTCGAGAATCCGGTCATATCGGGATCGAGTCCCTGTTCGATGAGCAGCGCCAGGATGTTGCTGCGACCCAGCCGCGCCGCGATCAGTCCGGGCGTATCTCCCTGCCGGTTCGGCACCATGACGCCGGCTCCAGCCCGCAGCAGGCGCATCACCATGGCGGCGTCATCGCGGCGGATGGCGGTGATCAGCGCGGTATCGCCGCGCGCCACCGCATGCATCAGTTCGCGCTGCGTGAGCGGCACGCTCGATACCGCAATCCGCTCCTCGCGCAGGCCATGAGGCACGTCGTTCACCGGCGCGCCGCGCCTGAGCAGCAGGTCGAGAATCTCCGCCCGCCCGTGCCAGGCCGCGCTCGCGAGCGGAGTGACGCCGTTCGCCGGATCGCGGAACCCGACGTCCGCGTCCGCCGCCAGCAGCTCCTGCACCTTGGCGAGATCATCGAGCCGGACCGCCTCCACCAGCTGCCGTCCCGTGGTCTTGCCGGCGTAGGGACTCTCGTCACGCACTCCGAGCGCACGCAATTCCTCCGCCATCTGGCGCTGTCCGCGGCGCTCGGCAAAGGTGAGCGCGGTCTCGCCGTTGGGCCGGTATATGCCGGGTGTCGCGCCGTGGCGGACCAGCTGCCGCATCATGTGCAGGCCCGTCGCGCCGCGGCCATGACGGGCGACGTACATGAGCGGCGTATAACCGCTGCCAATGTCATCCTGGGTGTGCACATCGGGATTGGCGCCGCGCGCCAGCAGGAAATCGACCACCTCGGGCTGATCGGCGCGTATCGCGGCCATGAGCGCCGTTTCGCCGCCCAGGCTTCGGCTCTCGAGTCCGGCGCCCGCGTCGAGCAACAGCCGCGCATTGTCGAGCCGGCCCTTGATCGCCGCGTTGACCAGCGCATCGGCGCCGCCGCGATCACGCAGCGCAGGATCGGCGCCGCGCTCGAGCAACTGCCGCAACAGGCTGCTCGAGCCTTCTCCGGCCACCGCCATCAGCGCGGTGCGGCCCAGGGCGTCGCGCGCATCGACGTCCACGCCCGCGTCCAGCAGTCGCCGCACGGTATCGGCCTGCCCATAGCGCGCGGCGAGCACCAGCTCGGCGCCAGGAGTCAGCGTGCCGCTCGGGGACGGCGGCGTCCGGTCTGCCTGTTCGGAGGTGCGTGGGGAGTTCGCGGCCGCTGGCGCGATGGCCGGGTCATCGGCCGATGGGTCCGCCTGCCCGGCGATACCGGACTGCGTGGCGCAGCCGGCGGCGAAGCCGAGCAGGAGCATGCCAGCGCTGACGCGCAACAACAGCATGCCAAAGCCTGGTTCCGGCGCCATGTCGCTCCCTCCCCGCCCTGCATCATTATCGTTATGGTGTCCGGTTGCGATAACCGGAGCCGCCGCGCCGGAAGCGCAGCGGCTGGATCAATGATATAGAAGAAAGCGAGCGGGGAACAATGGCAGGAGGCGTATCCTAGTCGTAGCGCCTGAGAACCAGCGTGGCGTTGGTGCCGCCGAACCCGAAGCTGTTGCTCATCACCTGGCGCAAGGTGACATTCTCGCGCAGGCTGGTCACCAGCGGCATGCCCTCTGCCGCGGGATCGCGGTTGTCGACGTTCACCGAGGGAGCGATGTAGTTCCCCTGCATCATCAGCAGGGAATAGATCGCCTCGTTCACGCCTGCCGCGCCGAGCGCATGGCCGGTGAGCGACTTGGTGGATGCGATCGGCGGGATGTTCTCGCCGAAGGTGGCGCGCACCGCATCCAGTTCCTTGATGTCGCCGGCCTGGGTACCGGTGCCGTGGGCGTTGATGTAGTCGATCGGCCCTTCGACCGTGGACAGGGCGAGCTGCATGCAGCGCACCGCGCCCTCGCCGGAGGGCGCCACCATGTCGGCGCCATCGGAGGTCGCGCCATAGCCGACGAGCTCGGCGTAGATCTTCGCCCCGCGCGCGACGGCATGCTCCAGGGATTCCAGCACCACACAGCCCGCGCCGCCGGCGATGACGAAACCATCGCGGTCGGCGTCGTACGGCCGGGATGCCTTCTCCGGCGTATCGTTGTAGCGGGAAGACAATGCGCCCATGCCATCGAACAGCATGCTCATCGTCCAGTCCACTTCCTCGCCGCCGCCGGCAAGCATGACATCCTGCTTGCCGAACTGGATCAGCTCGGCGGCATGCCCGATGCAATGCGCACTGGTGGAACAGGCCGAACTGATCGAGTAGTTGACGCCCTTGATCTTCAGCGCGGTGGCGACATTGGCCGAGGTCGTGCTGCCCATGGTGCGCGTGACCATGTACGGTCCGACGCCGCGAATGCCGCGGCTGCGCAACGCGTCCGCCGCCTGCAGGAAGTTGCGGTTGGAAGCACCGCCGGACCCGAGCACGACTCCCGTGCGCGGATTCGAGACGTCGGTTTCTTCCAGTCCCGCATCCTCGATCGCCTCGCGGGCGGCGAGATAGCAGAAGGCCGCGGCATCGCCCATGAAGCGCATGATGCGCCGGTCGATGTGTTCGGCCGGATTGAGGTCGACCGGACCATGGACGCGCGAACGCAATCCGAGTTCCGCGTACTCTTCGCTGTACTTGATTCCGGAGCGGCCCGCGCGCAGCGACGCGTCGACCTCCCTGGCGTTGTTACCGATGTTGGAAACGATGCCCAACCCCGTTATGACCACGCGGCGCATGACCTAATGATCCCCGACACTGACTCCAGACGTGAACAGACCGACGCGCAGATCCTTTGCGATGTAGATCACCTCTCCATCGGCTTCCAGCGAGGCATCGGCGATGCCCATGACCAGTCTGCGCGTAATCACCCTTTTGAAATCCACCCGATAGGTCACCAGCCGGCGATCCGGAGTGACCTGACCGGAAAAGCGGATGTCACCGGCGCCGAGGGCGCGTCCGCGCCCCTGCCCGCCGTGCCATCCGAGAAAGAATCCTATAAGTTGCCACATCGCGTCCAACCCCAGACAGCCGGGCATTACCGGATCGCCTTCGAAGTGACATAAAAAGAACCACAGGTCGGGATGAATGTCGAGTTCCGCGACTACCGATCCCTTGCCGTATTCGCCGCCCGCCTCCTCGATGGAGACGATGCGGTCGAACATCAGCATGGGCGGCAGCGGCAGCTGCGCGTTACCGGCACCGAACAGGCGCCCGTGTCCACACTCGATGAGTTCTTCCTTGGAATAGCTGCTTTTCTTGGCGAACACTGAAAACCCCTGCAGGGTAAAGGACCGCGGCCGGCGGAAAACCGGCGCGCGCATGATCGACGGCGGCCACCGCGACGACGTAACGACCACCCGGATTCAGGCCCATCTCCA
>Ga0172382_10013240_pt1 | contig 10654 bp, 8 predicted proteins | sample Leawel138RmetaG_FD_122245 | JGI IMG/M metagenome (GOLD analysis project Ga0172382, IMG submission 122245) | Leachate microbial communities from a municipal landfill in Southern Ontario, Canada - Leachate well 138R metaG | ecosystem: Engineered > Solid waste > Landfill > Unclassified | place...
AGCAGCACAATTCGGTATTTTTACAACGCTTATAGGGGCGTTGTTGCTGGCCCAGTATTTCGGTTTTGAGTTTGGTCTGAGAGAGGCTGCTTCTATCGGTATTATTGGCGGTGCCGATGGGCCGACAGCCATATTCCTGACCACACGCTTGGCACCGCATCTACTGGGCGCCATTGCTGTGGCGGCGTATTCCTACATGGCGCTTGTACCTATAATACAGCCGCCTATCATGCGCTGGTTGACAACTGAGGAGGAACGCTGCATAGAGATGCGTCAGCTCCGTCCGGTATCCAAGACGGAGAAGGTGCTTTTCCCGCTCATTATCCTTGGGTTATGTATTTTGTTGCTGCCTACCGCTACGCCGTTAATCGGTGCGCTTGCTTTTGGTAATTTGGTGCGTGAATCCGGGGTGGTGGAGCGCTTGTCCAAAACGTTACAGAATGAGTTTATCAATATTGTAACCATCCTTTTAGGGCTTTCCGTGGGATCGAAGCTTTCAGCGGAGCAGTTTCTACGAGTTGAAACCCTGGGAATATTATTGCTGGGATTGTTCGCTTTTTCGGTGGGTTCTGCTTCGGGTGTTCTGCTGGCCAAATTCATAAATATCTTCTCCAAGGATAAGATTAATCCGCTGATAGGATCTGCTGGAGTTTCGGCTGTACCCATGGCCGCCAGGGTAGCCAATAAAGTTGGATTGGAGACACGCTCGGATAATTATCTACTCATGCATGCTATGGGTCCCAACGTATCCGGTGTTATCGGTTCTGCTGTAGCAGCTGGTATTCTGCTGGCACTGATTCACTAAAGCACGATTAAATCCAGCTGCTTTGGGGTTCCTATTATGAATTAAAAGGGTCATCAAGATAGTTCCGGGCGCAGGTTTCAGACCTGCGCCCGAGTTGTTAATGGGGTTTGATAAGACGCTTCGAGGGTATAAAATAAAGTATATAAATTTTCGAGGTGAGGCATATGGAAAGTTTTGTCAACCTTTTTTCAACCGGAAGAATTAAACAAATGGAGATCAAAAACAGGGTTTTTATGGCTCCCATGGTTCGCAACTATGCGGATGCGCAGGGATTTATCACACCTAGATATACGGCACATATAAGGAGCATAGCCAGTGGTGGAGTTGGGGCCATGATTCTGGAGGCTTCATTCGTTAGTGATGAGGGTAAAGGGTTTGCCAACGAACTGGGCATTCACCGAGATGAATGCCTGCCGGGCCTCAGGGATCTGGTAGAAGCGGCTCATAGATACGGGGCTGTGATAGGACCGCAGCTTTACCATGCCGGACGCCAGACGGCATCTGCTATTTCCGGTATGCAGCCGGTAGCTCCATCGGCTATACCGGATCCTACTATCAATGAAGTGCCCAGGGTTCTGGAAATGGATGAGATTCATCGTATTGTTGAGGCGTATGCGCAGGGTGCCGGGCGGGCCAGAGAGGCTGGGTGCGATTTTGTTGAAATACATGGAGCACACGGCTATTTGATTACTCAGTTTCTCTCCCCGTTCAGCAATCGGCGTGAAGATGATTATGGCGGCACGCCGGGCAAACGGATACGTTTTTTGGAGGAGGTTTACAGGGCTGTCCGCCAGGCTGTCGGAAATAATTATCCTGTTATTGTGCGTCTCTCGGGAGATGAGATGGTACCCGGCGGCTTGGGGGTAGAGGATTGCATAGCAATTGCTCAAAGGCTGGAAGAGTGGGGAGCCGATGCGTTACATGTTTCAGCCGGCAATTATGCGTCATACGAACTAGGCTATATGATCTCGCCTATGGCTATTGAAGATGGGCCTCTTGTTCCGCTGGCACAGCACATCAAGGGGAGAGTTAATATTCCTGTAATCACTGTGGGCAAGATAAGACATCCTGAACTGGCCGAGGAGATTCTCAGTACAGGTAAAGCTGATTTTATTGCTTTGGGCAGACCCTTCCTGGCAGATCCTGAGTGGCCTAGCAAGGCTAAAGCCGGTCGAACAGAGGAGATAAACAGATGCATTGCCTGTAACCAGGGATGCATCACTCGTCTCTTTGCACAGCAGGACGTTTGGTGCACCGTCAATCCACAGACAGGTCGGGAAGAGATCTTTGCTACGCCGCTGCCGGTCATCAAACAAAAGGTTCTTGTCGCCGGAGGTGGCCCTGCCGGTATGTCGGCCGCCAAAGTACTGGCAGAAAGGGGACATCAGGTGGTTCTTTGTGAAGAGTTGAAAGATTTGGGAGGACAGCTTATTGCTGCAGCAATTCCGCCTTATCGGTCCGGTTGGGAGCTGTTGCGTAGCTACCTGGTTGGGGAGATGGCAAGGCTGGGCATAGATGTTCGGCTTAACACAAAGGCCACGGCGGATATGGCACAACAAGAGGGTTTTGATTCCGCTATTGTGGCTGTGGGAGCTCATCCGGTGCGCTTGAATATTCCGGGTATTCAGCATGCCAACGTGGTGGTCGGACGTGATGTTTTGGAGGGTCATAGCCAGGCTAAAGGCAAGGTAGTCGTAGCCGGCGGAGGATGTGCTGGAGCGCAAACAGCTGAATATCTGGCTGTGCTCGGACATGAGGTAAGTATTGTAGAGATGCTGGGTGAGATAGCTCAGGATGCACCCCGTGCAGAACGGGAATTACTTCTGGGGCGGTTGCAGAAAATGGGCGTAAAACTGATGAACAATACTAAAATCATGAGCATAGGGGAGAATAAGGTCAGCATTGAAAGTCCCGCCGGCCTGGCGGAGCTGCCTGCTGATACCGTAGTTATCTGTCTGGGGTCGGCCCCTAACGATGGTATTGCCGATGCTCTGCAGAAAGTAGTAAGCCATACCGTCAAAACAGGCGATGCCGTCAGACCAAGAAAAGTAACGGAAGCCATCGAAGAGGGAGCGTTGGAAGCACTTAAAATATAGCTGATCACTAGATGAAAGGCATAACATTTACGGCGGGCCTGCGATTAAAGGCTCGCCTTTCTTATGCGCGCGCATGGTGCGTAACCAGGCGGTGAAAGTCCTTTCTTTTTTAAACGGCAGCAAGGCCGTCGAGTTTTTAATAGTGAAACCTTGTGAGCCTCTGTTTCGTATACTGGTATGTATAAATGCGATTGCTTTAGAACATAAAGTGATAATTCCAGAGGTATGCTATTAATAACAGCATATAATGGTAGTATGTCTCTTTTTTTAGGTGATATGTATAATTAAATGTATGGGGAAGAGAGGATGTTGTCTTGAATCCCGAACAGTTGCACCAATTGACATCGATAAGCAGAGAAACCGGAAAGTCGTTATCTGAGTTGCTGACGCAGTTCGGCTTCTGCTCTGAAAATGATACCCATAGGTTTGTGGCTCAGCTGGCCGGCTTATCATTTGTAAATATACATGAAGGCGATCTTGATCCCAAAGTAATTGCTCTTATTCCTGCAGAACTTGCTTATCGTCATCAGGTGTTGCCGCTCTCTTTTGATGGAACTGTGGTGCGTATTGCGGTTGCCGATCCTTTTAATACGGCGGCGACAGAAGATATCAGGGTCGCTACCGGTCTTTCTGCTGAACCTGTCTTTGCTGATCCGCAAGATATCCGGCGCCTGGTAGAAGAGCATTACGTTCGGCGTATGATTGCCGATACTGCTGATGAGGATGTCCAGATACTGGAAGACAGCGATGACGAAATCGGTGATCTGGAACGTATGGCCAGAGAGACTACCGTCATTAAATTAGTCAATCTTATTCTGCGGCAGGCCGTGCAGGAGCGCGCCAGTGATGTCCATGTGGAGCCGTTCGAGCGCGGTATGCGGGTGCGTTATCGTATTGACGGTATCCTACACGAGATATCATCGCCTCCCAAGCGATTGCAGGCCGCCATTATTTCCCGGCTGAAAATAATGTCCAATCTTGATATCGCTGAGCGCAGGCTGCCGCAGGATGGGCGAATAAAATCAAGAATAGCCGGTCGTGAGATAGATATAAGAGTATCCACTATGCCCACGCTTTATGGTGAGAGTGTGGTTCTGAGATTGCTTGACAGGGGCGCGGGCAGCTATTCGTTGGAAACCAGTGGCATGCTGGAGGATACATTGCATAGCGTGGCAAAGCTCAGCACCTTGCCGCATGGTATGGTACTGGTTACCGGACCTACCGGCAGCGGAAAAACAACTACTCTATATGCCGCTCTGCAGAAAACATATTCAGTTGCCAGGAAGATCATCACCATAGAGGATCCGGTGGAATACCAGTTTGAAGGTATAAATCAGATACAGGTTCATCCTCGTATAGGACTGACATTTGCTAATGGTTTACGGCATATCCTGAGACATGATCCGGATATTATCATGGTTGGTGAAATTAGAGATGCTGAAACGGCTGAGATAGCTATTCATTCTGCTCTTACCGGTCATCTTGTTTTCAGTACTCTGCACACCAATGATGCTGCCGGAGCGATCACACGCCTGCTGGAGATGGAGGTGGAACCCTATCTGGTTTCATCAAGCGTTGAAGCCGTTCTGGCACAACGGCTGGTACGCACTATCTGTCCTGCCTGTAGGGAAGAATGCGGCTCTTTTGATGCCGAAAATGGCATAGGGGCCTTTTCACTTTATCACGGTCGTGGGTGCGACGAGTGCAAGAAAACCGGTTACAGGGGGCGGACCGGTATCTTTGAGCTTCTTATCCTGGAGGAAAATCTCCGCTCTATGGTTTTGGAGCGTGCTCCCGCAGGCGCTATAAGAGAAGAAGCTTGCACAGGGGGCATGCGGACCCTTTATCAAGATGGATTAATAAAGGTGCGTCAGGGCGTGACCACTCTTGAGGAAGTAGTTCGCGTTACGCAGAAGGGCGAAATAGAATGACACCGGGTTAGGATGCTCACATAGTAAATTCAGAAGCCGGTTGATAATCAACGACTGATCAGGATATTTGAAGAAAGCGCGGTTATATTTGGATGGTATGCGGCCATGCGTGAATACTCTTATAAGGGAATAGGCAGCAGCGGACGGCCGGTCAGCGGCAAGCTGGTAGCAGAGGATGAGCACGCTGTGTTAATCAGACTTAAAGAGGATGGTATCCATCCTCGATATATCTCTCTGGTCTCGAGCGGAGGAAGTATGGGCTCTCTTCTGCGTCGTGGAGCAACCGGCGGCGGCAAAGTCGGGAGCAGGGACCTTACCGTCTTCAGTCGTCAGTTAGCCAATCTGGTACGTGGAGGACTGCCGCTGATGCGCACCTTTACAGCTCTCACGGAGCACACTGAAAACCCACGATTGAAAACGGCATTAGAGCGTATGCAACAGGATATCAATAGCGGCAAAGCATTATGGGAAGCACTGGATCAATATCCCGGCATATTTCCACGTCTTTATGTGAGCATGGTAAAAGCAGGTGAGGCAAGCGGTCAATTGCACTCAACATTGCAATGGCTGGCCGAATATCTGGAAAAGGAACAGGCCCGTAGAATGCAAATTCGCGGTGCTCTGGCATATCCGATGCTGCTTATCGGCATCGGCACCTTATCCGTGACTCTCTTGATAACTCTGGTGGTGCCCAGATTTGCCGCCGTATTTGAGGAGTTTGAACAGGCGCTGCCGGCACCGACTACGGCGCTATTGAATATTTCCGGTATAATATTTCAATGGTGGTGGGTTCTGGCGATTGTAATAGCATTGATAGTATCGGCGGTCAGAGCTTATGCCGGCACCTCCAATGGACGTTTCCGGCTGGATGCTCTTAAAATGAAATTACCTGTTTTTGGCAAGCTGGGATTGCAAGCTGCCGTATCAAGATTTGCCAGGACTACGGCCACTCTGTTGCAAGGCGGAGTATCGCTCTTTGATTCCATTTCCATCGCTCGTGACGTAGTGGGCAATGAAGTCCTGGCCAGAGCAGCTGACAGTGCTCGAGAGGGTATGCGGGAGGGAGAGGGTTTTGCCGGGCAGCTTGATGCTACAGGTGTTTTCCCATCACTTCTCACTAATATGGCAGCAGTGGGAGAGGAAACGGGAGATCTTCAAAACGTGCTGTTGATGGTAGCTGATACCTATGACGTGGAAGTGGAAGCTACTCTTAAGGGTATTGTTTCCCTTTTGGAGCCGGTAATTATAGTTGCGGTTGGAAGTGTAATAGGGTTTGTCATCCTGGCTATGCTTCTGCCAATATTTCAGATCAACCTGATGGGGGGATAAAGAGTGGAAAATATCCGAAGAAGAGATAGAAACAGAAGAGGTTTTACACTGCTGGAGCTACTGGTAGTCATGGTTATTCTCGTTCTGCTGGCCGGAGTAGTCACCATAGTGGTGGTCAAGCGTGTGGAGGAGGCCAGGCATGCCAAGGCGATAAGCGATATTGAAAGCATAGGCAATGCTTTGGATCAGTTTTATCTGCATACAGGGCGGTATCCCGCCACGGACGAGGGGCTGGAAGCTTTACGTGTCAAGCCGCAGAGTGATGTAAATGGTTGGAATGGTCCGTATGTCAAGCGGAGTATACCGGCTGATCCATGGGGCAGAGAGTATGCTTATGAATGTCCCGGCAGTAACAACGCTGATTCCTATGACTTAAGTTCGATGGGGCGTGATGGCAGAGAGGGTGGCAGCGGCTCCGATGCCGATATTACCAACTGGGATAAATAAAGAGACGGGCTTTACCATGGTCGAGTTGCTGGTAGTTCTGGCAGTGATGGCTATAATCAGCGGCACGGTGATTATAGCCATGGGGCCGGCCTTACGTGATGCCAGGCTGCGTACAGGTTGCCGAACGATAATGGCTGCTTTGAATTATGCCAGAAGTCATGCTGTAACCGAACGCACGGATACACGGGTGATTTTCGCTAATGACGGGAACGGTGTCCATGTAGAGGAAATTACTGCTGATGATAGGGGAGAGGATGTTATCAGGCCGGTTACTACTCCTGCCGGGCGCTTCCATCGGCTGCCGGACAACGTTACTATGCTGGTTGTGAAAAATTCTAGTGTAAATGAGAACTGGATAAGATTTACGGAGTTGGGCCAGGCAGAGAATGCCCTTATTAGGATTGATGATAATTACGGCAGAACCTGGACTGTTGTTGTAGATGCCATAACAGGGCGCGGTGAGGTTTTACAGGCTGAAGATGAAGAGTAAAAAAGGCTTTTCCATGCTGGAGATGATTGTGGCGGCAGCACTGCTGGCTACAGGTATAGCGGCTGCATTAAAGGTTTTCTCGTCGGGACTCGTTTCGGTAAGGCTGGCGGAGGATTATTCCCGGGCAGCTATATTGGCACATCAGGTAGCCTCTGATCTTGAGCGACGTTCCGACATCGAGGATGGGCCGGTATCCGGCGATTTTGGTGATAATGCACCGGATTATTCCTGGAATGCAGATCTTAGTACCCATACGATCGGTTTGCGGCGGGCAGAAATCTCGGTAGAAAAACGCGGTCAGGGACGGCATCAGGCATACGAGATGGTTATCTGTTTCGCTGGCAGCAGCCGGACAGCGGAGGCTGACAGCCAATGAGAAGCGTAATAAGGCATAAGGGGATTGTTTTTCAGACTTCGGGCTTTACTCTGATAGAGACCATGGTGGCTGCCGCAATGTTGATACTGATTATTGGAGCTATATACGGGGCATTCCGTGCTGCCGGAATTAGTGCATCCGCATTGGAAGAGAGAGCGGATATATCTCAAACCGGGCGTATATTGCTGGATAGGATAGGGACCGAGTTGCATAGTGCTTGTCTGCCGGATATAGATGAAGACGAGGGGCTGGTAGGCGAGGATACCGCTGACGGATGGGATGGGCTGCAGTTTGATAAACTGGCGTTTACAACTATGAGCCGCCAAGCAATGTCGGAAACGCAGCTTGCGGGTGGTATTTGCCGTGTGACTTACTATGTGGAGCGGGATAACGATGGCCGTCCACTGGGGCTATGTATGATAAAGGATTTTAAGCCGGGATTGAGCCTTCCTGGGAAAGATCAGGCTGAAGAAGGAGTGGAGGCAAGATTACTTTCCAATAAGGTAGTAGGTTTCAACTGTCGTTACTATGATCGTGATGCCGATGAATGGCTTGATGAATGGGCTGATCAAATCAGATTGCCGGCAGCTGTGCGTATAGAATTAGCGCTCAGATCCAAAGATGGTGCTGTGCCCGTTGTGATGGCCTCCACTTTCAATCCGGCCGTAGTTGTATCCGGTGGAATATCAGAGGAGCTTTTACCATGATCCGGGTGCATCAGCGCCGGGGCTCGGCTTTAGTTGTAACACTTTGGGTGCTGGCAGCATTGATTATTCTGGCTGCCGGTTTGGGCCTTACGGCACGTACGGAGATACGTATTGCCAGAAATTACACTGAGCGTATCAAGTGCCGTTGGGCGGCTCGGGCTGCTATAGAGGCGGCTCTGTTAAGATTAAAAGAGGCTGATGATTTAAGTTTATCTGTTTTGACCGGAGGGGAAAATGGAGTGGTCCTTACCTCTGAAGAGCTTGAGCTGAATATGGGAGAAGCCGGCTTTACCATAGTAATAGAGGATGAGTCCGGCAGAGTGAACGTTAATACTGCATCTGCCGAGATGCTGGAAAATATCTTTGGCGATAGTGAAGCAGCGGATTCTATTATTGATTGGCGTGATGCTGATGATATCTCACGAGCATCGGGAGCTGAAACCGAATATTACTCCACCCTGGAAAGGCCTTATCGTGCTCGCAATGCCTCGTTATTGGCCGTAGGTGAATTGCATTTGATAAAAGGAATACCGGAAAGGCTTTCCTCTTCTACTAATAATACGACAGGATTAGTACCTATTGAGATCTTCACCGTATATTCGCGTGATCGTAATATAAATGCTGCCGGGCAGAAAAGGGTGAATATATTGGCTGCTGAGAGAAATACGCTCACAGCATTGCTTAGCGATATATTGGATGACAGCAAGATTAATGCTCTTATGCAGTTTATCAGCGCCGGAAACCTTAGGGAGGTTGCTGATATAGTGGGTGTGGCAGAGCTTTCCAGAAAAGATATAAAGGGCATATATGATCGCTTGACCCTCTCCAACGCAGAAGAGATAGAGGGATTGATCAACATAAACACAGTCTCTGCTGCAGTACTGGCTGCAGTACCCGGTCTGGATGAAGGTATGGCTGAGAGGATTATGGCCTATCGTACCGAGAATGGGCCCTTTAATGATGTAGGCGCTCTTCTGGATATAAGTGATATTCCCCTGGCCGTTTTTCGTGAGATCGCACCATTATTTACGGCCAGGTCATCTATTTACAGACTTACGGCTTCCGGATTTATACGCGATGGCAGGCCGTTCATCATAACCTGTGTGGTCGATATGGATGGCGGGACACCCAGAATACTTTACTGGCAGGAGTGATAGCGCAGATGTTGAGAAACAGAACTAGTCTGGGGATAGATATTGAGGGCGAACGTATCCGAATTGTGGAATTGCGGCTTTGCGCCGGTGGATATGAGATTGTGCATGCCGCTTGCCTTGATCTCGGCGAAGACGATATTTCCACTGCATTGAGGTGTTTTATCTTTGAAGCCGGCATTACACCGGGGCGTATTGTTTACGGTTTGCCTACAGAGGCCTGTGTCCTTAAGCTGGTGAAGTTGCCCAAAGCAGCCAAAGCTGAGCTTGCCGGTATGGTGCGCTATGAAGCTGAGTTACAGATGCCGTTGCCTCTGGCCGATATGGCCTGGGGATATGGCATCTGTAACTGTCCGATAATGGAAGCAGGATATTTGCCGGTTCTAATCGCTGGCATCAAACATGAAGCCGCCGATGAAGCGGTAGCAATGGCTGAGGCAGCACATCTGACGCCCGATATGGTTACGTTTGCTATAGCTGCCGCTGCCAGGAGCGTAGGCAATGCTGCAGAGTCGGTCATGATATTGGATATGCGGCGTGAATGGATCAGCATAGGCATTGCCTGGCAGGGAAGCATTGTGCATGTAAGCAACGTAAGGCGGGATAATGAACGAGATGATACCGAGGGAGCGTGGTTGAATAAGACGGCTGCCGAGATGAAGCGTTCCATCTTTTCATTGGCGGCATCCGGAAGTGCTGTTATCCCGGTTAAGGCTGTGGCGGTTGGCGAAGAGGCTTCCATCTGTGAAATATGCCGTAAACTATCAGAACTATCGGAGATGGAGGTTATGCCGAGCGACCCATGGCATGGTATGAATATGCTCGCCACGGACATGAAGGAGGATATCTCTAATCCGGCCGCTTTTGCTGTTGCTACCGGATTGGCTCTGATGGGCCTTGATGGCAAAGGATGTATTAACCTGTTGCCGGGTCACAAGATTGAAGAGCGAACAGTACGCCGCCGAGCTAATATTATTTTATCGGGGTTAGGGACTGCCGCACTATTGCTGGCATTTATCCTGATGAACGGGCATGGTACTCTGTCTGCTAGATCAGCTGAATTACAGAAAACGAAGATGTATTTACGAGAAATTAAGCGTGCCATACAAGAGGAGGGGGCTACTGAAGGCATCCCTTCTGATAAACTAAGGCAACAGATTAACGATATAAGGGGCCGTCAGAAGAGCTCACTTGAATTGTTGCGTCTGCTTAGCCTGAAGATGCCGCCAGGCATATGGCTGACAGAGCTGTCATATGAGAAGGAGAAGTCCTTGAGCATCGCAGGAAAAGGAGATAGCAACTCTGTCATAGCTGCCGCAGTA
>Ga0172382_10013246_pt1 | contig 10650 bp, 9 predicted proteins | sample Leawel138RmetaG_FD_122245 | JGI IMG/M metagenome (GOLD analysis project Ga0172382, IMG submission 122245) | Leachate microbial communities from a municipal landfill in Southern Ontario, Canada - Leachate well 138R metaG | ecosystem: Engineered > Solid waste > Landfill > Unclassified | place...
CGCACCGCGGCGGCCATCGAACCCGGGTGGATCGAACGGCTGGCCCCGCACCTGCTCAAGCGCACCTGGTTCGAGCCTCACTGGGAAAAGAAGCCGGCGCGGGTGGCGGCTTACGAGCAGGCGACGCTGTACGGCCTCATCGTGGTGGCCCGGCGTCCCGTGAACTACGGTCCCATCGACCCGCAGACCTCGCGCGCGATCTTCATCCGCGAGGGCCTGGTGGCGGGCGAACTGCGCACCAACGCCCCTTTCTTTGCCCACAACCACCGCCTCATCGCCGAGGTGGAGGACCTGGAGGCCAAGCGCCGGCGGCGCGACCTGCTGGTGGACGAGCAGTTCCTGTTCGACTTCTACGACGCGCGCGTGCCGCGGGGCGTGTACGACGGCGACAGCTTCGAGCGTTGGCGCCGTGAGGCCGAGCGCGAAAACCCCAGGCTGCTGTTCCTCCGCCGCGAGGACCTCATGCGCCAGGAAGCCGAAGGCGTCACCGGAGAGCAGTTTCCCTCCGCGCTGGACCTCGACGGCGTTCCGCTCGCCCTCAGTTATTACTTCGCCCCGGGCGAGCCCGACGACGGTGTCACCGCCACCGTGCCCGTGGCCGTGCTGGCGCAGCTCGACGCGGCGCGTCTGGAATGGCTGGTGCCCGGGCTGCTGGAGGAGAAGATGGCCGCGCTCATCCGCTCCCTGCCCAAGGCCCTGCGCAGGAACTTCGTGCCCGCGCCCAATTTCGCGCGGGCGCTGATGGAGCGCTTGCGGCCCGATGGTCCCGGGCTGCGCGAGGCCATGGCGGTGGAACTCCAACGCATGACCGGCGTGGAGATCCCGCGTGAGGTCTGGCAGGCGCAGGAACTGCCCGCGCACCTGCGCATGAACCTGCGCGTGGTGGACGAGAAGGGGCGTGAGCTGGCGAGCGGCCGCGATCTGGAGGCGCTCAGGGCGCAGCTCGCCGGCAAGGTGCAGGCGGCCTTCGAGGCGGCCCCGTTTTCCGCCATGGAGCAGACCGGCCTCACCGCCTGGACCTTCGGCGAGCTGGCGCCCGAGGTGAGCCTGCAGCGCCACGGTCTGACGCTGCGCGCCTATCCCGCGTTGGTGGACGAGGGCGCCGGCGTGGCGCTGCGTTTCATGCAGTCTTCCGCCGAGGCGCGCTCGGCCACCGCCGCCGGACTGCGGCGTCTGTTCATGCTGGCGCTGCCGGACAAGGTGAAGTACCTGAAGAAATCCCTGCCGGGTTTGCAGGCCATGTGCCTGCACTATGCGCCCGTGGGCCGCTGCGACGACCTCAAGGACGATCTCGTGCAGGCGGCCTTCGACAGCACCTTCATGGCCGAGCCCTGGCCGCGCACCGCCGAGCAGTTCCGCGCGCGTCTCGAAGAAAAAAAGGCGCGCTTGGTGTCCGAGGCGACCACGCTGGCGGCGCACGTGGCCGACGCGCTGGCGGAGTATCACGCCGTGTGCGGACTGCTGCGCCACGAAGCGCCCCATCGCCAGCATGCACTGGAGGACGTGCGCGGCCAGTTGGCCCACCTCATCTACCCGGGCTTCATCACGCGTACCCCGCAGGCCTGGCGCGCGCACCTGCCGCGCTATCTCAAGGCCGCGCGCCTGCGCCTCGAAAAACTGGATCGCAACCCGGAACGCGATCGTCATGCCACGCGCGACATCGCCGCGCTGTGGGAACCGCTGCGCCGCGGACTCGAGGCCGGCGAGGTGTGCGGTGAAGCGCAGCTCGAGTTCCGCTGGCTGCTGGAGGAACTGCGCGTGTCCCTGTTTGCCCAGGAACTGAGGACGGCGGTGCCCGTGTCCACGGCACGTCTCGAAAAGCGATGGCGTGAAATCGCAGGCACTTGAGCGAGCACTTGGAACCGGGCAGAAGACACAGAGTAAATGGCGCCAGGCCGCCATCGCTGCTGTGGGTGCATACCCCGGGCGTACTGGCGGATGGCGGGCGGGGACCCGCTGTGTCTCCCATGGCACCGGGCCAATGTACCGTTAGGTTGATGCTCGATCGCGCCAGTATTGCTGTGACTTATTACACACGCGGTGATTTGGTGCGCCACATGGCCGCTCCAGGACCTCTCGACCATACTTGATTTACCCGTAGGGAAGGGAGGCGCGCCATGAGCGATGAAGCCGATGCAGTGAAGGAATTTTGTGCCCGCCTGGAACGAGATGTTCAAGTCAATCTCTCCCGTAACCCCATCAAGGCCGAGCTACGCGGTGGCGCCCTCTATCTCACGGGCGAGGTGGAAGACATCGTCGCCAAGCGTCGTGCCGCACATCTCGCGGTGGAGCTGCACGGCCGGGACAGCGTGCAGGACCTGATCACGGTGAAGCCTGCACAGGAGCGCGAAGATGGGGCCATACGCAATTCGCTGGTGCAGGCCCTGCTGGAAGAATCCGTGTTTCGCCGTTTCGGTATCAATGTCTTCTCCAAAGGCGAGATGTACATCGAGCGTGACGTGCGTGAGAACGGCGAAGGTCATCTGGACCTGATCATCGACAACGGCGTGGTCACCCTCTCGGGCGAGGTATGGAGTTTGTCGCACCGCCGCATGGCGGAACTCATCGCCTGGTGGGTCCCGGGTGTGCGTGGTGTCGTCAACCAGATCGCCATCAACCCGCCGGAGGTGGATACGGACGACGACATCACCGACTCGGTGCGGTTCGCCCTCGACAAGGATCCGCTGGTAAACAGCAGCCAAATCCGCATCACCACGCGCGACGGCCTCGTCACGCTCGAGGGCCTGGTGCCCCAGCCGGAGGAGCGTCACATGGCCGAGCAGGACGTGTGGTACCTGGGTGATGAAGTGGCGGAAGTGGACAATCTGATCCAGGTGCGCCCGATCGCCCGGGAGAGCGCCGGTATGTGACCGGGGCCGGCTGCCGCCGCTATGACGGCGGCATACGCCGGCCGCGCCTCACAGCCCGATAAGTTCGGCGTGCAAGCCGCGGCAGGTGAGCTGGTGGAGGATGTCGTCGCTGCGGATGGTGAGCGGGTCATATGCCACCACCATCAGGTGCGGGGTCCGGTCGGGGCTTTTCACGTTCGCCACGCCAGGCAGATCGGCCAGGGACTCGCACAATTCCTGGCGTCGCCAGGGATCCAGATTCTCGTCCACGTGGACCGTGATATCCGCCATGCCTGCGTGCATGTGACCTCCTTCCTGCGCGTGATAGCGCTGGAATTTTCCAGGTTTTTTCGATTCAACCCTAGCAAACCGGCAGTGCCGTGCAACGCCGCGCCCGCACCCTCCCCGTTTGGCTCGTCGAAATCCTGGCGGGTGATTCCTAACATTCTGAAAAACCTCGACTATACTGCGACTACGGGCGTGGTCGTCCGGACCATAAGGGAGGGGAGGCATGGGGACCTCTCAACTTGAACGACTGATCCACATCATGGAGGCACCGGATCGCGAGCTTGATCTCGCCGAGGCGGCGCTGCTCATAGCCCGGGAGGAATTCCCGAATCTGGTCGTGTCCGATTATCTCGGACAGATAGCACATCTGGCAGCCAACGTCTGCCGGCGCCTGCCCAAGGAGGCGGGGGTCGGTGATGCCGTGTTCGCCATAAACGAATACCTCTTCGACGTGGAGGGTTACGCCGGTAACCACGAGGACCGCCACGACCCACAGAACGTGTTCCTGAACCAGGTGCTCGATCTGCGCCGCGGCGGCCCGATCGCGTTGACCATCCTCTATGTCACGGTTGGTCGCTGCCTGGGCCTGCCGCTGCAGGCCATTGCCCTGCCCAACCACTTCCTGGTGAAGATCGCCATGGAGGAGGGCAGCATCATCCTCGACCCGTATGTGGGCGGCATGGTGCTTGATGACGTGGGTCTGCGCGGGCTGCTGTCGCGGATCTATGGGGAGGATGTGCCGCCCGATCTCATTCCACTTCTCACCAGCCCGGCCGCCAAGCGCGAGGTGGTGACGCGCATGCTACGCGAGTTGAAGCAGGACTTCGTGCGCAAGCAACGCTACGAAAAGGCCCTGTGGACCAGCGACCTGCTGCTGCGTATCGCGCCGGAAATGGCCGACGAGGTGCGTGAGCGTGCCTACCTGTACGAACGCATCCAACACACGCGTGGTGCACTCACCGACTATATCCATTATCTGGAAATGATGCCCCACGCCCGTGATGCCGCCGACGTGCGCCGGCGTATCGCCAACCTGCGCGGCCGCGGTTTCCGGCTGCACTGACTCGTGGGGATCAACCAGCGAAGCCACGGAAGGATCGTGTCGCAGGAGCGGCCTGAGAGCGATGGGTTTGCCCACGACCGCTGCAAAAATCGCCGGCTTAGCCCGCTCCAACCACCGGCCGTTGCACCTACATGGACGCGTGTCTTGCCCCGTGGCGTCCGTGGCTGATCTTCTAATCCACACCGCCGCGCGGGATTTCTTCCGGCTGGGCTTGGGCGTACCCTCTGGGCATGGTCGACCTGCTCATCAACAGCTTCGTAGTTTTTTTCGTGGTCATTGACCCCATCGGGCTCTCGGCCATATTTGCGGCACTCACGCGCGGCTATTCGCGAGAGGCCCGGCGTCGGGTCGCGCTGCACGGTGTGGTACTTTCCACCGTGATCCTGGTGCTCTTCTTTTTCGCGGGCGACTGGTTCCTGCAGGCCATGGGCATCGAGGTGGCAGCGTTTCGCATGGCGGGCGGCCTGCTGCTGTTGCTGCTTTCGGTGGACATGGTCTTTGCGCGCCAGTCGGGCCTGCGTTCCACCACCTCGGGTGAAACGGCGGAGGCTGAGATACGCCAGGACATCTCCGTATTCCCGCTCGCCTTCCCGCTCATCGCGGGGCCGGGCGCGCTCACCACGGTGCTGCTCATGACGGCCCAGCCTGGCGGTGCGACCGTGTCCAGCCTGATGCTGGGGATCATCATATTGGTGCTCGCCATCACCTGGGCGATGCTGCTGTTCGCTGAACAACTTTATCGCGTGCTCGGCGAGACCGGTACCAACATGATCAGCCGTGTGCTCGGTGTGGTGCTGGCGGCGCTGGCGGTGCAATTCATCGTGGACGGCGCCAAGGCGGCCTTCTGGTAGGGGTCGCGGGAAAAGGATTCGACGCTCAGGGGCGAAGGACGCAAAGGAATCATTATTTCGTCGCCCCGGCGAAACCCGGGGTCGAGTCCATAAAGCCTGGATCCCGGCTCGTGCTTGCGCCGAAATGACGAACCCTGTTGCGCAAACTCACCTGTTTCTTGCGTCCTTTGCGTTGGGCTGTTTGCCTTCCCCTTTTCAGCGCAGTAACGGCCGCAGCACGGGCCAGACGTTGTCGAGCATGATGGGCTGCGCCGCGGGTGCGGCATGGATGCGATCGGCCTGCATGAGGGCCCCCTTGTCGTCCACGCCACGCAGCAGATAGGGCACGAGCGGCACGCCGCGTTGACGTGCGACCTCGTGGTACACCTGTTCGAAGCGCCGGGTGTAGGCGGGTCCGTAGTTGGGCGGCATGCGCAAGCCGACCAGCAGTACCTTCACCCCGCGGGTGCGGGCGGCGTCCACCATGGCGAACAGATTGGCCTGCATCTGCTCCGTCGACAAGCCGCGCAGGCCGTCATTGCCGCCCAGGGCGATGATCACCAGGGCCGGGTCCTGCGTGGCCAGCACGGAATGCAGGCGGGACAGGCCGCCGCCGGTGGTTTCACCGCTCACGCTGGCGTTGATGACGCGCCAGTCGTAACCCTCGCGCTGGATACGCGTGGCCAGCAGGCGCACCCAGCCCTGGGCGACGTCCATGCCATAGGCGGAACTGAGGCTGTCGCCCAGCACCACCAGGGTACGCGGCGCGGCAGCGAGGGCGGCCGCGTACAATAACAGGCCCAGCGCAAAGACGAGTTGACGGAAGGAACGTGTCGGCATGACGACGATTGTGGAAGCTCGCGGGCTCTCCAGGCAAGTGGACAGCCCGGAAGGGCCGCTCACCATCCTCGACGATGTGAACCTGTGCATCGAATCCGGTGAGGCGGTGGCCATCGTGGGCGCCTCGGGTTCGGGCAAGTCCACCCTGCTCGGTTTGCTGGCCGGGCTGGACCTGCCCAGCGCCGGGCAGGTGTTACTGGGTGGGTGTGACCTTGCCGGCCTGGATGAGGACGGTCGCGCGGCATTGCGCGCGCGCACCCTCGGCTTCGTGTTCCAGTCCTTCCATCTGCTGCCCAGTCTCACCGCCCTGGAAAACGTCATGTTGCCGCTGGAGCTGGCGGGTCTGGGGCAGGCACGTACCGAGGCCGCGGCCCTGCTGGAGCGCGTCGGCCTCACCGCGCGCCGTGCCCACTACCCGCACCAACTCTCGGGCGGCGAGCAGCAGCGCGTCGCCATCGCACGCGCCTTTGCCACGAAGCCCTCGCTGTTGCTCGCCGATGAGCCCACAGGCAACCTGGATACCCGCACCGGCGCGCACATTATCGACCTCCTGTTCGACCTGAACACCGAGCACGGCACGACCCTGGTGCTGGTGACCCACGACGTGCACCTCGCCGCGCGCTGTGGACGGCAGTTGGTGCTCGACGCGGGCAGGCTGGTATGACGGGCCACGCCTGGGGCTTTTCCCTGCACATGCTGCGACGCAGCCTGCGCGCCGGCGAACTGCGCGTGCTGTTGCTGGCCCTCGTGGTGGCAGTGGCGAGCGTGACCTCGGTGGGCTTTTTCACCGATCGTGTGCGCCGCGCCATGGAGCATCAGGCCAGCGAGATGCTGGCCGCCGATCGCGTGCTGGAAAGCACACAGCCGCTGCGCCACGAATGGCTTGCCGCCGCCGCTGCCCACGGTCTCGCCCGCGCCGAGACCTGGTCGTTCCGTTCCGTGGTCGTCGCCGGCGAGCGCCTGGAGCTGTCCGAGGTGAAGGCTGTGGATGCAGGCTATCCGCTGCGCGGCGCGCTGCGTATCGCTGCGGCGCCCTTCGGCCCCGAGCGCACGACCGCGGCGGGACCACCCCCCGGGCGTGCCTGGCTGGAGCCTCGCCTGCTGCAGGCACTTGGCCTGCGCGTGGGCGACAGCCTCACCCTGGGTGAACGGGAACTGACCGTCGACGCGGTGCTCGCCTACGAGCCCGATCGCGGTGGTGAGATGTTCAACATCGCGCCACGCCTGCTCATGAACCTCGCCGATGTCCCGGCCACAGGACTTATCCAGACGGGCAGCCTGGTGACCTACCGTTTGCTGCTCTCCGGTCCCCAGCACGGCCTGGCGGGATTTCGCGCTGCGGTGCAGCCCTTGCTCGGTCCGTCCGATCGCCTCATCGGCGTGCGCGATGCGCGCCCGGAACTGAACGCCGCCCTGGAGCGCGCCGAACGTTATCTCGGCCTGGCCGCGCTGGTGAGCGTGCTGCTCGCGGGTGTGGCCGTGGCGGTGGCAGCCAACCGTTATGCCCGGCGCGAGCTGGATGGTGCCGCGGTGATGCGCTGCCTGGGTGCTTCGCAGGGTTTCCTCACCGCGGTCTTCGTACTGCAACTGCTGTGGCTCGCGCTGGGGGCGGCACTGCTCGGTATTGCGCTGGGCTACGCGGGGCACGCGCTCATCGTGCACCTGTTCGGCGGCTTGCTGGCGCACGAGCTGCCGGCACCGTCCGCGTTGCCTGCCCTGTTCGGGCTGGTGACCGCCGTGGTGACCCTCGCCGGTTTCGCTCTGCCGCCGGTGCTCGCCATGCGTCATACCCCGCCACTGCGTGTACTGCGGCGCGATCTGCTGCCGCTGCCGCCGCGTGCGCGTGCGGTGTATGGGGCGGCACTTGCCACGGTGGGAACGCTCCTGTTGTGGCAGTCGCGCGACCTCATGCTCGCCGGCCTCGTGCTCACCGGCGCGCTGCTCACCCTGGGCGTGCTGGCGCTGGCGGCACTCGGTCTCGTTGCGTTGCTGCGCGGACTGCGTCATACCGGTGGCGTGGCATGGCGCTTCGGTCTTGCCGCGCTCACACGTCGCGCTCGTGGCACGGTGGCACAGGTGGTGGCCTTCGGCATCGGCATCATGGTGCTGCTGCTGTTGACCCTGGTGCGCACCGATCTGCTGGAGCAGTGGCGTGCACGCCTGCCCGCCGAGGCCCCCAATCATTTCCTGGTGAACGTGGTACCCGATCAGGTGCAGGAACTGGGTGCCTTTTTTGCTGCGCGCGGTGTGACGGCGCCGCAGCTTCATCCCATGGTGCGCGGGCGGCTGGTGGCCATCAACGAGCGCGAGGTCAGTGCCGCCGACTACAAGGAGACGCGTGCGCAGCGTTTGGTGCGCCGCGAGTTCAACCTGTCCTGGAGTCGCGAGCTGCCGCGGGGCAATGCGGTGGTGCAGGGGGCCTGGTGGGGGCGTGACCGGGCCGGTGAGTGGTCACTGGAACAGGGACTGGCCGAGGCGCTCGGCATCGGCATCGGTGATCGGCTGGTGTTCAGCGTGGCGGGCCAGCGCATTGCCGGTCGCGTCAGCAGCCTGCGTGAGCTGGAGTGGGATTCGTTCGATGTGAACTTTTTCGTACTGGGTCCGCCCGGCATGCTGGAAGCGTATCCGGCAAGCTATATCACCAGCTTTCATCTGGCAGCGCAGGCCAGGCCCATGCTGGCCGAGCTGGTGCATGCCTTTCCCAACGTGACCGTTATCGACGTGGACGCGCTCATGACGCGGGTGCGCGCCATCATGGACCGGGTCAGCCACGCGGTGGAGTTCGTGTTTGTCTTCACCCTGGCGGCGGGGCTGGCGGTGCTGTTCGCGGCGGTGCAGGCGACGCGCGAGGAACGTCTGCAAGAGGCGGCCGTGTTGCGCACCCTGGGCGCGCGCGGGGCACACATCCGTGGCGCCCTGCTGACAGAGTTCCTGGTGCTGGGTACGCTCTCCGGGCTGCTTGCGGCGGCCGCCGCATCGGCCCTGAGTGCACTGCTGGCTCGTTTCGTGTTTGACTTCGGTTACAACCTTGACGCATGGGTGTGGCTGGTGGGCGCCGGCGGCGGGGCGCTTGGCGTGGGTCTGGCCGGACTGGCGGGGACGCGTGCAGTGCTCAGCCAGCCGCCGTTGTGGGCCCTGAGGCGCATGTAGCCGCGGGGTGGAGGGAAGGGAAGGATGTTGACACCGGGTATGATTCGCGATTTCTTCCTGCGCGAGGCGTGGCAGGTGGAGCCCAGCACGCTGAGCGGGCCACAACGGCTGCTGGTCCGGGTCGCTCGGGTGTCCTTCGTGCTCGGGCGCGAGGTGATGCTGGGTGAGCTGACGCTGCGCGCCATGAGTCTGGTGTATACCACGCTGCTGTCGCTGGTGCCTTTGCTGGCAGTGAGCTTTTCCGTGCTCAAGCCCTTCGGCGTGCACAACCAGATCGCGCCGCTGCTCAACCAGTTCCTGGCACCGCTCGGGCCGAAGGGCCTCGAACTCGCCTCACGCATCATCGGTTTCGTGGAAAACGTGCGCGTGGGCCTGTTGGGCGCTATCGGCCTGCTGTTCCTGTTCTACACCGTCATCACCCTGATCCAGAAAACCGAGGAATCATTCAACTACGTCTGGCGCGTACGCAGTCCGCGGCCATTCTCACGCCGCTTCAGCGATTACCTGAGCGTCATTCTCATCGGCCCGGTGCTGGTGTTTTCGGCCATCGCCGTCACGGCCTCGGTCATGAACTTCGCGGTGGTGCAGTGGCTGCTGCAGCACGAGACCATCGGCCCCATGGTGCTGAGCCTGGGACGGTTGCTGCCCTACGCCATCGTCATCGGCGCCTTCACGTTCATGTACGTATTCATCCCCAATACGCGCGTGCGCTGGCGCTCGGCGCTGGTGGGCGGCACCGTGGCCGGCATGCTGTGGCAGACCACGGGCTATGTGTTTGCGTCCTTCGCGGCCGGCTCCATGCAGAACGTCATCTACTCCAGCTTCGCCATCGTGCTGCTGTTCATGGTGTGGCTGTACCTGAGCTGGTTCATCCTGCTGTTCGGCTCCCAGGTCGCCTATTTCCATCAGCACCCGCAGCAGATACGCCTGGGCCGCGGCCGCTTCATCCTCAGCCCGCGCCTCAGTGAACAGGCAGGGCTTACCCTCATGTACCTCGTGACCGAGCGCTACATGCACGGCGGCGAGCCCTGGGCCACGGACGGGTTGGTGGCACGCCTGAAACTCCCGGGTGACGCGGTGGACGACCTGCTGCAGGTGCTGGTGCGTGGCGGCCTCCTGGTCTGTGCCGGCCCCATGGACACTCCCGTGTTCGTGCCGGCACGGGATCCGGAGTCCATCGCTGTGCAGGAAATCCTGCAGGTGGTGCGCAGCGCCGGGGAGGAGACCTACGCGGCAGAGGCCTTCCAGCTGGACGTCGGCGCCGTGAACCAGCTCCTGGCGCAGGCGCGCCAGGCCGAGTCGCGGCTGGCCGCGTTGAGTATCAAGGACCTGGTGCGCAGCGGCGCCCTGCCTGTATCAGCGGTGATTGCCGCCGCGCCCTTTCCCTGAGCGGAGGGGCAAGGCATTGTCGTCCGGCCCGCGACGCTCCCCGGCGCGGCGCTCGCCCGGCACGCGCGTGTCCATGAACACCGGTGCGGGTTGTGTGCGCCGCTCCATGCGGCGGCGTTCGGCACCGCGGCGTTCGGCCTTGGGCATGTCCTTGCGGGTCATGGTCGCTCCTTTCCCAGCGTTTCATCACGTCCAGGAACAACACGGGGCCACAGAGCACACGGAGGAAGATTCTGCGTCC
>Ga0172382_10013247_pt1 | contig 10650 bp, 8 predicted proteins | sample Leawel138RmetaG_FD_122245 | JGI IMG/M metagenome (GOLD analysis project Ga0172382, IMG submission 122245) | Leachate microbial communities from a municipal landfill in Southern Ontario, Canada - Leachate well 138R metaG | ecosystem: Engineered > Solid waste > Landfill > Unclassified | place...
AGCACCCTCCAGGAACTCAGCCAAGTCTACTACCTTGAGGGTCTCTGTAAGAGGGACCTGAGCAACTTGAAGGTAGTCTCCAGGACAGATGCTCCCGGAACGACACTCAACGACTTCACCCTCACGCAAAACCGGGTACTTGTGGTCGCTAGTGCTCACTATTGGAGGGTACAATTTGGCAACTCTGAGGACTGTCACGTCCTCATTCACAACACGAGCACCAAGTTCGAAATCCTGCCACCGCCCCCGATGCGATAACACCTGATCGGTGTCAGGGTCCAATGACTCGATCGCTACTTGAAGCACCTGACCTTGGCGCCGAACAACCACTGCTGTTCCAGGAAGGTGGCAACGGTCCAGTATACTCTGACCTAGATCGTCACCGACGCCCTGGCGCCCCATGAGGAGGTAACAGAACGACCCCTCATCGGGGTCAGTGCCAAGAGGGATTAGCTTGCCTTGGTGGATGAACTCACGTATCTCGTGAGGGATACCCTCCACCATCTCTTGTGCAGCTTCATCGCCCGTTGCAGCTTGATCCATGAGGGCACGATCCCGATCCGTCGGAATCAGCTCCACTCGTACCTTGTCCGAGTAGTTGAGCGTCGTGACCTTGATCTGGTCCATTGGGAACAGCACCAAGCGCTCCCACCCTTGGTAGTGCTTCTGGTAGTAGGCGAGTTCCTCCTCTTCTCGGGAGGTCTTTTCGACCCACACGTCGTCGTCCTCTTCTTCAACCGCAGAACCGTTGTCCAAGAGGACTGACCTCTTCTGACGTTGCCGCTCGTACCCCACTTCTTGCGGTACCTCTACCTCGGAGTCCTCTGCAAATAGAACCGTCGTACCGTCAAGCCAATAGTGGTGTACCGCCGTGATCAACCGTTGAAACAAGCGGACCTTCCGGCACATTTTCTCGAAGAACGTGAGGATGTACTTGCCGTAATCGTCAGGGCTCTCAAACCCTTCGGGGCAGGTGCGCGGCTTCGGCTGTGCTAGACGTACCTTGGAGAGAGGTAGCTCCGTATGGAGGTCAATCGACTGCGCGACGATCTCATCAGAGTTGTAGAAGTGCCGGTACAGCTCGCGCTTTTCGCGCAACGACTGGGGCAGCTCCAGGAAGTCCGTCGAAAGTTGGGCCGAAAAGAACGCTTGGTTGGACGACAGAGCAGTGTTTCCCGACTCCATCGCCCCTGCCGAACGCAGCAACCGTTCCTGACGACGTGCTTCTCGCTCACGTTCAGTTAAGGGCATGATCTCCGACCCAGACCTCGTAATCCGAGGGTGTGCGCGACCAGATGTGGGTCGAAGAGTAGCCTCCCTTACCCTGGAGTTGGTGTAGAATCTAGCGGGCATCGTCCACTAACCCTTTCCCGTACAAGGACTCGATATCCTCGGGCTCGGGCCATCGCCGATCAGGGGTGTTTCGGAGTCTACGTTGAGCATGACGTTCCTCAACGGCCGCCTGGCGTGTTTGATCCGCTTCCAAGTCCTCGCGGTCTTGGCGGGTTGCCTCAATCAATCGCCGCGTCCCCATGACCCGTTGCAGCCCCCCATCGAAAGACCCAGAGAAACGCATCCAGGTCTGAGCGAAGGCCAGTAACCTTCGTACTTCCAGGTCCACTAGCTCCCGTTGCGCATTCGTAGAGGCTTCCCGCTGTCGGGGGCCCCATTCTTTGCGCACCTGCATGTGAAGAGTCTGGCTCGTTGCGAAAAGTTGGTGCACCCCCGCTTGAAGCTCTTCCGCAGTATGAAGGATCTTCGTGACCAGCTCGTCCGTAGGTGGAGAAGTTGCCATCACATCAGCGTCTGTACCCCAAGACGGTTACCGTTCAGGGTGCTAGGTACTTGAGCCACAGATCCACAATAAAAGCAAGGGGCTAGTGGGTCCCCAGACAGGGTTAATTCATCTTCCTTGGTCCACAGTCCCCGCAGGGATAGATAGAGCCAGTCACTGGGGGCGTACACCAATGGCACGTAAGGACCCCCACCCAACCGGCTGGCATAGGTGTACCGTTCGTACGACGTGGTCGACATGAGACAGCCACCACTGAGCATGGTCGCATAGGCGTAGGTAGGCTGCTGTCGGGTGGACGCAGCGAAGTCATCCCCAGCCTCATCCGACCCCCAGAGCAAAAAGCCCCCGTAGAGCCCCTTGGAGTACGTCACCAGGCGCTCGTCTACCGTCGAGGCAACCCACTGCACCCCCTGCCCTCCAGGCCATCCTTGGGCCACCATGGCGGCGGAAACCACCACTGTCAGGCGATCCCCTGCGAAGAACAGGGTGCAATCCCGTGAGCGTAGAATCTCTGCCATCAGATCCCCGCCTGTATGGTCATGTAGTCAGAGGTGGCTGACGACGGCACCTGCGCCACAAACCCTAGGTAGAACGTATTGGGGGCCCGAGGATCTCCAGACAGGGTCCACTCGTCTTCCTTGGTCCAGTACCCTCGCAGGCTGAGCACCAAGCGCTCACTAGCCTGGTAGACCAAAGGCACCAAGGGGCCCATACCAGAACGTGACGCGTAGGTGTAGCGTTCGTAACTCGTCGTCGAGATGAGCCATCCTCCTACCCCCAACACCAAGTACCGGTAAGAGGGGTACTGTCGGAACGAGGACACGTACCGATCTGAAGACTCATCGGATCCCCACAAGGCGAACCCAGCACCGTACCCGGTAGACCGCGTGACTGTTGGAAGGTCCACCGTGGCTGGGGTTACCCACTGGACCCCTTGCCCTCCATTCCATCCCTGCACGGCCAAAACGGGATCGATGGCAACCGCGTAAGCGTCACCTTTCAACAGTACGATGCAATCTCGCTCCCGTTGCATTAGACCAGCTCGTCCTTCTCATCCTCGTGAGGCATCGCGCCCCAAGCCGATATCACTCGCTTCAGTACATCGATAGCCTTGAGATCCCCCGCAGCAACTGCCTCCCAAGAACCCCCCAGACGCCGAAAAGTAACCCGGACCGACATAAAGTCTGCGGGTTGAATCTTGATGGTGTCCCCAAGCGTGTGCCGGATAACCTGCTCGATCACACGGTTACCGAACACCTTGGGCGGATCCTTTTCCTCCATGCTAACGACCCCGCAGAAAGGGTTTACCGGCTCTCCCCACTCGGCGATCGGTCAAGACGCCATGGGTTCGGGTCCGTTGCAAGTGGTACCGCACCATCGAGGCAGCCGACGCGTAGTAGCCGGATCCCCCAGCCCCACGTAACCGCTTAGGGGAAGTCATCCTCTGAGTGGACAACCACACGGACCGCACCAAGGCATCGGACATGTCATCATGGAACCCCTGCTGCTCAGGGGCTTCCACAACGACCACGTTTTTGCTCATCTGCGTCGCTTGCAACGTCAGTAGCTCTTGGACCAAGGGGCTGTTCTTACCTTGCTCTCCAGGTGGATAGTCGTAGAGAACCAGCTTCCGATCCAGCATCATGAGCTTGGTATTCTGGTAGATCCGAGAGTTGAAGTCACGGGTGAAGAACTCGCTAGAGAACTGATTGAGCCCCTGCTTCTGCAAGGCTTGCTCCAACGGAATCCCGTTCCACCGGTCAAACAGGCCATCAACGATGTAGAAGCGCTGGGTCAGGCTCACTATCCACGCTGCGATCTCCTCGAAGTCGAGGCGCTCCACATTCTGGAGGTTCCGCGCATATGCACAAGGATACCCACTCCCTAAGTGAGGATTGGTGACCTTCCAGTCCGTTCCTGCCACCCAGTGTTCATGATACACCAGCACAACGCGGTCGTCGTCCACTGCGGTGATGGCAACGGCAGTACCGTCCCCTACGAGACCAATGTCAATCCCCATCGAATAAGGGTATCTAGGGAGGCCCCTTTCTTGCGGACGTAGGTTCCCATCCAAACACGCCCGCAAGTCCTCTTCTCGCTCAATCCACCCCCGCACCCGATCGCTGAACTGCGCTCCATGCTCGGTCATGAAGACCGAGGGATCGGCGTGATACTTCTGCCGGTAGTAGCTAGCGGGAATCGTCGGATTGACCTCCCAAGTAGGGGCTTGAATGGCCAGGATATTCTCGGATCCCAGGCCCCGACTCATCGCCTGATGGTATATCTCGTAGAACTTGCCCTGCCGATTCAGTGGGCTAGAGATGCAGATGATACGACTCTCCACAGGGCCGATCGGCTTGGACGCATCACTCGGGTCCTTAGGTGAAAACGCCGCCGTGGAAGGGGTCACAGCGTCGTAAATCTCTCGACTGGAAGACTGGCCCTTGTCCTTGAAGTGGGCCATCTCGTCCAGGATGACGACGATGTTACCAGCACCACGAAGGCCCTTCGCGATGCACGACTTGAAGGTGACCCGCAGGGTAGCCTTCCCGTTAAACGAGACGAACTTCCCGTTCTCGTGCCGAATCGTCGTGCCGTACTTCTCAATGTCGGCAGGGGTCCGGAACTGAATGTAGCTGAGGGTGTTGTTCGCGATGTACTGCTTGAAGTACTCGCACCGACTCAAGTGCGTGGTCACCTCGTTGAACAGGAGTCCAGCTTGGTCCTTATCCGTCGCCACCGAGATGATCTGAATCCGGTTCCCCGCGGGCAGCCCGTAGAAGGTCTGAGGGCTGTGCAGGTTCAGCAGCCGGTAAACCTCATAACTAGCGAAAATCCCTGACAACGTGGTGTTGTGGTTGGTGACCCCGTTAGCGACAAAACTCTCGCCGTCGGGCACCGTGAGGTCGTAGACTGGGTCCTCGCTCTCCTCTACAGTGGCAACAGGGTCGTAGAAGTAGTCGAGTCGTAACAACTCCTCAAAGTGAGTTGTCTCCTGTTGGCCGGCCCCTAGCTCTTTAGCTATAGGTAGTGCAGCAAGAAGACGAGGGTAGGTAAGGTCTTCTCCTGATGGTTTACAGGCGTTGCCTAGAGCTGCGCGTAGATGAGACCTCCCCCAACCCAGCTCCCCTCTGCGTGAGTTGCGCTTTGGTATGGACTCCAACCAATCACGAACAGCCCCCAACTGGTTTGGAATACTCTCAGTGTCGGACTTCCCTTCTTGGGCCGACTCCAACGCCGCCAGCATCGGCAAGCGTTTCTTCTCTGAGTCGAAACCCACTAATGAAGCAAAGACACGCCGTGACCGTACCCCTTTGATGGACAACACTGCATAGTGTTTACCGGTAGAAGGAACCCACTTCCGATGCACATTCGACACGATACCAAGGTTCAAGAGGAGAACCTGCACCTCATGTGCTAACCGAAAACTAGCAGAGGACAACGTGATGTGCCTACCACCACCTTCAGCACACCCGTCCGTCTCGAACAACCCACGAAGAAATGCACACACTACCTGCTTAGAGGAACGCAGAATTGCCCAAGGGATCATCTTGGCGTCTCGGGCGCAGGTTAACTCCCACCCAAGAGCGTCCAGGAACCGGCGTGCCCGAACACTGCAAAACTCCAAGCGTCCTGTGTTCTCTGTGCGCTCGTCCATCTGCAAACGAGGCTCACCCAGCAGAGCCGAGAACAAACCCCGAAGATACTCCCACGTTTCCGGGTGTTCCACAGTGACAGACACTGCGTGCTGATCCCCCCAAGTGCCATCACCCACAAGGTACCCAAGGAGATTCCCCCAGCGTTCATCTAGTTTCTCTGGTAGTTCAACATCCTTGCGTCCATCGGTGTTGTGGTACGGCCGAAGGTCTAGCTCCTCCGTAGCCCACAAGTCAGTGCTTCGATTCAGGGCCAAACACTCCCCTGGCTTGATCTCGTCCAAGTACCGCCACTCAACACAACCAGAAGAACCCATCACTTTGACACGATGGTTACCAGTACCGGTGATGGTGTAGCCTGATTTGGTCTTGACCTTGAATGTGGCCTTCACACCTCCGTTGTAGAAGGCTGAGGCACTGGATCTACGACCACCTTCCTGAACAACACCAAGAGCTACCGGAGTGGAGGCATCCTCGTTCGCCTCCCCCAACGTAGACAGAGGAAAAATGCCACGACTGGTGAGAACGAGAGAGTCCCCCGTAATACACTTGCCGGCCCGCCGGCCGATGGATAGCAACAGCTCCCGTCGCTCGTGGTCCTGCTCCCCGATGTTGCAGCGCCCCTCCTCGTAGAGAAACCGAAGGTACTCCTTCTCCGTGAAGTGGTAGAGAACCCGACTGTTGAACATGTCGGTGATCTCGATGCACTTCTCGGTGTCATCAAGAGGGATGTGGTAGTACAGCTTGACGATGAAGCGTTGGACGGGATACAGCTTCATGCCGATCCCCCAAGGCTGCTCAATGTAGTCAAGAACCCCGAAAATGTGGGGAGCCCTCGCCACAGGAGGGGTCAACGCCGAGTCGGCGTCACCAGAGATCACCAAAGACGCCGTGTCAAACTGCGCTTTGGCGTCCGCGGCTGCCTTCCGTAACAGCCCCGAAATCCCCGGACCTTTGGCAACCTGAGCCATCAGTGCACGAAGTCGCCCCCGGATCTAGCGCAGAACGTCCGCAGCCCGAGTCTCCCACCCATCCAGCTTGGTGGTCAAACTGTTGAAAAACAAGTCCACCTGCTCAGGGGTAAAGAGTTCCACTGCGACTTCTCGAATCGAGTCAATCCACAGAGCGAATACTCGTTGGAAATGCTCACTCTTGAGATCGATCGATTCCGCTCCTAGCTTCCGAATCTCCAACTCGATGTGAGCGATCTTGACCAAGGCGTCGATCCGGTTTTTGCTGGCTGCCGGATCCTTGGCCCGCCCTTGTTTCTCCGCCTCAAGCCGCTGAAACCGTAGCTCTGCCTGTTCTCGGGCGATCTCGGTCCGAATCGCCTTGAGAATGGTGGCTGGGTCCGCTTTGCCTTGTGTCGTCGCTTGCACGAGCGAGTCTTTGGCAACGAACTCCTCCCGGGCCGACGTCATCTCAGCATTATAGGCCATGTTCGCCAGTGACTCACGCGCCGCCCGTCGCTCACGTACAGACTGCTGCGTCAAGCGAACTGCAGCCAAGTCACAGACGTTTGAAGGTGGGACTAGGGAAGGAGGTTTGCTCATGATCACCCCACAGGTGGAGTTCCTCCGCCGCCCTCAGTACGGATAAGGTACTGACTCAGATTGGAGACTGTGTCGTACCCCTTGTCCCGAGGAACTTGGCGGTCTAGTGCTTTGGAGAGATCCTTCCCGGTCTCAGCGAAGTTCCGTACCCCCATCTGATCAGGAGTCCCTGCGAACACATCCTCCGGGCGAATGTCCCGCCGATCCGGCTTGACTGTCTCTTCGTGGGGATCTGCCACCCCCCTACCATGCTCACGGACAATATCCAGGGCAATCCCCCGGGGCTTATTTACCGGATGGGTCAAGTGCTTGGCGTCTTGCCGCGCTCCAGGGGGCTGGTCCGCTTGCAGGAACCTGGCAACGACACGACGTGCGAGGCTGGTCACAAGTTTCCTCCGAATTTCACGTCAAAGGGGCTGACCTCAACTACTGGATCAACCTCTACCTCCATGGCTCGACGTTGCAACTCGTACTCTAGGACTGCCCTCGTCCCGTCGTTGACCAAGTTCTCGACACGGACCTCAGTGGAACGCCCTGAAGCTAGAATCTCGCGCTGGATCACCCGCTTATCCTGGGGGTACGGGATCTCTTGCACCAAAGGCTTGTTGATGACCGAACAGAACCCAGCCCGGGTCTGGTGCACGCAACTAGCGCACTTGGGGCCCGCCTGCACCAGCGGCACCAACCGCGTCCGGTGCTTAGCAGCAGCCTGCTTACAACCACGCCCATAGTCATCGTAGACCGTGGGATCGATGAAGTATGTCCCCTGAAGACCCTGTTCGGCCAGTACTGTCTGCAGCTCTGCCTTAGCCGCAGTGATGTCCCGCACCTCGAACCGCATCTTGAGGGCTGCCAGCAGGTCTTGGCCGTACAACCCTTCATTGAGTAGATGCGCAGCCGTCTTGGCAATTTCACGTCGAGTCCCCGAGGTAGTCACCGGGGTAGTGGGCAGGCCATGGAATGCCCGCTGAATGTCCACTCGTCCCGGAGGAGCGTTCAACCCTGCGGTCACCCGGAACAGTGCTTGTAGTGCTTCCCTGGGGGTTGCTCCCCAAGTGATAGGCGTCCCAACCGATGCCAAGCGACCCATTCGCTTGTGTTCCTCTACAACCGACGCCACGGTCTCATGGGTCAGCACATCCTCTACGTCGGCCACCAACGGCTTACCATAGAGCAAGCACCGGCCAACCTTGTTGTGGATGCACCCGCTGCACTTGGTACTAGCTACCACTGCCCGCACACTCGGGTTGTAGGTAGCCAGCACGTTGGCTCCTTCGTGGCAATCCTCGAAAGAGTCAGCCGTCGAGTACACAGTCCCGTACAGTCCCGCCTCTCGCAACAATGCGGACCACTGTGCCTCGGCCGTCTTCAGGTCCTCTGCCGAGAACATCATTCGTAGCGTCGTGTGTAGCTCCTCCAAGCTACGCCCCTTCAGCATCTCCCGACGCAAGGTAGCCTCTACCTTTCGGCAGGTATCCTGTTGGGCTAGCTCGACTGTATCCAGCCGAAGAGCCTGTGCCGCAATGTGCTGTAGAGCAGGGGCATCTGTCGCTGTCGCCACCAAACGGTAGCCTAGCTGCGCATCTGCCACAGTCAACTTCCCTTGCAACAGGGACTCTGCAATGGCAGCCTTAGCACGCCGACGATAAGGCTCCAAATCCACAGGAGCAGGAATCTCTGCCACCGCCGTCACAGGCCGCAACAATCGCAACACATTCTCCTGTGGCTTGACCCCCACCGGAGTAACGGTCCCCAACGAAGCCAAGAAAGCCCGACGAATACGATCCCGCGGGTCACTAGCACTAGCTGAAATCTGGTAGCCCTTAGCCCGTTGAAGCGTCTCAACCCTGTCGGCGATCTCCTCCGTATACGGCACCTGCACCTTGATCTGCTTGTGGAACACCGAACAAAGGTCACCACTCTGTCGATGGCTGCATCCCGCACAACGAGGCTTCTCCAGAAGGTAGGGGGCTTCTGCGGCGTAACGCCGAACAAAATCCGCCTCCTTTCTCGAACCCGTGTGACACCGCGGGAAGTCAGAGGCGTCAATGTAGTGCCGCCCCAGAAGCCCACGCTCACTCAATGCTTCCGCGATGATGCCCCGGTTCTCTCGGAGATCGCTGGCAGGGAATCGCTGTTGCAACGCAGCAGCAATCCTCCCAGAGTCGTTCGTTTGAAGGACCGCCAGCCGTACTACTCGACGTACCTCGTCCGGCTTAGCCCTGAGTAAACCATGCTCTTCGCTCAGGTCCCCCATGGTCTTCGGCTGATCCCCCCGATTGGGCACATAGTGCGTCGCTGGCTCCCCCTCATGCGACCAAAGCGCCTCTAGATCGGGCACCACATCAAGGTTCTGCTTGGGCAAGGTATCAAGTTGCCGGTATTCCGCCTCATTGATATCCAACCAGTCCAAGTCGGGGACCGTCTTCGCCGTGATGAAGTTGGAAAGATCACCGAAGTCAGCCATTTTATCCCTGCTTCACGTAAGGCCCTTGAGGTGGGCCGAACACTTGAGAGTATCCGTCAGGAGTCATGTTGTGGGTGCCCGCGTCCCACCTAACATAAGGGGTGTCCACGCGCTCGTAAGTGTACCCCGTGTTCATGACGCTGCGTTCAACTTCGCCTGGCAATCCTTGATCCCCAGGCATCCCGGATTCCCCGTACCTGGCCTCGCCATCGAAGTCATTGCCTTTGGGTCCACGATAGTAATCCGCACGCGCTACCGGTGCCTGAACGTCAGGTGGCAACGTAGACGTGGCTGTGACCGGGAGGCCGAGATCCCGAGTTTTCTGCTCCACCCGGCACGTAGTGTCACTGTTGTCGAGGTCTCTGGTGCGTCCCCCAGGATTGGTGGGGAGTCCAGAACTGGGTCCAAAGACTCCCTTGCCATCGGTGTTCGGGTTCTCGTACCGCCCCGCTCCCTGCCCATGTGCGTCGTTGCCCTCTCCGTAACCGATCCCGAAATCGAACCCCTCCGTACGAGTGTCCATGTCGACAGGCAGCCCCGAAGTGGCTTCCCGCAGATCGTTGTCCCACTCCGAAAGGTAGGTGTACTCGTTTCCTACACCACCGGAAGTCCCCCAATCATCCGCAACCGCGGGCTCATCCGAGTTGAAAGACCCTGAAGGCCCCGTCCCCTCCGCCGGGTCCAAGTGGTTCACCCGAGGGCCTGGAAGGGTGGTCACAGGCTCCGACGAATTCGCCGTCTTCCAGCGTAAAGCGGCCTGTTTCATCTGCGGCCGGTCCACCCGGACAGGGTTCACTGGCCCCTCTGCTGGCCCAGTCGTCGGCATCTCCGAGGCCGGTTCTTCCTCTCCCACCTCGTCTGCCTCGTCCTCAATCTCCTCTAGGTCCTCCTCTGCTTCCCCCGCAGGATCCTCAAGGTACTCCTCCGCCTCCCCAAGCAGATGCTTCACCTCTTCGGCATCATCCCCAATGAGCTGCGACAGCTTCGGTTTCCAGTGGGGGGCCTTGATCTCGTCGTAGACAGTGTCAGTGATGGCCGATAGTTCCTCACACGCTTCCACGAGCTTGGACCGGAGGTCCTTCACCCGCATGACGTACCCTTGTCCCCCGATCAACCCATCCGGAGAGAACGCTACACTCTTGAGACGAGAAAACTGACGATAAGCCGTCAACGCGTGAC
>Ga0172382_10013248_pt1 | contig 10649 bp, 10 predicted proteins | sample Leawel138RmetaG_FD_122245 | JGI IMG/M metagenome (GOLD analysis project Ga0172382, IMG submission 122245) | Leachate microbial communities from a municipal landfill in Southern Ontario, Canada - Leachate well 138R metaG | ecosystem: Engineered > Solid waste > Landfill > Unclassified | place...
AGTTTATCGAAGCGGATTCATTAGCCTATCTTGATGAAGCTTCGCTTTTAAGAAGTGTTAATTCAGAAGAAGACAACTACTGTACAGCTTGTTTTACCGGAAAATATATAGTTTAATGGAACAAGTAAATACTTTTGGTAACTACTTAAAGGCTAAGTTTGGTTGCAGAGTCTATAAAGTCGGTATTAATATATCTGGATTTACATGTCCAAATATTGACGGAACAGTAGCTAAAGGCGGGTGTACCTTTTGTGAAAATGACTCTTTTAGCGCAAGTACCGGTGAAACTCAGGAGTTAAAGGGTTTTTACCTAAATTTAGAGTCTAAAACAAATCCAAATCTTGATAAACAGTTAGCTCAACTGGAGATGCAATTTAACGCCATCAGTAAAAGACAGCGCCAAGAGTATGGAGCAAAGAAGTTCCTAGCCTATTTCCAATCCTTTACAAACACCTATGCACCGTTTGAAACACTAAAGGCTCTTTATGACAGGGCTCTCTCATTTGATGATGTTGTAGGGCTCAGTATTGGCACTCGCTCAGACAGCATAACAGAGGAGACACTAGACTATTTAGCAGAACTTGCCAAAGACAAAGAGGTATGGATTGAGTTTGGAATTCAATCGGTATATGATGAGACTCTACAAAAAATAAATCGCGGACATGACAGCGCAAATGTTAAAGAGTGGATTTTAAAAGCAAAAAATAGAGGTCTAAACGTTTGCGGGCATCTAATATTTGGACTTCCCGATGAGACAAAAGAGATGATGCTTCGTACTGCTAAAGAGGCTTATAGCTGGGGCATAGACTCTGTGAAGTATCATCCGCTATATGTAGTAAAAAAGACAGCACTTGCAAATGATTTCATCAAGGGAAAATTCACACCCATTACTGAAGATGAGTATTTAGATGTTTTAGTAGAAGCGATAAAAATGAAGCCAAAGGGTATGTCGGTTCAGAGAGTAACAGCGGGGATAGATGACAACTCCCTGCTCTCTCCGGAGTGGTGTAGAGACAAAAATAGTCAAATCAGAAAAATAAATATGGCACTCAAGTCTTTAGGAGTTAAATATTAGTGAGCGTATAGCTTTGAGAATTGAGTTACACCCCTAAAGTGTGGAGGATAGGCAAAATAGACCCTAAACTCTCTAGATTCTCCCGGTATTAAATCTTTAGCTACCACAAACTCATGGGTTATCTGCTGAACTTTAACATTAGAGTTAAAACTCCCTCCTGAGAAAAAATCAAAAAACCCACTTGGCTTATAAAATGATCCTGCTTTTACATTACCGCTTATGTGCCCTTTGTTTACAAGTTTAATCTCAAAGATAACCTTACCTATTTTGTGCTTTCCTTCATTCTTTACTACACCGCTATACATTATCTCTTCGGTGCTAAGGTTTCTTTTATTCTCCAACTTATAAAGTTTTGCTATTTTTGTATATTTATCTACTACCAAGATGCTAAAACCCGCCATAACAGAAGTTATTAGAAGAGTTGAGAAGATTATTTGAGATCTTATTTTAAAATTTTCTTTTTTAAATGCTAGCGCTATGCCGCCAATAAGAATTAATAAAATAACCGCTAAAGCAATATAGTGCCACTCATTAAACAGTGTAATCATCTGCACTTTGCTCCCAACGTAATATTGTAGTCGCCGCCGTATGTAAAAGGCTCAATTATCATCTTAAACTCCCTCTTCTCATCTTTTACGATACTATCCTCAATAATCGACATTTTATTAAGTGGTTTAAGCCTAAGTATATAATCTTTTATCTTCTTTCCCGTGTTTTTATAGACTGTAGCTGTGATTTGACAGCTTGAAAAATCTCTATCTGAGATATTTTTTACCGCTCCATAAAGAACAATTGCTTGAGTAAAATTTAATTTTTTTTGACTTATTATTGAGGTTTGATTTTTAAATATATACTCATGCATTTTGCTGTAACCGTATGTTGAGCCTACTATAAGTCCAAAAAACGCAAAGAGTATAAAAAAGAGGGCGACAACTACTCTGTTTCTAAGAAGTATGCCTAATGTTACAAAAAGAATAAAAAGTAAAAATAGGGATGCAAACAGAATATAATCATAAATTATCAGCTCATTTAGAAATTTAGTAATTACTCCTGTCATGCTTTAAGAATCTCTTGAGTTTTTCTCAGCTATTCCGCTCATGCCAAATCTGCGAGCCAACTCCTGCTTAACTCTATCGGGAGAGATATTTTTTGCAGCAAGTGCAACTAGCATGTGATATGTTAAGTCTGCTGCCTCGTATATCATCTCGCCTTCATCATTATCCTTGTAAGCAAAACTAAACTCTCCCGCCTCCTCTACAACTTTTTTCAAAATTGCGTTATCGCCCTTGCTTAAGAGTTTTGCAGTCCATGAGGAGTCGGGGTTTGCATTTTTTCTCTCTTGAATTGTATGATAAAGAGTATCGATAGTACCGTAGAGTGACTCACTGCTTACTTCTACATCGCTTTGAATATCACCTGATTCTAACTCTGTAAAAAAGCATGAACGACGACCTGTATGACATGCTACACCGTTTTGTATCACTTTGATTAAGAGTGTGTCATTATCACAATCTATATAAAAAGAGTCTATCTCTTGAGTATGCCCGCTGCTCTCGCCCTTTTTCCAAAGACGTTGTTTGGAGCGGGAGAAGTAGTGCGCTGTTTTTGTTTTTAAGGATAGCTCAAGAGCCTCTTTGTTCATGTAAGCCATCATCAAAACTTCACCGCTGTTTAGATCTTGAACAATAACAGGCAAAAGGGAAATCTTTTGCCAATCTATCCTGTTTACTGTATCTTGCATATTAGTTAGTTAATGATGCTTTTCTTTGAGGATCTTTCATATCAACCCAGATATTTGGAGTTGAACCACCAGGTGTTAAGAATATTTTTGCATCTTTGTTCTCTTTGAGCGCATCGTTAAATTTACCCTGAACTTGAATCTGCTCAAGTTTTAAAAGGTCCGGAGTCAACGATTTTGAGATTAAGTAGTTGGCTTTTGCTTTTGCTTCAGCTTCAATAGTAACGGCATCTGCCAAACCTTGTGCCTCAATTCTAGCTTTTTCAGCAATACCTCTAGACTCTGCAGCACGTCTTAGTGCCTCTTGCTCCGCACGTTGTACCTCTTGCTCCGCACGTTGAACTTGCTGCTTTGCTATTTGAACGTTTTCTATCTGCTCTTTTACTTTTGGAGGCAAAATTATTGCACGAAGTTGAATAGATTGTAAATCTGCAGGAGTATTCTCAAGACTCTCTATATTAGCTCTTATCTGCGTATCAATCTCTGTTGCAATCGTATTTCTCATCTGAGGAAGCGATTCTGCATCATATTTACCGACAACATTACGAACAATATCTCTTGCTACAGGGTTAATAATTTTATCTTCCCAAGCAAAACCCCAGTTTGAAATAGTTTGAGCTGCAAATTGTGCATCAAGTCTGTACTGAACGGTAAGTTCTATAGAGACAGGTAGTCCACGCTTATCAAGAACAGTAATAGCAGGTCTGACATTTACACCAAGCGCATCACTTGTTCCGGTTTCAATAGTAGATGCATAGTTTACTATACGAACTTTTGTATCGACTTTATACACTTTTTGAATGATTGGAACAATAAAATGAAGTCCCGGAAGAAGTGCTTGATCAGAATATTTACCGTTTGTACTAAGTATTCCTCTTTGACCCTCTTCAATAATAGTAAACGGCTTAGCAAGCACCAATACCAGTACAACAGCTATTATAAAATATGCTATACCGGCTTTACCGCCGCCAAAGTTAAAGTCCATCTTTGGCATCTGAGGTATATTTGGTCCACCGCCGCTTCCGCCGCTTGATCTCTTTTGACTGCCGGCTCCTTCGCTCTTTTTTTTGTTAAAGTAGTCATTCATATCTGATGCCATTGTTATACTGTCCTTCATTTTTTTATTCCTTTTATTTGATGTTACGCACTAAAACGAACGCGTCCGTTTTTCTAAAGAAACTTCGTTTTGTGGCAGGGACAAATGTCCCTACAACCCCCTAAAGCTACGAAAAACAAAGTTTTTCGAGAACTATAAGCTGCTATATTATTATACGTACGTAAGGTAGTGTTCATACTCTTTATTGCGTCCAAATACTATATCGAAGTACGCACTCTGTAATTTTTCAGTAATCTCGCCACGCGCTCCACACCCTATCTCTCTAGCATCTATAAGACGAACCGGTGTTATCTCAGCCGCGGTTCCGGTTAAAAACGCCTCGTCTGCAATATATACATCTTCTCTTGAGATGCGGCGACGCTCAACTGTAATGCCCATCTTCTGTGCCATCTCAATAACTGTTTTTTGAGTGATTGATTCTAGTGAGTTATCATTTGGAGGGGTAATCAATACACCATTTTTTACCATAAAAAAGCTAGCACCGCTTGCCTCTGCAATATATCCCTGATCATCAAGCAGAAGTGCCTCTTCATATCCGCAATCAATAGCTTCATATTTTGCCATTTGAGAGTTTAAATAATTTGCCGTTGCTTTTGCTTTACCCATGTTTGACGTGTTAGCAGGTCTTGTCATGGATACAATTTTTAACTTTATACCTTTTTTCATGCCCTCTTCACCAAGATAAGCACCCCACTCCCATGCTGCTATTGCAGTCTCTACCGGAGCATCTTTATGATAAACTCCCATAACACCATAACCTAAAAATGCAAATGGACGAATATAGACATTATCGCCTTTAAACTCATTTTTTCTAATTAACTCTACTTGAGCTTGATTCATCTCCTCTTCAGAGTAGGGAATATTTAAAAGTGTCATTTTTGCAGACTCTTTTAATCTTTTTGTATGGTCATTTAGACGAAAAATTGCATATCCACGCTCTGTCTTATACGCTTTTGTACCCTCAATAACACCATTTCCATAGTGTAGTGTATGGGATAACACATGAACTTTCGCATCACCCCAAGCAACAAACTTACCATTCATCCAAATATATTTGGCTGCATCCATTTACCTCTCCAATAATTACTACATAAAAATTTTGATATTTTATCCAAAATGATGTTTATATTGTATTAATAGCGCATATTTGCATATTATACCTGCTTTAAATATAGAGTTTTAAAATCATCTACACTTAAAGGTTTTGAGAAGTAGTAACCCTGATATTGGTCACATCCTATGCTCTTTAGGTAGTCGATTTGCTCTTTGTGTTCAGCACCCTCGGCAATTACTTGCATGTTTAAAGTTTGTCCCATCTTTACAATAGTTTCAATGAAAATAGCTCCACTTTTACTATCATAATCATCTATAAACGCCTTATCTATTTTTAGATTATCAACAGGAAATCTTTTCAGATATGAAAGTGATGAGTAGCCTGTTCCAAAATCATCAAGCGATATAGTAACGCCGTAACTATGAAGTTCATGAAGTACTTGAGCGTTCTCTTGAGTATGCTGCAAAAACAGATACTCGGTAATCTCAATATCAATCCTGCTTGGATTAACTCTGTTTTCATCTAAAAGATTTTTAAACTTATATATAAACTCTTTGTCTAAGAGCTGTTTTGCAGAGATATTTATAGAGATAATAATATCTATACCACTCTCTCTCCATAAGCAGTACTGCCTTATAGCCTCTTCTACTACCCACCATCCAAGCTCGGCAATAAAGCCGTTCTCCTCAGCAAGCGGAATAAAAATATCTGGCGGTATCACTCCTTTTTCTGGACTTATCCATCTTATAAGAGCCTCGGCTCCTATAACAGTGTTACTTTTTATATCAACCTTTGGCTGGTAGTAAAGCCGGTACTCATTATTTAAGAGCGCCTTTCTCATCTCTTTATCAAGGGAGATAGTATCTTGAACTCGTTTGTTAAGCTCTTCTGTAAAGAAGTGATATCTTGCGCGGCCTCTGTTTTTAGCCTCATACATAGCAATATCAGAGTTTTTCATAAGTGAGATTAAATCGTCGCCGTCTTTTGGGTAAAAAGCGATTCCTACACTACTTCCAATATTTATCGGATGAGTTTGGATTATCCAAGTTTGGGCTAGATACTTTTGCACTCTCTCTACTGTTGCCGTTAACTCCATAATTGAACTATACTTCTCAACTATAATAACAAATTCATCCCCACCAACGCGAGCTACAAAATCGTTTGAGCGCAGAGCCTCGCTAATTATAGATGATATCTTTTTTAAAAGTTCATCCCCCACATTATGCCCCAAAGAGTCATTTATATCTTTAAAGTTATCAAGATCTAAAAATAAAAAAGCAAACTCCTTGCCTTCACGAGAAGAGTTGAAGATTAGACGCTCTACATACTCCTCAAGAGCATTTCTGTTTGCAAGCCCGCTAAGCATATCTGTTCTTGCCATTGAGTAGAGCTCTTTTTTTTCATTCTCAAGTCGTTGAAAAGTTTGAACCATTGAGTATCGAATAGTCTCAAGCTCTTTTAATCTAAAAGCCTTAGGTACATCACTTTGATAATATGCAAATTGACGAAGTCTCTCTAGCGGATTTGCTACAAAACTGCGTAAAAAAAACCATAAAAAAATAAGTACAAAAGCTGGAATAAATCCAAAATATAACAAAAAGGTTGATTGTTTATCACTAAAGTAGAGTGCTATTTCATCTTTGTCAAGAACAAACGTCAGCTTTAAGAGAGTCGGTTTTTTCCCCTCATAAATTCTTATATCCTCTTCAATAGCCTCAATTTGCTCAAGCTTGTCATAAGCAGATAGAGCATCATTAAAAATTAGGTTTGTTGATATTGTTTTACGGATAAAGGGATCTGTTGAGATTAGTATCTCATCTTCATTATGTATAAAAATAGAATCAATAAAATCGCTATTTAAAGCAATCCTATCAAGCATAGAACGAAAAGAGACCACATCTTCTACACTACCGATACTCTTAGATAGATGGTAGCTAGTCTCTAACATTTGGGAGTTTATTACTCTTAGTATTGCCGATGCCGTTTTTTCTTGCTGTGCAACATAGTAGTATATAAACAAAAAGTAGAGCGTACCAAAAATTATAGAGATTAATAAAAAAATAAATTTTTGTATACTAAGTAGCATCTTAAATCAAATCTTGCATAGGAAAATTCTCTTTTTTAATTCTATCTTTTATCTCAGAAGGAATCTCCTCGTTTATCCAAATGACATTGGCAAGAGCGCTTTTAAACTCATTATAACTAATCTCCAAGATGTAGGGTTTTATCTTTTCATAAAACTGCTTTGGATCTTTATGAAGCATTGCAACTGCCCTGTCAACTGCTTTTTTCAGCCCTTCAAACTGCTTTTTATGCTCTGTAAGCGTTTTTGTGGTAGTAAACATGGCATCAAATACCAAGAGATTAAACTCATCTTTTGTCGATGCAATCTTTTTAAAACCCTTACTGTGTAACTTATTGTCATATGGGGAGTATGTAACTATTATGATAGGCTTACCCAAAGAGGTCTCTTTTATTGTTGATATATGTGATTGGTCTTGATTTATATATACTATGCGCTCTTCATCTAACTCACTTTTTTTTATAAAATCCTCAAAAAGAGTATAGTTTATAGAGTCCATCTCCAGATAAGCTTCAATTGGCTTACTGCTATTTTTCAGCTCCTCTATTGAGAAATTACTCATAATAACATCCCCGCCGTGTGACTTGTCAAACATCATGACAGGGATAAGAGTTGAATCCTCTTTTCTTAATATGTTGTACTCATACTGTGTTCCGACATAAGCATCTGAGCTTCCGGCTTTATACAAGTACATATTCTCGCTAAGAGATGATACATTTAGAAGTTTAATATTTAAAGGCTTAAGCCAGCCCATCTCTTTGGCATAAAAAAGAGGCGTATAGCCTATCCAAGTTGTGGCAGATATCTTTAATTTTTTATCATAATCGGAGGAACAAGATATAAATAAAAAAGCACTAAGAAGTGTTAAAAAAACCCTTTTAAGCATAAAATAACCTTATAATGCACAATATGCTTCATTTTATCTGCCATAACTTTAATATTTCATTAAAAATAGCTCTCTACCAGTGAACTTCAGCGGTAAGCATAACTGAGTTCCAATCATTAGCGGCTGAGCCTTTATAGTTTTTATTATCTTTTGCATCGTAGGTTTGACCTGAAAGTAGCCATTTTATATTTTTATTTTGTTGCCAAGCTACTCCATAGATAGCGTTATTAGTTTCAAACTCTTCATTTGTTGAATCTTTTTCTGCCGTCCAGTTGTCATAACGACCGATTATAGAGTACTGTTTTTTCTCGCCAAAGCGGAGTGTTCCGTTTACAGAAAAACCGTCTCCGTTCCACTCACTACTTGTCTTTAAATCATTCTCAGATTTTACATATTGAGCAGAGAGCAAGAGTGCAGGCGTGTTATATACAGTATGAAAACCATACCAAGTGTAATCTTCTAAATTTCCGGTTATCCCGTCTGCATTTTTAGAGTTTTGCATATTGTGCTGACCAAAAAACGATACATCAAAGTAGTCATCTTTTAGTGGCTTTCTCTTCTTTTTACCGTTGCCAAGAAGTGCAGCAGTAGCTCTCCACTCAACAGAGATACCATCACCAATCTCTTCATCGTTTGCACCGCCGTTATCATTGCTACCGTGGTAGCCTTCACCGTTAAACAGACCTACTTCGGATGTAAAGTAAGGCGTTTTTGTCTTAAGATTAACGCCCAAATCGGCAGAGTTTGTAAGGTGTGAAGATTCACTAGCTTCAACAAATACTTTGCTTATTGAACGCATCCACCACCCTTGATGCTCTTCATAATCAATCCATGGACGGTGAGCCATACCAAACTCAACACCCGTAAATGGAATAACCTCATTTAAAAAAAGGTAAGCATACTTAACATAAACATCTGAATGACCCTCTCCATCAGCAGTTGAGTTAGTATATGTAGCATCTAAAGTTACTCGAAGATAACTTTTTGGATCATCAAGAACATAAGCTTTAACTTGAACATAGTTTCTTCTCATTTCAAAGTTATTTGTAGTGTCGTCATTTTTCTCATTTTTACTTATGAAACCTAAATAGTGAGTACCGCTAAACTCTAGCTTATCTGCTTTTGCAAATATCGAACTCTCTTTTGTCTCTAAAGCTTTACGACCTTCTCCTTTGGTTGTAAAGACTTGCCCCTCTTCATCTACATAAAATTGAGTAGCACTCAAACCTGTAGTTCCAATTGCTAAAGCAGCTATAGCTGATATAACCGTTTTTTTCATTTTTTAGATTCCTTCTTTTTTTATATGAGAATTATAAAATTGTTAGATTACATAATGATTACAGTAAAAAAATGTTTTAAAGAGCCTCTTAGTATTATTTTATATTAGCTGCCCAATACTCTCTGATCATTTTTTTAGTAGCCTCTGGAAGCGGTATATATCCAAGTTTTTTAGCACTCTCATCACCACTTTTAAAAGCGTAGTCGTAAAAAGAGATAATCTTTTTATTCATATCTGCTTTTTCTATAGGAAGGAGAATAAAAGTAGCCGCGACTATCGGGTAAGAAGTATCGCCCGGTTGAAGAGAGAGCGTTGCATAAAAGTTATCCTCTTTAGTCCAGTTTGCATATTTTGCAGCCGCCTTAAAATTATCTTCAGTCGCTTTTACCCACTTGCCGCTTGCAGTTTTTAAAATGGCAGCCGAGAGATTATTCTTCTCTTTATACGCATTTTCTATGTAACCTATTGAGTATGGAGTCTGTTTAACTAAGTTTGCAACACCTTCATTGCCTTTGCCGCCGATACCGACTCTCCAATCAACTGCTTTACCTACTCCAAAATTTTCTTTGAAGCTTTTAGAACTTGCGCTTAAGTAATAAGTAAAGTTATAAGTAGTTCCCGAACCGTCTGAGCGATGAACAACAATGATTTTTTGGTTTGGAAGATTAATCTCTTTATTATCGGCTGCGATTGCCGCATCACTCCAGTTAGTAATTTTTCCTGCAAATATATCTGCAACTACTTCGTTACTGAGTTTTAGGGTCTCATCAGCAATTTTATCTACATTAAACGCAACAACGATTGAACCTATAACGGCAGGAAATTGTAAAAGTTTTGCTTCTGAGAGTTTTTTAGAGTCAAGCGGCTTATCAGATGCACCAAAATCTACAACACGTTTGCTTATCTGCTTGATTCCTCCGCCTGAACCTATGGATTGATAGTTAACACGATTTTTAGTCTCTTTTTTATAGTTAAATGCCCAATCATAATATAGTGGTGCAGGGAATGATGCACCCGCACCGTTGATTTTATCCGACGCTGACAAAGAGCTGATTGATGCAGTTGCGATAAAAGCAACTAAAGCTAATTTCTTTAACATCTGTTTTCCTTTTTGAATGTTTAGCGAAATTATAATTGCTTCGTATTACGAGATGATTACAAAAATTATGATGCAAGCTGCTCCGTGGCATAAACTTAATCTAGCTCTTATTTATAACTATTTTGTAACCTTTTTGTAATCTGCATAAAATAAAATTCCAAACTTATATTTATTTACAAAAAGGGAAGAGTTGAGCAGTCTTATAGATAAGGTTTTTGCTAATACAACAAAACTTATAGCAATTAGTATATTGCTTCTTGTTGCTTGGATATTTGGCGTGCTTTTTGAGCACTCGCTAAAATCAATTGAAGCTTTTGG
>Ga0172382_10013251_pt1 | contig 10647 bp, 8 predicted proteins | sample Leawel138RmetaG_FD_122245 | JGI IMG/M metagenome (GOLD analysis project Ga0172382, IMG submission 122245) | Leachate microbial communities from a municipal landfill in Southern Ontario, Canada - Leachate well 138R metaG | ecosystem: Engineered > Solid waste > Landfill > Unclassified | place...
ACATTCTTTGGGGGAAAGGGGGTCCTGTCTCTTCCCCCAGATTTTTCAACCGCCAAAAACAATAGGAATGCCCGACTGGTTTACATTAGGGTCATTTCGAACCCTGTTGCGGAAGTGCTGGGGACGCTTTTGTTTAGGTTGCCTGTTTTCCGTTATTTATGCTATACTTAGATCGGCCTTAGGGCCAAAGATTCAGGCATAAGTGAGCCGCAACCGGGACCCAAAATGTCCCACTGGGGGACGTTTTTGTATTGAGGGGCGGTGGGAAAGGAGTATACCCGATGTTTCAGTGGATACAACAAGTTGACCCCGAGGTCGACAAGGCGATACAGTTAGAACTTAAACGGCAGAGAGATAAGATTGAGCTTATTGCCTCGGAGAATTTTACTAGCCTAGCCGTGATGCAAGCTCAGGGTTCTGTGCTTACAAATAAGTACGCCGAGGGATATCCAAATCGTCGCTACTACGGTGGTTGCGAACATGTAGATGTTGTCGAGCAATTGGCGATCGATCGGGCGAAGGAATTGTTTGGCGCAGAGCATGCGAATGTGCAGCCTCACAGTGGGGCACAGGCAAATATGGCGGTTTACTTTGCCGTGTGCGATCCGGGAGATACCATCCTAGGAATGAACCTTTCCCATGGTGGCCATTTGACCCACGGTAGCCCGGTGAATTTTTCTGGTAAGTGGTTTAATGTAGTGAGCTACGGTGTAGCAGAAGACACCGAACTCATAGATTATGATGCAATACAGCAACTTGCTTTGGAGCATAGACCAAAGTTAGTTATTGCTGGTGCTAGTGCCTATCCTCGGGTGATAGACTTTGCCCGGTTACGGGAGATTTGTGATAAAGCTGAGAGTCTTCTGATGGTGGATATGGCTCACATAGCTGGGTTAGTCGCAACTGGGATGCACCCAAACCCTGTACCATATGCGGATTTTGTGACTACCACCACCCACAAGACCCTGCGGGGTCCCCGGGGGGGTATGATTCTGTGCAAGGGCAAATACGCACAGGCGGTGGACAAGTCTATCTTTCCTGGGATCCAAGGGGGCCCCTTAATGCACGTAATAGCCGCAAAAGCTGTGGCTTTGAAGGAAGCCTCTACTCCTGAGTTTAAGGAGTATCAGCGTTCTGTAGTTGCTAACGCGAAGGCGTTGGCTCAGGGACTTTTGGATCAGGGTTTTCGCATTGTCTCTGGTGGCACAGATAACCACCTGATCCTAGTTGATCTTCGGAATAAGGGCCTAACGGGGAAGGAAGCGGAGTCGCTTCTGGATGCGGTCGGGATCACTGTGAATAAGAACACGATTCCCTTTGATTCTCAAAGTCCCTTTGTAACCAGCGGGATTCGCTTGGGGACACCGGCTGTGACCACCAGAGGAATGGGCGAGAGGGAAATGCATGTCATTGCAGACCTAATTAGTAGAACCCTAAGCAAAGAACACGCAAGCGATGACATCAAAACAGAGGTATTAGCCTTGACAGGTAAATTTCCTCTCTACTCAGAACTACAAACGGTAGAGTCTGTCTAAGCAGGAATTACGATGTGAGGGGATGAACTTAAATAGAGGTATTGTGCCTCAGGATCAACCAATTAGTGAAAAACAGATCAAAGGCATAGGACTCAAAAGAGGCGCCCCTTCAAGTAATAATACTAGGGTATGCGTCGTAGTGTTGACGCGTCTTCAATTTTCTGATTCAACAAAGGAGGAGAGCAAAATTGGCAGAGATGCTAGAGATTCGTTGGCATGGCCGGGGAGGTCAGGGTGCCAAGACTGCATCGATTTTGCTTGGTGAGGCAGCCGCTGCTGCGGGTAAGTATATCCAAGCATTTCCAGAGTACGGTCCCGAACGGATGGGTGCTCCTGTTACATCATACAACAGGTTGAGTGATGAACCTATTCGTCTGAACTGTAGTGTGACCAACCCAAAGTATGTAGTAATCTTAGATCCTACGTTAATCGGCAGTAGTGTTGATGTGCTCGATGGTGTTGGAGACGATGGAGTCTTCTTGGTTAACACAGACATGAGCATTGAAGACATGCGCAAGAAACTAGGGGTTTCGGACAAACAGGATGTCTACGTAATTAATGCTAATAAGATCTCTTTGGAGACGATCAAGCGGGCTATTCCGAACACGCCAATGCTTGGTGCATTGGTGCGGGTAACCAATATGTTGTCATTAGAGGATCTTTTAGAGGATACTAGGCGGAAACTAGAGAAGAAGTTCAGGAATAAGCCAGAGATTATTGATGGAAACATGGAAGCGATCACCCGGGCTTACCAGGAGGTGAAAGACTGATGGCCGGAAAAAAAGACACTAAGCCAGGCTGGAAGTCCATTCCTATTGGTGGGTTGATCCTAAAGCCAGGTTCGGCGGCGGAGTTTGAGACAGGCGACTGGCGGACGGAACGCCCGATCTGGAATAATGACAAGTGCATCAATTGCATGCGTTGTGTTGTCCATTGCCCTGACATGTCGTTTTTTGTTAAGGACGGCAAAATTGTTGGTATAGATTATGATCATTGCAAGGGCTGCGGTGTTTGTGTTAGCGTATGTCCCCCAAAGGTACAGGCCTTGCATATGGAACCTGAAAGCAAACACCGGGAAGACTAGCAACTGATGGGAGGGAGAGACCTAATGACTACTAAGACGGCTTCTGCCGAAAAAATACAAAAACGTATTGCGGCCACCGGAAATGAGGCAGCAGCAATGGCGATGCGTCAGATTCATCCCAACGTTGTTGCTGCTTACCCGATTACACCGCAGACAGAGATTGTACAGATTTTTTCTACCTTTGTTTCGGACGGTCTTGTGGATACAGAGTTTGTGCCCGTGGAAAGCGAGCACAGTGCGATGAGTGCTACTATTGCAGCATCGGCAGCCGGGGCGAGGGCAATGACAGCCACTTCGGCGAATGGTCTGGCACTGATGTGGGAGATGCTATATATTGCCGCAGGTACCAGACTTCCGATCGTAATGCCTCTTGTTAACCGTGCCCTGAGTGCACCAATTAACATTCACTGTGATCACAGTGATGCTATGGGTGCAAGGGATGCTGGGTGGATCCAGCTTTTCTCAGAGAATGCTCAGGAAATGTATGATAACATGATTCAAGCCATTCGGATTGCAGAGCATCCCGATGTCATGTTGCCGGTGATGGTTAATATGGACGGTTTTATTACCAGTCACGGTATGGAAATCCTGAAGGTCTTGGATGATGAAGTGGTAACGAACTTCGTCGGGGAATATAAGGCGAAAAATCCTCTGCTGGATGTGGATAATCCCATTACCGTTGGTCCGCTGGCTCTACAGGACTACTACTTTGAGTTCAAAAGACAGCAATCCGATGCTATGGAAAAGGCCAAGGCAGTTATCGAGCAGATTGGTAAGGAGTATGGGGATTTGACCGGTCGATACTACGGATATTTTGAAGAGTATCGCCTAGAGGATGCAGAGATCGGTCTTGTGGTGATGAATTCTGCAGCTGGAACTGCTAAAGATGTGGTAGATGAATTGCGGGGACAAGGTGTCAAGATTGGTCTTCTGAAACCCCGAGTGTTCCGACCATTCCCTGCTGAGGAACTATGCAATGCCCTAAAAGGCCTAAAAGCAGTAGGTATTATGGATCGTGCCGATAGCTTCTCCACCCAGGGAGGACCCCTAGCTGCTGAGACTAAGGCTGCGTTGTACCAAGCAGATCAGCGGCCCTTGGCAGTGAGTTTCGTTTACGGTCTTGGTGGAAGGGATACAGGAGTAGCGGAAATTAAGTTTGTTGCCGAAAAGGTACAGCAGGCAGCTCAAACCGGTGTTGTTGAGCAGTCCCTGTACTACGTTGGTGTACGTGAATAGCAAGGGGGGAACGAAATGGCTACTTTGAAACAATTGGCGGAAAGGCCCGACCCGATTACCGGAGGTCAAAGGGCTTGCGCGGGGTGTGCCTTCCCGTTAGTGATAAAGACGGTGTTAAAGTCAACTGAGACACCAGTTGTAGTGGCTAACGCCACAGGCTGTATGGAAGTTACAACCAGTATTTACCCGTATACAGCATGGAATGTGCCTTGGATGCACAGCGCGTTTGAGAACGCGGCGGCTACTATCAGTGGTATTGAGGCCGCCTATAATAACCTCGTAAGAAGAGGTAAGATTGATAAGGACATTAAGTTCGTAGCCTTTGGCGGAGACGGAGGCACCTATGATATAGGTTTGCAGTCCCTTTCCGGAGCCATGGAGCGGGGTCATAATATCCTGTATGTGTGCTATGACAATGAGGCATACATGAACACAGGTATTCAGCGTTCAAGCTCAACTCCCAGGGGTGCCAACACAACGACCACTCCTACGGGCAAGGTTTCCGATGGGAAGACCCAGCTGAAAAAGGATCTGACAGGGATTATTGCCGCCCATGGAGTGCCCTATGTAGCTCAGTCGTCCATTAGTGATTGGCGGGATCTATCTAAGAAGGCGGAAAAGGCCCTTAATACCCAGGGACCGACCTTCCTGAATGTGCTTACTCCATGCCGTCTTGGCTGGGGATATACTCCGGACAAGACAATCGAGGTGGCACAAAAGGGAGTAGATTGTTGCATTTATCCGTTGTATGAAGTAGAAAACGGTGAGTGGAAACTAACCTACAAGCCCAAAGAGAAACTGCCCGTCATAGAATATATGAAGATGCAAAACCGTTTCCGACATGTGGTGAAGGATGAGGCAATGGCGGCCGAAATCCAAGCCGATGTTGATAAGCGATGGCAGGCACTGCTTAAAAAATGTGGCGAAGAGGCATAATGATCGTATAAACGCGTGGCGAGGACTAGTAAGGTTGTGTAGATTGCAGAGAGCTGGTGGGTGGTGAGAATCGGTATCGACGCAACCCCAATCCACCTCGAAGCGGATGGTGAATGAAGCCTTCCCGGTAAGCCGGTTATAGCTGCACGAGAGGGATGCTCGCATCCAATCGAGGTGGCAACGCGGAGGGAAAAGCCCTTCGTCCTCAAGGAAATTGAGGACGAAGGGCTTTTGTATTTGTTTAAGGAGGTTATACTATGCTAGACATTAGACTATTTCGTGATCAACCGGATGTGGTTCGAAAGGCACTAAAAGACCGAGGTCTAGATACAAGTCCCGTAGATGAAGTAATCCATGTAGATAATCTACGAAGGGAAACCTTACAGGAAGTCGAGAATTTAAAGGCAAAACGGAACACCGTATCCGCGGAAATCGCCAAAATGAAGAGCAAGAAAGAGGATGCGTCGGCGGTTATTGAGGAAATGCGTCAGGTCTCGGAAATAATCAAAGCCTACGATGAACAAGTGCGAGAGATTGATGAACAACTACGCACGTTACTTCTTCAGATACCAAATATACCCCATCCTACGGTGCATATTGGTAAGGATGAGACAGAGAACCGGGTGATTCGACACTGGTCGAAACCAACCGAGTTTGCCTTTGAACCCAAACCTCACTGGGATATTGGAGAAAATTTAGGTATCATTGACTTCGAACGGGGCGCAAAGATAGCAGGGGCTAGGTTCAGTGTGTACAAGGGGCTAGGTGCTAGACTAGAACGGGCTCTGATAAATTTTTATCTAGACATTCATACCCAGGAACATGGGTATACGGAGGTATTCCCCCCGTTTCTGGCCAATACGGAGAGCATGACGGGGACTGGTCAGCTCCCCAAGTTCGCAGAGGATATGTTTCACGTAGAAGGAACAGACTACTACCTTATTCCCACTGCGGAAGTCCCGGTTACAAACCTTTATCGAGGCGAGATCCTCAACAGGGAACAATTGCCTCTGTATCATGCAGCCTATTCCGCCTGTTTCAGGGCGGAGGCGGGATCCCACGGAAGGGATACCCGGGGACTTGTTCGCCAGCATCAGTTTAACAAGGTGGAGCTTGTTAAGTTTGTCTTGCCTGAAGAATCCGATGAGGAACTAGAGAATTTGGTGGCTAATGTGGAGAAGGTTCTGCAGCTTCTAGGGCTTCCCTATAGAATCAACCAAATGTGTACCGGGGATGTAGGCTTTGCTGCTGCAAAGAAATACGATCCTGAGGTGTGGATGCCCAGCTATGGAAACTATGTCGAGATTTCCTCCTGCAGCAACTTCCGCGATTTCCAGGCGCGACGTGCGAATATTCGCTTCCGCCGAGAACCTGGTGCAAAACCGGAATATGTGCATACCCTAAATGGTTCCGGTGTTGCTATAGGAAGAAGTGTTGCTGCTATCCTCGAGAACTATCAACAAGCCGATGGGACTGTAATAATTCCGGAGGTCCTCCGACCATATATGGGAGGCCTGGACCGGATTTCGTAGGAAGTAGTCATCAAGTCACAGGAAAACCTTAGAAGCTTCTAAGGTTTTCCTGTTATGTATGATAGAAGCATTGAATTAGCCTGAGTTGAAGCTGTTGGGCCTTGTTTTCAAGAAGACCCTATCCCAAGTTTGTCCCGGAGCAGTTGCTCCGGGGCCAGAACCATAGTTCCGGATTATTATTCCGCCTATACCTAGGAGGAGGGGGTTAGCGCGTCTTTTAGGTACGGAATGACTTTCATACGGCCATTTAACCCCGTTCTAAGCAGGAGATTGTAGCGATAAGCAGAACTAGTAAATTATTAATGGTATTATTAAACTTGCTTCAAAATGGTGGTGCGGTATATGAACTATAATTTCGATCAAGTGTTAGATCGGCGGAACACAGGTAGCGAGAAGTGGGACTTTACTGAAGAAGTCTTTGGCCGTGCCGATGTTTTGCCAATGTGGGTTGCAGATATGGATTTTGCTTCTCCTCCCGAGGTAGTGGCGGCAATACAAAGGCGGGCTGCGCATCCAACCTATGGCTATACTGGTGTCTCTATGTCATACTATCAATCAATTATTGGTTGGATGGAGCGACGACATGGGTGGATAATTGAGCCAGATTGGATCGTAACCACACCGGGAGTAGTCTGTGGATTAGCGATGGCGGTTCTTGCCTTTACAGAGAAACGGGATGGGGTTATTGTCCAGTCTCCGGTTTATCCCCCTTTTTTCCGGGTTGTGGAGCAAAATAAACGCCAGATCCTCAACAATCAACTAATACGGGCGGGAGATCGCTACGAGATAGACTGGGATGACCTCAAAGTGAAGCTTGCCTCCGGGGCGAAGGTGTTACTGCTGTGTAGTCCCGCAAATCCCGTCGGTCGGGTATGGTCCCAAGAAGAGCTACTACGTTTATCAAGCATGTGCATGGAACATGGGGTGCTCATTATCTCCGATGAGATTCATAGCGACATTGTGTATTCATGGGCGCGGCATACCCCATTGGGTTCACTAAACGAGGACATCAGCAATAGCTGTGTTACCTTTGTAGCGCCAAGCAAAACCTTTAACATACCGGGATTGTCCACATCGGTGGCGATTATTCCCAACCCTAAGCTAAGGGAGCGCTTCAAACAGGTTCTTAGTATGACCGGGCTAGGAGGGGCCAATTTGTTTGGTCTTACGGCCCTGGAGGCTGCATATACCTATGGTGGCCCTTGGTTAGATGCTCTTATGCCGTACATTGAGGGTAACCTCAAATACATGGAGGAGTATGCAGACTGCCGGCTGCCTGGGATTCAGGTTGTTCCGACAGAGGGAACCTACGTGATTTGGCTTGATTGTCGGGGTCTTGGATTGGAACCCGACTACTTAAGGCGGTTTATGTCTGGGCACGCACGGGTTGGGCTAAATGATGGAGTATCCTTTGGCCCAGGGGGCGAGGGATACCAGCGGATTAACATAGCAACTCCTAGGTCCATTCTCTTCCAGGGTTTGAGCAGGATAGGGGATGCGGTAGACAGGTTGCGCTCGGGAGAGATCAAAGGGGCCTGAGATCTCTCAAACACCCAAGTCTTGGGATTTGGTCAAAGCTGACAGAAACATCGATAGCAAGCGGATCGAGATGGGCAATAGCGGCTTTGAAAAGGCCCGAAGAGCCGGTACGGAAGAGGTGTTTTGAGCATCAAAATGAGCAAGCATGCGCTTGCTGGGATCGTGAGAGAAGGTCGAGACTTTTAGGCTGCCATTCCCCAGAAATGTTGAGTGCCAAACACACCCCTAAGCCCATCTACCGTTACCTGTTCTCGTGCTGCTAAGGCTTCCTACGAACGTCGGTGTGAGTGCTTGTAACAGAGTAGATGGACTATTGAAGGAAGTCGATTATCTTCCGGTGGGTCGGGATGGTCCTGCTTTCTTGCCGCACTTTGTCGAGGCCAAAGTAGCCTTGAGTAATCCCTGCCCACCCCCCAAAAAATCAGCATTTCTAATCATCCTAAAGGCTCCCTTCTAGTGTACTGAAGAGCACGGTGGCATTTTTCCTCGGCAAAAGAGTACAGGTGCTTGCCCTCGCAGCAAAATGGGTATTTCGGTGTTCAATAAGGCCTAGTGATTCCTGAAATCATGACGTGCCCCCGTACAGGACCAATCCGCCGATTCGCCAAGTTAGGGACTAGATGCTGCCTAGCCCAGAGTACGACCAGGTGCAGCAAGTGAGGGGAAATCTGGACGCTTCGGCACAGAAAGGCCAAGTTAAAAATCTTCTTCCTGTGGACGCCTAATTCGAAGCTTTAAGTTATTCCTCTTCAATAGAGGCCTCATTACTCTTGTTGGTTCTCACTAACCTTAAGATGTCCTCAAATACCGCTTGTGTTTCATCAGGATTCTTCATGTTAAAGATAGTAATTCCGTCTCCTGTCTTAAGACAGATAAAAGGCGGTCTTTGGGTGTTGACAAACAGCTTAACCGACCCAAACTCCGTCGTCCTGAAATGACCTTTCAAATTCGGACCAAGAGCAGAACCGTTGGTGCGCATTTTGATAGTAGGTAATTCTTCCGTTAACTTCACACTCTCGATGGAACTCCAGGGATAGACCTCACCGTACATACCATGGATCTGCACACCTTCCTCAAGAAAGGTCACCTTTGTTGCCTGGGATGAAAAGAACATTAGAACAGCAACAAAGATTAATGTGACAACGACAATGGCAGTAGGTACAGCCAGTTGTCTAACTGCTCCCTTATGCAGTTTTCCATGTGGATCATATAGATTTCCATCATATTTTTGAGCCCTGATCAGCAGGTATATAGTGGAAATGCAAAAAAGGACAATTACAGGCGATACCCCGGGCTTTAACCCCAAAGCATGCAGTATGCCCATCACAATTAGAACACCGCCATTGATATAGGAGTATATCCCCACCAGACGCCCAAGGCCTTCTGTGTCCACATGCACCTGTTTTCCTTTTGGCATAGTATTGTAGCCTGCAATGAGGAAATACCATTTAAATACATGTATGGCTAGCCCAAGGGCAAGAAAGAACCCACCGATTAGAAAATAGAACCACATGGTCAACCTCCTGTCATATTAGAACCTGATCTCCCTGGTAAACCCTGATTTTCATTATCTGCAGAACAGCTCCACTTTAATCTCGCGTTGGCCTGTTTTTACCAATCGAGCAAACCTTTTGTCAGATAGGTCCTTTGCAGAGGGCGTAAGTCTCGCCTTGGGAATGATAAAAGCGGCCTGAGTGTGGAGCAAATCACGTGCTTATATACCCATTTCCTGTTATCTGAGGACGATCTTGCGGTCCAGAGGAATATGCCCCAGGACAAATGTCCGTGGGATGCGCCACATAAACCCAATGCTCTTCTTGGTCGGTAATCCGCTTCATTGGTTCTTTAAGTCTAATCATAGAGTCACCGTCTACCCATGTCAAGCAAGGCTACTCGTATCGCATGAGGTCCTTGACTCCGAGCCCGACCACCTTCATCGGTTTCCATCGAGTGAACCTTTTGGCCAGATTATGTTGAGCGCTCGATGCGGAAAATTAAGGTTGCCAATTCTATTCGCTCCGAGAATTATCCCTATGTCATACCCTCCTTACCTGCTCAAGATCGTCCACAACCCACCTAACTCCTACGGCACAACTACTACCTACGGGGGAAAAGGATCTTGGTTCAACCGACCAATACGCCTTATTCTACTAATCCTTCCCAACGAGCAGGAAAAATGGAACAGGTACATGGATAAGTATCACTATCTTGGTTTCCGGTGTTTTGTCGCCGATTCAATGAAGCACGTAGGCTACCATAAATCGTAGTCTGATTGGCTGGGGAACAGTGGCTAAGGCCTGGGATGCATGGATTGGCAGGTCAGAAACACAGCAATGGCAACGACTACGCTATCGTGTGAACAACCAATGTATTCCTATTCTCCCCACCGTTCGGATCAGGACCCAAAACACTAGCATTGAGTCTGAGAGGAGGTTTAGTGGCGCTTATATGGTTATTTACTAGCTGTATAGCCTACTTACGATGGGTAGCGGTTGTCTTTTCTGTTTCGTCCAGGACAAGAGATTTAGTTGCGTGTCTGTACTGTTCTTACATCGTTATCATATATCCCCGACGAGTTGATTGTGCCCAAAACCCATCCCCTCGGCAAGATTTCGTCGTGAGTGATCCAGCCCCTCTTCGGTAAGATTATAAGTGAGTGATCCAGCACTTCCGCAACAGGGTTCGAAATGACCCTAATGTAAACCAGTCGGGCATTGCTATTGTTTTTGGCGGTTGAAAAATCTGGGGGAAGAGACAGGACCCCCTTTCCCCCAAAGAATGTAAC